>Ga0164294_10002847_pt1 | contig 15449 bp, 13 predicted proteins | sample GEODES005metaG_FD_111479 | JGI IMG/M metagenome (GOLD analysis project Ga0164294, IMG submission 111479) | Oligotrophic lake water microbial communities from Sparkling Lake, Wisconsin, USA - GEODES005 metaG | ecosystem: Environmental > Aquatic > Freshwater > Lake | place: USA: Sparkling Lake...
ATATTAATCAATTCAGGCATTCAATCCGTTAGCATGAAAATCAAAAATTTGATAGAAGTTTTTCAAAAAAATATCTCAAACCAATAATTTACCATGACCACTCATTACCCGCCGAAATCCAATAAGGAATATGAAACGAAAGTTAAGAAATGGGCAAACCATTTTATCATCTTTTTACTGGGCCTATGTGTAGGGATATCTATGTATTTTTTGGAATGGCCTGTTCCACTCCAAGGAACGATATATAAAATATCCGAGGGTCCACAAAAGCATGAAAAATTGTCGCTAACATCCAATACGAAAGAAAGCGATGTCAAAGTTGCTTGCTTCGTTTCACCCCAACTAATCAAATACATTGATCAAAAACAAGAAGTTTCATTTTATGCGATTGCTTTAGGAAGGATTCAAAAGAACAAAAATTTCGGTTTTGTATCAGCCATACAAAAGGAAGCGATAGAAAATCCAAATCAAATTCGATATCGAATAGATTGCGAGTTATCGGATACAGACATAATTCTTTCGAATGGATATAAAGCTCAGCTTTTGGAAGGCATGAAAGTGCAAGGCCATTTATATCTGCACAGACGGAAAATAATCGAATTTATTTTAGATCAAATTGATCAATGGTTGTGCCCCGCCCCACTGAGATGGACATAAATGCTAAAATTGGGATCTAATAATTTAGCCGAGGAAATTTGAAAAATATCCGCGAGAAGTATCAATCGTTCGACAGTTAATTTGGATTGTCCACTTTCTAATTTTGCATAGGAACTTTGAGTCATTTGCAAGGAAATTGCTATGTATTCCTGAGATAAATGCTTTGATTCGCGAATAGCACGAATGTTTTGTAGAATGAAATTCATGTTATGAGTGGTTTTTAACCTAAATTAAGGTGCGCTAAACACAAACAAAAATTTTCAACTGATAATCTGATCTAATTTTTTTACCGGTGACAGACCTAATTTGGCCGCTACTGAAAGCATGAAATCCCATCCTGATGCAAAATCATTCCGAATCTCTCCATCCAAAATCGCTTCACGAATGGCAATTTTGATTATTCCAATTTCTTTTCCAGGGCCAATATCAAAAACTTCCATGATGACTTCGCCTGAAAAAACGGGTTGGAAATTCCGTAATGAATCACTTTCCTCTACTTCTTTTAATTTCTCCTCCACCAAATCAAAATTTCGCAAATAACGTTTTACTTTATCTCCATTTTTAGAAGTGATATCCGCCCGACATAAAGTCATTAAGGCTTCCAATTCCTCTCCTGCCTCAAAAAGTAATCTGCGCAAAGCAGATGCTGTAATTTCTTCTTTTGAAAGGGCAATTGGACGTAGATGAAGGCGAACCAATTTTTGGACCAATTTCATTTTTTCATTCAAGGGCAATTTTAAACGCTTGAAAATAAAAGGTACTTGTCGCGCGCCCATGTCCTCGTGTCCATGAAAGGTCCAGCCTTTTTTGGCGACGAACCTTTTAGTTTGAGGTTTGGCAATATCATGCAAAATAGCCGCCCAGCGCCACCAAAGATCATCGGTATGATTAGCAATATTATCAAGCACCTGAAGGGTATGATAAAAATTATCTTTGTGACCTTTGCCTTCCTCGGTATCCACACCCTTCAATTTCATGAATTCGGGAAATATGATCGGGAGAATTTGGCAGGCGTCCAACAATAAAAAACCATAGGAAGGTTTTTTGCACAAAATAATCTTATTTAATTCCTCTGAAATTCGCTCCATGGAAATAATGGAAAGTCGATCTCGCTCAGAAATAAGGGCTTCAAAGGTCTCAGGGAAAATATCAAAATGAAGTTGGGACGCAAAACGAACCGCACGCATCATACGAAGTGGGTCATCGGAAAAGGTGATTTTAGGATCCAAGGGCGTCCGTAAAATTTTCTTTTCTAAATCTTTTAGTCCATCAAAAGGGTCCAATAATTGCCCCCATAGACCTTTATTTAGCGAAACCGCCATGGCATTAATGGTAAAATCGCGGCGATTTTGATCATCCTCCAAACTCCCTTCCATGACCAAGGGCTTCCGTGAATCCCGCTGATAGGATTCCTTGCGGGCACCTACAAATTCAAGATCCCACTCATCCACCTTCAGCATCGCCGTTCCAAAATTCTTAAAAATAGAAACCGCATGATCAGGTAATTCAAATTCCTTCGCAACTTCCTCAGCCAACTCAATACCCGAACCTATGCAAACCACATCGATATCCTTGCAATCACGGCCCAAAATACTATCCCGAACAAAACCTCCTACCACATAGGCTTCTACCCCCAATCGGTCAGCGGCCAAACCAATTCTTGCGAAAATGGGATTATCTATAATTTCAATTCCTTTTTTCATCAAGCACGTATCAATGTATATTCTCCTCCTATTCCTAATTTGACAATTTTAGATGCCTTATTTTGGGTTTTAGCTTTGGGGCTTGGATTCTGTAAGATTAAATCAACCTGTTCTTTTATTTGATCTGATACATCGTCAAAACCATTTGGTGATGGCTCACCAGACAGATTGGCAGATGTGGAGACAATACCCCTTTGAAACCGATAAACCAAGCCTTTGCAAAATTCATCTTTCAATAAACGTATCGCAATACTGCCTTCAGGACCTAATAAATATGGACTCACATTCTTGCCTTTGGGATAAATAACCGTCAAGGGGTCTTCGGCAAACTCAACCAAATCCCAGGCAATTTCTGGAACCTGTTCCACATATTCATTCAATTGTTCAATTTTTGAAATCAATAAAATCAAGCCCTTATTTTCTGGCCGATTTTTAATCGCAAATAATTTTTCAATGGACGCATCCATGCGCGCATCACATCCCAATCCCCAAATAGTGTCACTGGGATATAAAATAACGCCTCCAGACTTCAATGAGGCTATTGCATCCGAATACAAATTTTGCATAATGAGGACAAAGTTAAGATTAAATTCATGCGAAATGGCTACCTTTATGGTTTATTTGATTTTCCAATGACCCGTATCCAAGACAAACTAATTACCTCCATACAATCTGCGCTTTTGAATTTATTTCAAATCGAAAATGCCGATGTGGTTTTACAAGAAACCAAAAAAGAGTTTGAAGGGACGTTTACGTTTGTGGTTTTTCCATTTACCAAACAAGCTGGAATGGCACCTCCACAAATCGCTCAAAAAATAGGAGAATATGTGCTGGAAAATCTACATGGCATTTCAAAATTTCAAGTCGTTCAGGGATTTTTGAATTTTTCATTAGCCGATATTATTTGGGCAGAAGCCCTAATTAGTCTTCAAAATGATCCTAAACCCTATCATTTAGCAAGCAAAAATGAAAAAATTCTGATTGAATATTCATCTCCAAATACCAATAAACCCCTTCATTTAGGCCATTTGCGAAATAATTTCTTGGGCTTTTCCGTAGCTCAAATCCTACAAGCTGGAGGTTATGAAGTAATCAAAACCAATTTGGTCAATGACCGTGGCATTCACATTTGCAAGTCGATGTTAGCCTATCAGAAAATGGGGCAAGGAGAAACACCAAGCACTAGCGGAATTAAGGGCGATCATTTAGTTGGTAAATATTATGTTGCTTTCGATAAGGCGTATAAAGCTGAAATGGAAGTGTTGATTGCCCAAGGTGTAGATCCTGAAAAGGCGAAGAGTCAAGCGCCCATCATGATGGAAGCTCAAGCCATGTTATTGGCATGGGAACAAGGAGATGCTGAGGTCATTCGTTTGTGGGAAATGATGAATGAATGGGTTTTGAGCGGTTTTGAGAAAAGTTATGCTCAAATGGGGGTGCGTTTTGATAAAATTTACAGAGAATCCAATACCTATTTATTAGGCAAAAAAATAGTGGACGAAGGTTTACAATCAGGTACCTTTTTCAAAAAAGAAGATCAATCGGTATGGATCAATCTGGAGGCAGAAGGTTTAGACGAAAAACTTGTCCTACGCAAAGATGGCACTTCGGTGTATATCACGCAAGACATGGGAACGGCGCAATTGAAATTCGAAGATTTTGGTGCCAAAAAATCAGTCTATGTGGTTGGCAATGAGCAAGACTATCATTTTGAAGTATTATTTCATATCCTAAAAAAATTACAAAAACCTTATTCATTTGGCAATTACCATTTATCCTACGGGATGGTGGATTTACCAAGTGGTAAAATGAAATCACGCGAAGGAACCGTGGTGGATGCCGATGATTTAATGGCCGAAATGGTCCAAACAGCTAGGGAACGCACCACCGAATTAGGAAAAATAGAAGGCTTTTCAGCCGCTGAATTGGATGCCTTATTTAACCAATTGGGCCTTGGGGCCTTAAAATACTTCCTTTTAAAAGTGGATCCAAAAAAGCGGATGTTATTTAATCCGCTAGAATCCATTGATTTTCAGGGAAATACTGGACCATTTGTTCAATACACCCATGCCCGAATTTGCTCCATGATTCGTAAAGCGAAGGAGCAAGCGATCGATTTTCAGTTAGAAAATATGAATGAAACTGAATTAATCGCAAGCGAACAGGAATTGATTTATTTATTAGGCATGTACAAAGCAAGAATCGAAGAAGCCGCCGCCCAATATTCGCCGGCGGTAATTACCCAATATGCCTACGATGTAGCGAAACAGTTTAATAAATTATATAACGAAGTCAGTATATTAAACGAGGAAAATGCAATAAAACGAAACATTCGATTAACTTTGGCAGACCTTACGGGCAAAACAATTCGAGAGGCATTTGAGTTATTAGGCATACAATCCCCTGAGAGGATGTAACATGAAACGTATACTTATATTTTCAACCATATTAATTCTTTTGATTATGATCGCAAACCTTATGAAAATCGGATCTTTATTAAGTGCCTTAGCACTTCCTTTTACGCAAAACACCGCATTAAGTAGACCAAACAACACGGAAATGAACGCAGCAGCAGCACCTAATTTTTACCAATTCAAAATGAAGGGTATCGATGGAAAAGAAATCGATTTCAGCCAATTCAAAGGTAAAAAAATCATCGTTTTGAACACGGCGTCAAAATGTGGATATACGCCTCAGTACGCAGATTGGGAGAAATTCCATCAAGCGAACAAAGACATCGTTATTTTAGGTTTCCCTGCCAATGAATTTGGTGGTCAAGAGCCAGGAACTAATTCAGAAATCGCTACATTTTGTCAAAAAAATTATGGCGTATCCTTCCAAATGATGGAGAAAGTCGTGGTAAAAGGAGAAGAAAAATGTAGTTTATACACTTGGCTTACAGATAAATCAAAGAACGGTTGGAATGATAAAGAACCAAGTTGGAATTTCTGTAAATATGTCATCAACGAAAAAGGTGAATTAGTGAATTTTTTCGCTTCGGGTGTTAAACCATCAAGTCCAGAATTTATTGCAGCATTGAATAAGTAATCGATGAATCGTTGGATCGAAGCGGCTCGACCCCGCACATTGCCTTTGGCGATCGCCAGCATATTATTAGGAAATTTTCTGGCCTATGCGGCCGGAAAATTTTCCTTTTTAACAGGTATTTTAGCCATTCTTACCACCCTGCTACTTCAGATTTTATCTAATTTCGCAAACGACCTAGGCGATTCAAAAAATGGTGTCGATAATGCCAATCGAAAAGTAGCCCTCCGCGCCGTTCAAACCGGAAAAATCAGTTCTTTGGAAATGAAAAATGCGGTAATTCTTACCTCTATCCTATCCCTGTTATCAGGGATTTCATTGATTTATGTAGGTTTATTCCACGCTTCCTGGCAAAGCATCCTCAGTTTTTTGGGCATCGGAATCTTGGCTATTCTTGCCGCTATCGCCTATACCGTCGGTAAAAAACCCTATGGATATATGGGCCTGGGAGATCTATCTGTATTTCTGTTTTTTGGTTGGGTCGGCACCTTTGGCACCTATTACTTACAAACCGAAATGCTGAATTTCTACATATTAATTCCCGCTTCGGGTTGCGGACTATTATCCGTAGCCGTCCTGAATTTGAATAATTTGCGCGACATTGAAAATGACCGAAAAACAGGGAAAAATTCAATTCCGGTACGAATCGGCAAAAAATTCGGGTTTTATTATCAGAAGATCATTATGACAATTGGTTTTTCAACCTTCATAATTTATCTGATGTATCAGGGAAAACCGATTCAATTAGCCCAAAACATTATCCTCATGGTGGGTTGGTACCCCTTGGTTCAAATCATCCGTAATCTGAACCCCGAAATGAGTGCCGCGCAAATCGACCCCTACCTCAAAAAAACTGCGCTAAGCACCTTATTCATGATAGTCATTTTCGGGATAAGTCAAATTTTTCTTAGTTAATTTAATCACTAATTTTACAAAAAATCAAACTATGAACAAGCTGTTTCAATATATCTCCATAATTCTATTTTTAAGCCCTCTATTCCTTCAGGCGCAGGACACAATGAATTATTTGGAAATAGGCATTACCCAAAATAAAACAGGAAATTATGCAGATGCACTTCGTAATTTCAGTTTAGAAATCGAGAAAAACATTGCAAATCCGAATCCAGTGGCCTTTTATAATCGTGGATTTGCGAAATATAATTTAAAGGATTTCCGAGGAGCCATCTTGGATTTCGAAAAAGCCATTGAACTAAAACCTACTTATTTCGAAGCTTTCATCGCACGTGGCCAAAGCTACAGCATGCAGGATAATCATAAAGTAGCGATGAACGATTACAACGAAGCCATTCGCTTAAATCCATTGGAAGGAACGGCTTATTACAGTCGGGGTGTCTCTAAAATGCACCTACAAAACTACCGAGGAGGTTTATCCGATTTCAATAAATCCTTAGAACTAAATCCAGATTATGCCCCAGGATTAGCCGCGCGCGGGGAATCTAAAGTTAAATTAAGCGATTATAAGGGCAGTATCGAGGATTTTGACAAAGCCATCGAAATAAGTCCTAAACGAGCTAGCTATTATTCCAATCGTGCCTTTTCAAAAATGAAATTAGGCGAATATGCTAGCGCAATTAAAGATTTTGCGGAAGCCATTAAATTAAGTCCAGACAATGCGGATGATTGGTATTATTCAGGATTTTGCAAAACACAATTGGAAAATTTCAGAGGCGAAAATGGGGAAAATGGGGCTTTGGAGGATTTCAGTAAGGCGATCGAATTAAGCCCAAGCAAAGTGGAAGCTTATTATGGCCGAGGATTCGCCAAATCTAAATTTGGAGATCCACGAGGCGCTATCGACGATTATACCAAGGCCGCTGATATGGGAAATAATGAAAGTGCCAAAATCGTCTATGACGTGAAAATGACTAAAACCGTCCTTGATGAATTGCGAAATGGCATTCAAGATAAAATCAAAATGGCGGAATATTCCACGGAACGTTCAGAGATTTATTTCAACAGAGGAGCCGCAAAAGCCAAATCTGGGGATCCAAAACAGGCCATCGAAGATTTCAACAAAGCCATATCCTTGCATCCAACCTATGATGATGCCTACTTCTTTAGAAGCCTAGCCAAATCCGTCTTAGGTGATCAGCGAAATGCTATTCAAGATTGCAGTAATGCCATTAAAATAAACCCTAAATATGCGGAAGCCTATTTTGTCCGGGGCATTATCAAATTGGCTTTGGGAGATAATTCAGGCTGTTTAGACTTAAGTAAATCAGGTGAACTGGGCTATAATCCAGCCTATCAGGTGATACGTAATTTCTGTAATTAATTATTTGAAGTAGAAGCGCTTCAGAGATATGCCAAAAGATGCGAACCAGTTGAACTAGACTATCAGTCTATCAGCTGATTCGCATTTTTATTTACTCGAAGCGTAGATGCTTTACAGATTCCCCGGAAGAGGCTAATTCAATGAGCGAATCGATTCCGATTTGCAAATGCTTTTCAACGAAATTATTCGTCACGGTTTTATCACTTACCTCCGTTTTCACGCCATCCGGAGTCATTGGATTATCAGAGACGAGTAATAAGGCGCCATGTGGGATTTTATTTTTGAATCCAACCGTAAAAATGGTGGCCGTTTCCATATCGATTCCCATCGCTCGAATATCAGATAAATAGGATTTAAAAGCTTCATCGTGTTCCCAAACTCGTCGGTTCGTCGTATAGATCAAACCCGTCCAATAATCCAATTCATGCTTTTTAATCATGGAAGAAACCGCTCTTTGCAAGCGGAAAGACGGCAAAGCCGGTACTTCTTTGGGCATGTATTCATCCGAAGTCCCCTCGCCTCGCACGGCGGCGATCGGCAAAATCAAATCCCCCAAATGTAAATTCTTTTTCAATCCTCCACATTTCCCTAAAAACAAAACGGCTTTGGGTGAAATGGCGGATAGTATGTCCATCACCGTGGCTGCCATGGGAGAACCCATGCCAAAATTTATGATGGTAATGTCATTCGCCGTGGCCGTTTGCATCGGACGATCATGCCCATGTATTTCCACCTGGTACTTTTCGGCAAACATATCCACGTAATTTTTGAAATTCGTCAATAATATATAGGAACCAAAACTTTCCAAAGGTGTACCTGTATAGCGCGGCAACCAGTTCTGAACAATCTCTTCTTTTGTTTTCATATATTATTGGTAATTTAGGATGGAATTTTGAAGGCATGCAAACAACGACGGATCAACTTCCATTAATTTTCCCGCCATTTGATTACAAATTAACTCAAAAGGAGGGAAAACTTTTCATTTTCGATGCAATTGCCAAAAAATTCAGATCCCTAAGCCCTGAAGAATGGGTGCGCCAACATTGCCTACATTTCCTAATCAATCACCTAAATTATCCCGCATCTTGCATTCAAATCGAAGGAGGACATCAAATTAATACGCTCCAAAGACGCACAGATATTCAGGTATTTGATCAAATGGGCCAATTATTACTCATCATCGAGTGCAAAGCCCCCCATATCGCGATCACAGAACAGAGCCTAATGCAAATTAGCCAATATCAAAAAAAGAATGAAGCGCGCTATATTGCGCTGACAAATGGATTAGAAAATCATATCTTTGAGATTAATTTAATGGACAAACTAGCTAAAAAAATAAACGAATTCCCGTCTTACCTATGAAAAAAAATTACCTATTCTCCCTTATTCTTTTTAGCCTTTCCTTCGGGGCATTTGCACAAAAAAAATCGACCCCATTGGCGAAAAGACCGGCCTTGGTCATCGGCATCGTGGTGGATCAAATGCGTTACGATTATTTATATAAATATGCGGATCGATATTCCGAGAATGGATTCAAGCGCCTCATGCGCGAAGGAATAAACTGCCAAGACAATCATTACAATTATGCACCTACTGTCACCGCAGCTGGCCATACCAGTGTATATACGGGCACCGTACCCGCCGTGCATGGAATTGTGGGGAATGATTGGGTCGACGTGGCCACAGGTAAAAAAGTATATTGCACAGATGATAGCACGGTAGTCACCGTAGGAACGACCGGAAAAACGGGTTGGATGTCTCCCAAAAATCTTTGGACCAGTACGATTACGGATCAATTGAAAATGGCCCAAAATTTCCGTTCGAAAACAATCGCCATCGCTTTAAAAGACCGAGGAGCTATTTTACCGGGTGGACACACCGCCGATGGAGCCTATTGGTACGATTCAAAAGAAGGTCGCTGGATTACCTCTTCCTTTTACATGAAAGAATTACCTGCTTGGGTGCAAGCATTTAATGGGGAAGAAAGAGCCATGAAATACGTGAAGCAAGGCTGGAATACGCTTTATCCCATCCAAAGCTATCGCCAAAGTGCGGAAGATAATAGTCCCTACGAAGGGAAATTTCCTGGAGAAAAAACGAGTGCGTTTTCACATGATTTAAAAGAGGGGAATCCGTTGGAAGTCCTACGGTCTACGCCTTATGGAAACCAATTAACGAAGGAATTTGCGTTAAAGGCTATTGAAAATGAGAAATTAGGCCAACAAGGAAATACGGATTTCCTAGCCATCAGCTTTTCTTCAACCGATTATGTAGGACATAATTTCGGTCCACAATCCATCGAACTGGAAGACACCTACCTACGCTTAGATCAAGATATCGCTGAAATACTTTCTGTTTTAGATAAAAAATTCGGGAAAGACCAAGTGTTGGTTTTCCTTACCGCAGATCATGCCGTAGCGGAAGTTCCGGGATTTTTGCAAAGCAAAAAAATGCCTGGTGGGGTTTTTGACCGAGTAAAAGCGACCTCAGATATGAAAAAGGCAATTGTCTCGGCTTTTGGAAATGTAGATTTATTGGTTTCGGAGGACAATTCTCAATTGTATTTCAACCAAGCCACGATGGAAAAATTAGGCATCGATCATAAAAAATTATTCGATGTGGTGCGGAGTTCCTTTCAAAAACAAGAAGGATTTTCTGAATTAATCGACCTTCGGAATATCAAAGGATCCAACTTAAATGAATTATATACCCGATTAGTGATCAATGGCTACCATCCAGCACGCAGTGGCGATTTTATGGTGCTATTAAAACCACAATGGTTCATGGGTTCGAAAACGGGAACCACGCATAGCACATTATATGCCTATGACACACATGTTCCCTTGTTATTTTATGGCTGGAAAGTGAGAGCAAATGAAATCACGACGCGGACTTCGATCAGTGATATTTCGACGACCTTGGCGAATTGGCTCATGTGCATGGAGCCATCTGGCAGCATCGGACAAATCATTTCAAAAATAGGCAACCCTTAAATAAATAAATTAAATCATAACGGATTCCCTTATTACTATTTAAAGGAAAATAGCTAATTTTAAGGCTAATTTTTGAATTAAAACAAGATTACATACATGAAAATTGCAGTTGTAGGAACAGGATATGTCGGATTAGTTACAGGAACTTGTTTTGCCGAAACGGGAAATCAGGTGACATGTGTGGACATCAATGAAGATAAAATAAACCGCATGAAGGCGGGCGAGGTGCCTATTTACGAACCAGGTTTAGAGGATTTATTTCACCGCAATGTGGAAGAGGGTCGATTGAAATTCACCACCGATTTAGCGGCGGGAATTGAAGGCGCGAAAGTGATCTTTTTAGCATTGCCCACGCCTCCAGGTGAAGATGGTTCGGCAGATTTGAAATATATATTACAAGTTGCGAATGACCTAGGGCCTTTATTGGCAGATTATACCGTTCTCATAGATAAAAGCACGGTACCCGTTGGAACCTCTGAATTAGTTCGAAATGCGGTGGCTAAGAATGCTAGAGTTGATTTTGATGTTGTATCTAATCCCGAATTTTTACGGGAAGGGGTGGCCGTGGAAGATTTCATGAAGCCAGACCGCGTGGTGATTGGAACAGAAAGTCCGAGGGCTAAGGAATTGATGAATGTATTATATGCGCCTTTGGTACGTCAGGGAAATCCGATTATTTTCATGGATGAGCGTTCGGCTGAAATGACCAAATATGCTGCGAATGCATTTTTGGCTACGAAAATCACATTTATGAATGAGATTGCGAATTTATGTGAATTGGTGGGCGCGAATGTGGATGATATTCGTCGGGGTATCGGAACGGATTCCCGTATCGGTAAACGCTTTTTGTTTGCGGGGATTGGGTATGGGGGAAGTTGTTTTCCAAAAGACGTGCAAGCCTTAGCGAAAACCTCGGAGGAAAATAATTACAAATTCCATATTTTGGAAAGTGTAATGAAGGTGAATGAGAAGCAGAAAACGAAGTTGATGCCTACGATCCAGGCGCATTTCAACAACGATTTAGCCGGAAAAACCATCGGAATTTGGGGTTTGGCGTTTAAGCCGTATACAGATGATATTCGGGAGGCTCCGGCATTATATAATATAGAGGCTTTATTGGAATTAGGTTGTAAGATTAATGTATACGACCCAGAAGCAATGCCGAACGTGAAGGCGATTTTAGGGGATCAAGTAACATTCTCTAAAAATCCATATGAGGCAATAGATCAAGCGGATGCATTATTAATTGTGACAGAATGGCCTCAATTCAGAACGCCGGATTTTGAGCGAATGGAAACATTGCTGAAAAACAAGGTTATTTTTGATGGACGAAATTTATATGAAACATCTCAAATGAGGGATTTAGGCTATACATATTATTCAATAGGCCGACAAACGGTTATTTCATAAACTATGAAACGAATTTTAATTACCGGGGGAGCCGGATTTTTGGGTTCTCATTTATGTGATCGATTTATCAAAGAAGGCTACCATGTCATCGCCATGGATAATTTGATCACGGGGGATTTAAAGAACATCGAGCATTTATTCAAATTATCCAATTTTGAATTTTATCATAACGATGTTTCCAAATTCATCCATGTACCTGGAAAATTAGATTACATTTTACATTTCGCGTCACCCGCTTCACCTATCGACTATTTGAAAATCCCTATTCAAACCTTAAAAGTAGGATCCTTGGGTATTCATAATTGCTTAGGTTTGGCGAAAGAAAAAGGGGCAAGGGTTTTAATCGCTTCGACATCCGAGGTCTATGGTGACCCAACCGTCCATCCTCAACCCGAAGAATATTGGGGAAATGTTAATCCTGTAGGCCCACGGGGCGTCTATGACGAAGCCAAACGCTTCCAAGAGGCCATGACCATGGCCTATCATACCTATCATGGCTTAGAGACAAGAATTGTTCGTATTTTCAATACCTATGGTCCCCGCATGCGCCTAAATGATGGCCGTGTGTTACCTGCATTCATTGGTCAAGCTTTGCGAGGGGAGGATTTAACGATGTTTGGTGATGGTTCTCAGACTAGAGCATTCTGCTATGTCGATGATTTGGTAGAAGGGATTTATCGCTTGTTATTGAGCGATTATGCCCAACCGGTGAACATCGGAAATCCTGATGAAATCAGTATCAAAGAATTTGGCGAGGAGATAATTAAATTAACGGGCACGACTCAAAAATTGATTTCTCTTCCTTTGCCGACAGATGACCCGAAGCAACGGAAACCCGATATCACCAAGGCCAAAGCCCTACTCGGCTGGGAACCCAAAGTATCCCGTGCGGATGGATTGAAAATCACCTATGAATATTTCAAATCCTTAAGTCCCGAAGATTTACACCGAATGGCACATCATAAGGAATTTATTTGAAACCGGGGAGACTCGGTTTTTTTTGTGGGGTAATCGACGCGTGAATCAGTCTCAACCTTTGGCAAACCTTGTCTCAACCTTTGGCAAACCTTGTCTCAACCTTTGGCAAACCTTGTCTCAACCTTTGGCAAACCTTGAAGGTTTGCCAAAGTTACTCCCTGGAATTCTACAATCTCGGAAGTAGGACTTAGAACCAACAAGTAAAATGTTTGAAATCGACGCATGAATATGCGTCTCAAACTTTGGCAAACCTTGTCTCAACCTTTGGCAAACCTTGAAGGTTTGCCAAAGTTACTCCTTATACTTCCCCAATCTCGGACGTAGGACTTAGAACTAACAAGTAAAAGGTTTTAAATCGACGCATGAATATGCGTCTCAAACTTTGGCAAAACTTGTCTCAACCTTTGGCAAACCTTGAAGGTTTGCCAAAGGTATTCCTTGTACTTCCCCAATCTCGGACGTAGGACTTAGAACTAACAAGTAAAAGGTTTTAAATCGACGCATGAATGCGTCTCAAACTTTGGCAAACCTTGTCTCAAACTTTGGCAAACCTTGAAGGTTTGCCAAAGGTACTCCCTGTACTTCCCCAATCTCGGACGTAGGACTTAGAACCAACAAGTAAAAAGGTTTGAAATCGACGCATGAATGCGTCTCAAACTTTGGCAAACCTTGTCTCAACCTTTGGCAAACCTTGAAGGTTTGCCAAAGTTACTCCTTGTACTTCACCAATCTCAGAGGTAGGACTTAGAACCAACAAATAAAAGGTTTGAAATCGACGCATGAATGCATCTCAAACTTTGGCAAACCTTGAAGGTTTGCCAAAGGAAAAAAGGTTTTAAATCGACGCATGAATATGCGTCTCAAACTTTGGCAAACCTTCAAGGTTTGCCAAAGGAAAAAGGTTTGCCAAATGAAAAAAAAAGGCTGCCCTTTCGAGCAGCCTTTTTTTTCGGAATCGAAATATCTTAGTTGAAGATATAACGAACTCCAAATTGTGCTTGCCAACGAGAACCCAAACCAAAGCTTCTTTGGAAAGAATCACCTAGCGGCGTAGTACCTGAACGGTAAGGGAACTGGAATACAGGTTTTCCTGTAGCCGCATCATTACCTGTAAAACTAATTAAACCTGCACGAAGTGTTGATTGATTTAATCCCCACTGTGGAGTCACATAGTTACCAAAGTTAAATACATCTAAAGTAAACTGTAACGTGTTTTTATGACCACCTACCTTGATGTAGAAATCTTGAATTACTTTAAAGTCAAAGTTAGCCGACCAAGGTAATTCTGCACCGTTACGCTCAGCATATTGTCCACGACGAGAATTCAAATATGAATCTTGAGTGATGTATTTATCCAAATCAGTCCATTGTTGGGCCGCAGTATAAGTACCTAAATCCTTCAACATAATATCAGCCTGACTACGAGGAATAAAAATCAAATCATTAGCTGTTTGATTATCTCCATTCATATCACCTGAGTATGTATAAGAAAAACGTCCAGCCGGAGCTGCAGAATAAGTAAATCCAAAAGTAGTACTCGCCTTCTCATTCAAATAGTTTAAACGATATGATCCATATGCGTTAAAACGATGTGTTTGAATGTAAGATGAATACGAAGCCACATTCTCATTTGGATCACCTGATACCACACGATCTCTCCATTGAGATTGAGCGATCGATCCTCCGTCGTTTACTGAACGAGAATCTGAGTTCGTATACGCTAAAGATGCAAAAAGTCCATTCTCAAAAGATTTTGAAATCGTAGCCGTCAATGCATACGAATAACCTAAGTCCGTATTTTTGATAACAATCGCATCCGAAATATTAGGATTAGATACTGTGTTATTTCCAACTGCTGGAGCATTTACGCCTTTTACGTTACCATAAATTGCGAAATTCTTAACTGAACTAGGAAGTCCATTAGCACCTAAGGTGTAGAAAATCATACGATTATCAGCACCTACAGCTTTAACTGAAGAATTAGGTAAATTCACGTTCTCTAAATATACCGCATTGATATCCTTTGTATAAATACCCTCTAAACCTAAAATCCAACCATCGCCTAAGTTTTTGTCTAAAGCTAAATTGGTTCTAAATACTTGAGAAAATTTAAAGTTTGGATCCGTCACAGCCAAGTTATAAGCTGTAGGAGTCAAAGGCAACGTAATAGCCGGACGGTATGCATTTACGTCTGGATTGAATGGACGGTTTGTTGGGTTAGCCAAATTTTCTGAACCAAACAATACACCATTATTAGACAACTGATTCGATAACCAAACGTAAGGCACACGACCCGAGAATACACCTAAACCTCCACGAATTTGAGTTTGCTTGTCATCCTTCACATCCCAGTTGAAACCAAAACGA
>Ga0164294_10002849_pt1 | contig 15443 bp, 15 predicted proteins | sample GEODES005metaG_FD_111479 | JGI IMG/M metagenome (GOLD analysis project Ga0164294, IMG submission 111479) | Oligotrophic lake water microbial communities from Sparkling Lake, Wisconsin, USA - GEODES005 metaG | ecosystem: Environmental > Aquatic > Freshwater > Lake | place: USA: Sparkling Lake...
ACGAGAACAGCACCCAACCACAGCCACTCGCCGCGTGACCACGGCTCGCCCGGTCGGCCCGGGAATCGCACGACGTGGTCACGAAAAACCCAGCGGCTCATGACATAAGGAAAGACCACACACAGCGTGAGAACAGTTCCCATCAGCGCGATGTTGCCCCACTCGAGGTTCGCCTCGATCGAGATGAAGCTGATGGCCACGAGGGGAACCGCGATGAGCGACAGGTCTCGTCCAAGAGCGCGGTTGTTCGTGAAGGCGATCACCAAACCGATGGCGAGGGCCGCGTACCCCAGCCCCATGAACAGGGGAATTCCCCGGGTGACGAAAAGTGCAGGAGCCGCAAGCGCAACCAGGGTCGCGGCGACGAGCGCGCCACGGCCGAGGTTCTGCGAAAAGTTAATGCTCATTCCCCGCAGAATAACAGCGCGATTCACTCACGCAGTGTTGGTGGTCGAGTCAGGAGACGCGGCGACGACTGCGGCGAAGGGCGTTTCCCACCGCAAACAGAGCGAGTCCGGCGAGCGCCATCAACGACATTTCAAGGGTTGATGCCCCCGTCGCGGCCAATTCCTCGTTTGATTCGTCGGGCTCAGGGAAGGCCGACGCCGCGAGCGCACACTTCATGCCGTCGTTTCCGAAGGTCACCGATCCGAGGGAGGCAACCTTTTTGATAATCGGAGATCCCCAGCTGGCGTCCTTGACGCTGTAGACGTCACCGGTTCCATTGACAAAGACGGTCAAATTTCCAGACGAATCAGCCCACACGGCGCCCTTCGCGCTTCCCGCGCCAATCTCTACCCAGGGGTTGGTGACGACAACGATGGGATTCGCGGTCGGGTCAAAATACACAATGTTCCCCGTGTCCGTGTCAATTCCGTAGGCGGTCGTTAGCACGCCGTCGGTAACGATCGCGAAGTCACCCACATCAGCCGATCCCAATGAGCCAATCTGGGTTCCCGCGACGGTGAGTAGATCGATACTCCACACCGAATTGTCGGTGGCGTTGAATGCGATGAGGCTCAGTCCGTCCGGGGTTACGTCGCCGGCGACGAAGACAGCGTCTGAGGGGATACCCGCGATCCCTGTCGCTTCCACCGTGCCATCCGAGGCAATTTTCAAAACTTCTCGCAGACTTGACACCGCGTAAATAAAATTGTCCACCGGGTTGTACCCGCCAGCGTTATACGACACCGTGTGGGCGGATCCAACATTCGTGTATGTCAGTTCACCGTTGTCGACTGCGCCGATCTTCAGCTGTGCACCGACGACCTGGTAGGTCACCGCGGTACACGAAAACGCGCTACCGAGCGCCTGCGCGGGAGCGGGTGCAAAGGCCGCAGCGAAAACTGCGAGGGCTACAAGGGCGCGGGGTGAGAGAATTCGCTTCACGATGAAATATCTCCTGACAAAATGTGGGGTTAATTAACAAAATTTAGCCTAGCGAATGTTGTCGTCGAAACAGTGAGACCCGCACGGTCACATCAATCCGGACGTGCATAGAAGTTCACCGGTCCGCGCACCCACACGGTCAACTTCATTCCCATTTCCGGGGCGAGCGGACCGCTCGCGCGCGCCGTGATGGTCCGCTCCGGCGTGGTCACCGTGACCAAAACGTCGTGGCCAAAGAACTGTCGGCCCGTCACGATTGCCTGACCGGCGGGGTCGGGTTGCAGATAGAAATTCTCGGGTCGGACGGCGGCAAAGCCACTATCCCCGTCGCGCACGCGGTTCAACGGGGTCAGCGCACCCAACTCGGTCTCGACCTTGCCGCCGCTGACTCGTCCGGGAAGAATGACGGCATCACCGAGAAAAAGAGCAACATCGATGTCCGCGGGCCGCGCGTAGATGTCTGCGGGCGTGCCCGATTGAATAATCGCGCCGTCCCGCATCACCGAGATGGAGTCCGACAGCGACAGAGCTTCGTCCTGGTCGTGGGTGACGAGAATCGCGGTGATTGATTCTTTCCGCAGCAGTTCCCGAACGTCGGCGCGCAGTTCGGTGCGAAGTTCCGTGTCGAGCGCCGCAAAAGGCTCGTCGAGCAACACGACTCGTGGGGACGGGGCAATCGCTCGAGCAACCGCCACCCGCTGTTGTTGACCGCCCGACAACTCGGCGGGAAGTCGGTTTTCCAGACCGTCCAACCGCATGATCGACACGAGTTCGGCGACGCGGTCCGCACGCGGTCCGCTTGCGATGTCAGCAAGTCCAGCACCGATGTTCCGCGCAACCGTCATGTGGGTGAACAACGCACCGTCCTGGGGAACAATGCCGACTCCGCGACGCGACGGTTCAACCCACGACGAATCCGATGACACGGCGTCCCCGTCGATCGCGACGGAGCCCGAATCGGGGCGTTCGAAACCGGCGAGACATCGCAGAAGAGTTGTCTTGCCGACGCCGCTCGGTCCCAGAATCGAAAGGAATTCCCCGCGGTTGACGACGAACGACACATCGTGAAGGATCGTGGACCCGTTTTTCACGACCGTGAGATTCTTCACTTCGACAAACGCGCTCATGACACGACCAATTTTCGTTGCGGGTCCAGCCCCCGTGAAACCAGCCACGCGGGGATGCCGGCCAGTGCCACCAGCGTAACGGCGTAGGGCGCGGCCGCTGCGAAAGCACCCGCGTTCGTTTCTGTCCACAGTCGCGTCGCGAGTGTCTCAACTCCGTTCGGTCGCAACAACAACGTGAGCGGTAGTTCGCGAACGATGACCAAGACCACGAGCGCCCATCCCGCGACTAGCCCTGGAGTAATGACGGGCACAGTAACGCGCATGAACTCCGTTGACGGTCTCATACCGAGAGACTGTGCCAACTCGTGCCACGCGGGAGGGACTGCGCGCAGAGCGGGTTCGACGGCAGAGATTGCGTTCGGCAGAAAAAGCACGACGAGACCCAGCACGACGAACACGTGTGTTTGGTAAAGGTCGGGAACCAATCGGATACCAACGAACGTGAAGGACAGCGCGACCACCAACGCGGGTAGTGCGTGGATGAGCCACGATAACGACTCGGCCAGGTTTGCCGGCGCGAATCGGTAGCGCAATGACGCCACGACGATGACGACGCCGAGGGCAACCGCAACGGTCGCCGCGGACAGCCCGTACATCGCCGAGTTGAGTGCGGACTCCGCCAATCGGCCGAGTTCGGTGCCCGAATTTCCCGCCATCGCCCAGGCGACAACACTGACGAACGGGACACCGGTGCCCACCGCAGTCCAGAGCGACATCGCGACCGCGTGAGGCCAACCACCCCGACTAAGCAGAACCGCGCTGGGCGGTACGACGTTAACCGGACCGGGCTGTTCACGTCGGAGTGCCCGTCGATACAGCACGACGAGGGCCAGAGTGAGAAGCACCACAACCACACCCAGAATTGAGGCCAGGGAGCGATCGAAGCTCGAGCGATATGCGTTGAAAATCGCGCGGGTGAAGGTGTCGTACCGAAGTAGTGAAACTGCTCCGAAGTCGGCAATGACGTAGAGAGCCACCAGTAGTCCAGAACTCCACACCGCCGAACGAATCGTGGGCCAGGTCACGAGAACATGGCGCCGGACCTTCGACGTGCTGATGGACTGCGCGACATCATCGACGGACCGGGACGTTCGCGCGAGAGCAGCGCTGACGGTCAAGAAGACCAGCGGTGTCGTTGCGACGCTGAGCACCAGCCACGCTGGGACGAACCCGTTGAACCCCGGGACAACTCCGAGCCAGCCGTACGCGGCAACGTAGGACGGGACGGCGAGCGGGACTGTTGCGAAAATCGTCAGTGTCCTCCGCAACGGGATTGTGGTTCGCATGACAGCGTAGGCCTGCAGAATTCCAACCGTCAGTGCCGTCACGGTGACCGCAACAACGAGGACCGCCGTGTTGAGTAAGAGTTGCCCCGTGCGCGGGCTCAACACTTCGGTGAGGACGGCACCGGATTCCACTTCGGCCACGCGAAAAACCAGATAGACGAGCGGTACCGAAACCAGGGGAACTACCGCGATGGTGAGGACCTTCACCAATAAGGGCCCCAGACCACGCGGTCGAACGGTTGACACGTCAGATCATTCCACTCGCGCGAATCAGCTCGAGCGTAACCTTCAGATCGTTCAGGTTCGACAAATCAAAATCCGGTTTGGGGATATCCCCCAACGGCGTGAGTCCGGCGGGGATGTCAATCCCCGCGACCATCGGGTACTCCATGACGTCGGCGACAAAGATCCCCTGAACGTCGTCCCGCAACAGGAAACTGACGAAGGCGTTCGCGTGGGGGTTGTCCGACACAACTCCAACCCCGGCGACGTTGATGAGGTTCCCAGCGTCGCCGGGCGCAAATGCGGCAAGCCGTGACGTCATGTTTTCCGCACCGACCTCTTTTTCCCGTTGAAACCAGTAATAGTGATTGGTGAGTCCCGCCGCGACGGTTCCCGCTTCGACCGCTTCAAGGATTTGGCTGTTTTTTTCGAATCGCTGAGCATTGGTAGCAATGCCGGACAACCAGGAGACAGCAACGTCGTCACCGTTGATGACGCGAAGAGCCGTCACGAACGCTTGGAACGACGCATTGGTCGGAGCGACCGCGATGCGATCCGCCCATTGTGGTTCCGCCAGTTCGAGAACCGACGTTGGCAATTCCGTCACCAGTGCGGGGTTGTACACAAACACTCGCGCCCGTCCGGTGACACCGACCCAGCGATTGGTTGCCGACCGATACTCGGGCTGCACCCGGTCCATTACCGCGGCCGGCAATTCGAGAAACAGTCCCTCCGATTCGATTGCACCGAGCGCTCCCGCGTCCTGCGAGAAGAAAATGTCGGCTTTTGAGGCAGCCCCCTCCTCGCTGAGTTGCGCGGCGAGTTCGGCGGAATCGCCATATCGGACATCGACGTTCACGCCGCTTTCTTCTTCAAAGAGTTGGATGATCGGCTCCACAATCTCTTCTTCCCGACCGGAATAAATCACGAGTGTGTCAGCGGTCGAGTTCGCGGGAGCACAGGCGGTCAGAGCCCCCAGTGTGGCGACGATTGTGGTGGCGGCAAAAACGCGCGCGCAAAACTTGTTCATTAACTTCTCTCTACCTAGACCGATTTTTTCAGCTTGGGTAAGGTTTACCTTACTTTATGTCCAGCAGTCAGGAAAACCAGCGACGAGTCGAACCAGTTGTGTTCTACCATTGGGGAAAAGAAGGGTGTCGCTGTGAACGAACAACATCTGGTGTCCGCGTGGGGATCGCTGCGAATGCAACTGGTGGTGTCCCAATTGGCCCCCACGTTTTTGCTGATCACGACAATCGGGTTGGTCCCGGTGATTCGCTCGGCCGGCAGCTACGCCGTGTGGGCAACGATCGGAATCCTGCTCGCGTCCGGAATCCTCGGTGCCGTCGTTCAATTCTCGGCGGCCAGCGAAGCGCAAGCCGTCGCATCCGAACTGTCCGAGACGGCCAACCATTCGCGCATCTCGAAATCAATCAGTTCGAGCGCGCGATTGCTCGATATCGCCAAGTACGTCACGCCCACCATTTTTGTCGCGATTTTCGTCGCGCTGTGCGCCGCACTCCTCGCCACGGCGTAACCGCGACGACGAACCTACGACTCGGTGTCGATAAACGAAAACGCCAGCATGTGACAGATCGCCAGGTGTGCGTCTTCGATGCGCCCCATGTGTTGTTCGGCGACGTTGATGTGCAGGGTTGCGGCCTTCCCCAATTCGCCGCCATCGCGTCCCGTCATGGCGATGGCGTGAGCGCCGACGGAGGACGCGTACCGTAACGCCCGAATCACGTTCATCGAATTGCCCGATCCGCTAATCGCCACAACGAGGTCGCCAGGTTGCAGAAAGTTTCGCAACTGCTCTTCGTAGACAATGTCGTACCCGACATCGTTGCGGTAGGCCGAAGTGGTCGAGGTCGCATCCGTTAGCGCCACTACTTTGAATCGTTGGTCGCGTTCGTAGCTCGCACCCTTGAGCAGGTCCGTCGCAAAGTGTGACGCGGTCGAGGCGCTCCCGCCGTTTCCGCAGGTGAAAATCGTTCGACCGTTGGCGCGGGCGCCCACCAAGAGTTCCCGCAATTGCTCGACGAGCGTCACATCAATCGTCGCGAGGGCGGCGGTCAGTTCGCCACGATAGTCGTCAAAGTACGTCACGGGCGAGCTCCCTTGCACCGAGGTGGACCCCGTCGCCATCAAAACGCGAGGTGGTGATTCGCGGCGTCAGATGGCTCCAACTCGCGAGTTCTATCGACAGGCTAGCGGTCAGACTGTCCGTGAGCCGTGTGCCCACGCGCGACACTCCGCCGCCCAGCACCACGACCGCAGGGTTGTACAACAGCACGGCCGACGCGAGTCCGCGCGCAAAGAGAGCCGAATATGCAGCAAGAAAACCATCATCGGCGAACAGTTCCGCCGCCGCCTTTCCGTGATCCTGTTCAATCCAATATCCACTGCACAGGCGCTCGAGGCAGCCCGTCCGACCGCACGCACACTGGCGCGGGTCATCGGCGATTCGAATGTGCCCGAGTTCGCCGGCGTCGTTGGTGGCACCGCGCAGCACTCGCCCTCCGCTCACCACCCCCGCGCCGATTCCGGTCGACACCGTGACGTACATCAGGTCGCCAGTGTCGTGATTGCCGTGAACGAGTTCCGCTAACGCCCCCACGTTTCCGTCGTTGTCGACAGCAACGGGCAACCCGACCGTTTGCCGTGCCCAATCCGCGAAGTCGAACCCTTGCCAGCCCGGGACGTGCACCGATCGTGTCACAACCGAAGAGGCGTGGTCGACGGGTCCTCCAAAACAGACACCGACGGCTTCGGCTCTGTGCCCGCCACTGGCGAGATGGCGTTCGTAAAAATCGACAGCGCGAGACAGGTTTTCGATTGATCCGTCGGTCGGCCACGTCTCTACCGAATCGACTCCTTCCGAGCCGGTCATCGCGACGGCGCATTTCGTCCCGCCAATGTCGACCGTCAGAACGAGGGTCACGACTAGAACCTAAGCCGAATAAACGACGTAAACCTTGCGGAGTTTTTCGTGGACGGTCCACACGCCCATCCACCCAATGGGGAAGTACGCGGTATCGCCTGCGGTCAACGTGACGGGTTCGCCGCCGTCCTCTTCGACCGTCATGCTGCCCGAGACCACGGTGATGACCTCACCGGTGTCGGTGAACTCCCAGCGCGACGTTCCGGGTTCCGATTCCCACGAGCCGGACCACACGCCGTGCTCGCTGTCGGCGAGATACGACTTGTCCCGAACGACAATGTCCCCGCTGAGCGGCGTTGCCATCGGAGGGGCCAGAAGCGTCTCTGTGTACTCGGCGGAATTGAGGTCGTCAGCGCGAAAAACTATGGTCATGCTTGTTCACCGTTCGTTGAAGTGTTGGGGGTTATCTGGCGCCAGTCTATGTCGAAATCAGCCGAGCAGAAAGGACTTTTCTTATGCCAACGAGTCGCGCCACGCGCGGTGCAGAGTCGCGAATCGGCCGGTTCCCTTGAGCAGTTCCGTCGTCGGTCCGTCCTCGATTATTCGCCCGCGGTCCATCACCAAAACTCGATCGGCGATTGCTACCGTCGAGAGCCGGTGCGCAATGATGATTGCGGTCCGGCCGGCGAGCAGGGTGGTGAGCCCCCGTTGAATCAAGCGCTCGCTCGGGATGTCAAGTGAGGCGGTCGCTTCGTCCAGAATGAGCACTCGCGGGTTGGCGATGAACGCTCGGCAGAACGACACGAGTTGGCGTTGACCCGCCGAGAGCCGATTTCCACGCTTGTTGACGTCGGTGTCGTAGCCGTCGGGAAGCGCCGAAATGAACTCGTGCGCGCCGACCGACCGCGCGGCCGCGATGACCTCGTCATCCGTCGCGTCGGGCTTTCCCATTCGGATGTTGTCGGCCACGCTTCCCGAAAACAGATACGCCTCTTGTGTCACGAGAGTGACGGCGTTTCGCAAATCGATATCGCTGATGGTTCGTAGGTCGCGGCCGTCCAGAGTCACGACACCATCGGTCGGGTCATAGAACCGCGCGATGATTTTGGCCAGCGTGGATTTCCCGGCACCAGTTGCGCCCACCAGGGCGACCGTTTCGCCGCCAGGGATGGTCAGGTCAAACGTGGGCAGGACGAGGCGCTCGGGGTTGTAGGCGAACGTCACAGAGTCGAGTGACAGGTCTCCGCGCGTTGCAACGAAGGGTTCGGGGTCTTGCTGTTCGACGACCGAGGGTTGTTCCTCGAGGAAACCCGAAATCTTTTCGAGCGCTGCCGAGGCCGACTGAAAAGAGTTGTAAAACATCGCGAGGTTTTCGATGGGACCGAAGAACCGACGGGTGTACAGCACCGCCGCCAACAGCGCACCGACGGCCATGCCGCCGTCAACCACACGGAACGCGCCGAGCAAGAGGACAACCGCAACCGTAAGGCTGCCGATCACTTTCAGGGCGGGGTCGTAAATCCCGTAAACCTCGATGGTGCGTTTGGTTGCGTGACGATAGTCCTCGACCTTGTCCGCGTAGGCGTCCCGGTCAACGGGTTCCCGCCGGAACGACTTGACCGCACGAATTCCGGTCATGCTCTCGACGAACTGAATGATGAGCCTCGTGGAATAGATGCTGGACGCACGGAATTCGCGGCGGGACGCACTGGAAAACCACCACGTGACGCCCGCAACGGGAATCATTGCGAGCGCTAGGGGAAGCCCGCTGATCGGGTCAATCGCGACCAGTGCGATGGCGGTGAACAGCAGGAACAGAACACCCGACACCAGGCTGCTGAGACCACCACTGAGAAGTTCGCCCAGGGTGTCGATATCGCTCGTTTGCCGAGCGATGATCCGACCCGAAGTGTAGCGCTCGTGAAACTCGAGGCTCAATCGCTGGGTGTGCGCAAAGATTCGACGGCGAAGTTCCCCCAACACGTCCTGGCTGATCGTGATGGACCACCGGGTGTACAGCGCGAGAAATGCCGCAGCGCCCAGTCCCGACAACACAAACCCCGCGACAATGAGCAGGATCGGGCCGAAATTGTTGTCGTCCACCGCGGCGGGTAATCCCGTATCGAAACCGCGCGCGATGAGCGTCGGGCCGACAACTTGGAGGGCGGTGCTAACCACGACGAGAACTACGGTGGCCAAGAATCTCGCGCGGTACGGGCGAACCACCTCCCACAAGAGTGCGACCGAGCGCTGCCGAATCCGTCGGTTCTCTTTTCTATTCAGGTCTTGGCGATCCTCGCCGACCACGCCAAAGTTGCTCACTCGGCGTCCTCCGAAATGACCCGCGGCTCATCATCGAACGAAGAAATCACGTGACGGTAGGCGGCGGACGTGGCGAGCAGCTCCGCGTGAGTTCCCACCGCGGCGATGCGCCCGTTGTCGAGCAGCGCGACGCGGTCGGCCAACAACACGGTCGACGGGCGGTGTGCCACGACCAAGGCGGTGGTGGTCTTCAACACCCGTCGCAGCGCCGCTTCAACGCGCGCTTCTGTTTCGACGTCCAACGCGGAGAGCGGGTCGTCCAGCACCAACATCTCCGGGGCGGCGGCGATCGCGCGCGCGAGCGCCAGTCGTTGGCGCTGTCCTCCCGACAGGCTCTGCCCCTGTTCTCCGATGATGGTTTCGACGCCGTCAGGAAGAGTGAAGACGAAATTCGCCTCCGCGATGTCGAGCGCTTGCTCGAGGACTGCGGTCGCCTGCTCATCGGGTGCGTCGCGCAGGTCGTGACGCCCCAACAGCACGTTGTTGCGAACGGTGTCCGAGAACAGCGTCGCGTCCTCGAACGCCATCGCGATTCGAGTTCGCAGCGTCGTGAGGTCGAGCGAACGGATGTCGACACCGTCAAGAAGGATTCGACCGGCGGTGACGTCATAGAGTCGTGTGGGTAACGCCGTCAACGTGGTTTTCCCGCACCCCGTCGACCCGACCAGCGCCATCGTCTCCCCTGGGCGAATCTCGAGGCTCACGCCGTTCAACAGGTCGGGTGTTCCGGTCGGGGTCCCCTCGTGGCGGAAGTGGACGTCCTCAAAGACGAGCGAACCACCGGTGTCGACAGGAACCACGGGGTTCTCGGGGTTCACGATGTCGTTTCGACGGTCCAACACCTCAAAGATGCGATTGAGCCCGCTGTGCGCCTCGAGCGCCAGGGCCATCAGGTACCCGATCGATTCGATCGGCCCGGCGAGCACCGCGGCCGTTGCGAAGAACGCGAAAAACTGTCCCGTCGTGAGATCGCCCTGACTGGCGAGCCAGACTCCGGTCAACAGGCAAATCGCGAGAGCGAAATCGGGAACCCACACCAGCCAAAATCCGAGAGTCGCTTTGGCGTTTCCTTTGACGACCTCTAATTGTCGGCCGGTTGCTGCGCTATCCGCAAAACTCGAGAGTGCGTCCGAGCCGCGCCCGAATGACCGCAAGATTCGTATTCCGTGAACGGACTCTTCGACCGAGGTGGCGACATCGCCCCACTGGTCTTGGGCGGCTCGTGACAGACCGGTGTACCGCGATCGGAAGCGCGAACCGAATACGAACATCGGAATCGAACACACGAGAAACACGAGAGCGAGCAACGGGCTCCACGTGAACAGAATCAGAACGCCAAACACGATGGTGATCGCGTTAGAGACCAACAGGACGAAGCCGAACGACATCCAGCGACGCATCAGGCTGACATCGGAATTTGCCCTCGACAGCAGTTGACCGCTCTGCCATTTGTCGTGAAACGCGATGGGAAGATTCTGTAGGCGCTCGTAGATTGCGTTGCGAAGTAGCGAGTCGATGCGAGTTCCCGGGGTGAGGACCGTCACGCGGCGAAGGTAGATGAACAGGGCTTCCATCAAGCCCAGCAGCGCGACGAGTCCGACCGCCCACCAGATGTCCGCGGCGTTTCCGGTTTTCAGTGGCCCGTCCACGAGTTGTTCGAGCGCGAGCGGAATCCCCAGCGCAAACCCGCTCGAAATCAGGGCGATCGCCATCCCCAGAATCAAACGCTTCATATCGGGACCCGCGTACGGCATGATTCGCGCGAGGCTCCGGATGACGCCCCCGCTCTTTTCGGGGGCTGCGGATTCGGTATTCATGAGTGAAAGTGCAGTCTAACGCGCGCGTAGGCTGTGGGCATGGACACACAATCGCGCATCCGATACTGGGCCTATCTGATTCTCGCCGGAATCGGTCTCGTCACCGCAATGGTGTTCAACGGCATCGCGGTGATGAACGGTGAAAACTACGCCACCGCCTGGTTCGGAACAGCGGTCGACTGGGTTCTGTCGGCGGACCTTACCGTCGTGGCCATCGCTTCGGTCGTGTTGATGTTCGCCGAAGCGCGTCGAGTCGGCATGAAGCGAGTCTGGCCCTACATCCTGCTATCCGGCGTCACTGCCATGGCATTCACGTTCCCGCTGTTCCTCGCGATGCGCGAGCGGCACATGGCGCTCTCGGCGACCCAGCGCAGTTAGGGACTTTTCGCCGTCACCGAAACCGTGACGGAAACTCACGACTGGGGTTTATCGTCGTGGCATGAAAGAAATCACCTGCCCCAATTGCCAGAAGAACTTCAACCTCGACGACGCCGGATTCGCAGACATTCTCGCTCAAGTTCGCAACACCGAATTCGAGGAGGAGCTCGGCCGCCGACTCGCCGAGGCGGACGCGAACAAGCAGACCGAGATTAAACTCGCCGAAGCGGAGACGGCCAACAAGATGGCCGCCGAGGCCGAAAAGCTGCGTGCCGAATTGGCGGAAGTCAAGGCAAAGATGACGAACGCCGAAACCGAGAAGCAACTCGCTGTCAAGACGGCGGTGGACGCCGTCGAAAGGCAACGCGATGAGCTCAAAGGCGGCCTCGAACGCGCGGCGATGGAGCGGGAGATTGTCGAAAAGAACCTGAAAGAAAAGTACGAGACGCAGATCAAAGATCGCGAGGACACCATCGAGCGGTTGCGCGAGATGAAAGCAAAGCTCTCGACCAAAATGGTCGGCGAGACGCTCGAACAGCACTGTGAAAACGCGTTCAACGCGATTCGCGCGACCGCGTTTCCGACGGCGTATTTCGCGAAAGACAACGACGCTAAGTCGGGAAGCAAAGGTGACTACATCTTCCGTGACAGCTCCGCGGACGGTGTCGAATTCGTGTCGATCATGTTCGAAATGAAGAACGAATCAGACACCACGGCGACAAAGAAGAAAAACGAGGACTTCCTCAAGGAACTCGACAAGGATCGGAACGAAAAGAAGTGCGAGTACGCGATTCTCGTGTCGCTGCTCGAAGAGGACAACGATTTGTATAACAACGGCATCGTCGACGTCTCGCACCTCTACCCCAAGATGTTCGTTGTCCGACCGCAGTTCTTTATTCCGATCATTTCGCTGCTCCGGAACGCGTCGCTGGGCTCGCTGGAATCGAAAACCGAGGTCGAATTGATGCGTCGACAGAACATCGACATCACGAACTTCGAGGCCGAGTTGGAATCCGTCAAGAATGGGTTCGATCGGAACTACGACCTTGCGTCACGCAAATTCCAGGACGCGATCAAGTCCATTGACGGAAGCATCGCCGACCTGCAGAAGGTGAAGGAGGCGTTGCTTGGTTCCGAAAACAACCTTCGACTCGCGAACAACAAACTTCAGGACATCAGCGTTAAAAAGCTCACCGCCAAAAACCCGACCATGAAGGCCAAGTTCGACGAGTTGAAATCGTCGGGAACGGGCGAAATCGAGTCCTAGGCGTCAGCCGCGGCCGGGCGGCGCTGGTGTCGCCACGCGCTGATGATTACGACGGACAGGTACAACACCTGCGAGACCGCAATCACGCGCTCCCATAATCCGACCATGGGCTGCGCGGGGTCGCGCCAGACCGACAGGAAGACGAGCGACGACACCGTGAACACGACCGTGGCGAGGATTGCTCCCGCGGGACGGACGAGCCACGGGTAACTGCGGTCGAACCTCATCGACAACAGTGGCCAGGCGGACATCAGAACAAACGTCGCAATGGCGAACACCCGGTGCCACAGCGATGACGTTTCCTGAGTTGGTGTCGCAAAAAACGTGAGCCCGTAGGTGGTAATCCCGGCGAGAAAAATGGTGACTCGTCCCGGCATCGCCAAAACCGGTGCGTACACGGCTGCGATCAGCGACAGCGTTCCACCCAACAGGAAGAAACTCGACTGGATCCACTTGACGGGCGAATCGTCCGCCGCAAGATCGCTGATGGTTTCGGTGACGTGGTCAAAGCCCGGCCAGAGCGCTCCCGCGATGACCCAGCCGAGCGTTGCCTGTATCGGCCCGACGATAGCGGCAATCAATGCCGGTAATCCCACAAGGTTCACAGAATCAGATTACGCCCGTTGGCGATGCGCGTCAGATGATTCCAACGCGACGAAGTCGCCGCAGAGCAGCGTCTTCGATCGGGCTTTCCGGCCCGATTCCGGCGCGAATTGCGCGAAGGACAAACCGGGTGAACGGAACAACAATCCAGCGAGGCTTGGGCGTGAGCCCTAGCATCGCCTGAAACTCGGGACGAATCGACACCACAGCGGCGTCGAACAGCAGCCGATAAATCGGTCGAACCGCCAACGGCAACGGCGGGCGCCGAATGAAACCCACAACGGAACGCGTCGAGTCGCTCGCAACGAGCGTTCCCCGACTCCACAGGTCCGTAATCATGGCATCGACGTCCGCCCGAGTTCGCGGGACATCGTCGAGACCGAGGGGCGCGACGGACGCCGCCCACTGGTTGACGTAGTTGTCGGCGGGAGTCGCAGCGGCGCCTTTCGGCAGGGGTGTTGTCGCATACATCTCGTGCGCCACGAGGAACGATTCCATAAAGGCGACGTGGACCCATAACAACAGGTCGGGGTCGGCGGCGCGATACGGCACGGTCGCTCCGGCGCCGGTCTCGTACGATCCAGTGACTCGTTCGTGGAGTCGGTTGACCCGTCCCGCCTCGGTGGCCACAGCCTCATGGCTTCCGAAAGTGGTCACCGTGAGCCAACGAATCGTGCCCGCCAATCGTCCCAGCGGGTCCTTTTCATAACGCGAGTGATCCGACACCCCGGCCAGCGATCCCGGGTGCAGCGCCTGCATCAACAGGGCACGAATCCCGCCAACGAGTGTGCCGAAATCGCGGTGGACGACCCACGGCGCATCGGTCGGGACAAATAGTCCACCAGTGTCCCCTTGTGCGATGACGTCGAGCCACGGTGGCTTCCCGTCGGCGGCCCCGGACAACAAACGGCGAAAGCGAATCGACAGCCACTCTTGCGCTGCATTGTTGGAACTCATGGTGGCTATAGCCTAGGTGTATTGGCATTGTTCGAAATCGAAAGGCAGCCCCTTCATGAGCTCTCTCGACAACAAAACAGTTTTGGTTCTCGGCGCCACTGGCGGAATCGGAACGAGCCTCTGCGCTGCGCTCACGACCGCCGGTGCCACGGTGATTGGAACGACGACGCGACCCGAGAATCTTGAGCGTCTTGCCGGTTACACCGCGGGCCAGCGCCTTCTGGACTTGGCCGACAACGGTTCGGTCGCGTCATTCCTGGACGACATTGAGTCCGATGGCGTGGAACTGGACGGAATCATCGTTGCCGCCGGTGTCGTCGCGTTTGGCAATGCGGTTGATTCCCCCGCCGCGGGTTTTGACCGACTGATGGCGGTCAACGCGACCGGTCCGATTCACGTGCTGTCGGCCCTTGCGCCAATTGTCGGACGTTCCGGCGAAGGCTTTATTGTCACCCTGTCCGGCATGATCGCCGAAACCCCGATGGCGGGCTTGTCGGCCTACTCGGCAAGCAAGGCCGCTCTGCACGCGTTCACCGTCGCCGCCGGCCGCGAGTTCCGACGCCTCGGCGTTCGGTTGATCGACGCACGGCCCGGGCACACCGAATCGGGGCTAGCGACCCGAGCGGTTTTCGGCGAGGCACCTAACTTCGGTGCCGGTCTGACGGTTGATGCCGTCGCCGCACGTATCGTTGCCGCGATCGTCGGGGACGAGAAAGACCTGCCCAGCACCGCGTTCTAAACCCGTTTGCGTCGTGCGGACCGCCGGACCGTTTAGGGCTTGACCGCTTTCGTCAACCCACTCGTCAGAGAGGCGGGGGTGTATCCCACGCGGGTCGCCGTGACCCGGACCGAAATCCGTTTCTTGCCATCCGCCTTGACCAACTTGTAGGTCGCTAGGGTCGCGGCAGGAATATCAACGCCGTTGCGAAGCCACTGAAAACTGAACGTCAAATCGGCCATCCACCCCGTGGTTCGCGCCGTCAGGGTTTTCTTCACCGTGGCGGTCCCCGAGATGGTCGGGGTTGCCGTGGGGGCAATGGTTCCAGCGACGACGGTGACGGCGAGGCTGTCGGCGGTGACCGTGGTGTAGCCCGTTTTCGATGCAACAACCCGGAAGAAAATTGTTTGTCCGAGGTCACTTCCCGTGATGGCATAACTGGAATCGGTGTCGCTGGCGGAACTACTGTTACG
>Ga0164294_10002850_pt1 | contig 15442 bp, 20 predicted proteins | sample GEODES005metaG_FD_111479 | JGI IMG/M metagenome (GOLD analysis project Ga0164294, IMG submission 111479) | Oligotrophic lake water microbial communities from Sparkling Lake, Wisconsin, USA - GEODES005 metaG | ecosystem: Environmental > Aquatic > Freshwater > Lake | place: USA: Sparkling Lake...
TTCAAGGCGCCCAAACAGGCGCGGCGTATCCCAGATGCCATGGACCAGCACGAGGGGAACGGACGCGGCCAGGGCAGGGCAAGCAGGGGATTCGGGCAGCACGGCACGCAGTCAGCAGGTCCCTGGTCCAGCAGCACCAGGACCCATCCAGAGGATCCCGCTAGAGCACCCCGCACGGGTAATCCGATCATGCCCGAATCCGCCCAGGCCTGACGGCTGGCTGGGCTTGGGGCAACCCTGCTCCCGCAGCAGCGAGGGGGACCCCTTGCTAAGCCCGGGGGCTATCCCTCGTTAAGGCCCATGGGGGACCTAACCGTGGCGCAGGTGGGCCATGGCACTGGCTTGGAGGCGACGGGCCCGGGCCTGGCGCTTGGCCCAAGCCCGCACTTGGCCCGCCACATCGCCGCTATCAAAGGGATCGGGGTGGCCGAGGAGCTGGGCTGAGAGGGCCGCCTTGAGGCGCTTCTGGCGCTGGTTGGTCCTGGCCCAGGCCAGAAATTCCGGATCGACCGGATGGAGGGACGGGCTCGGGGCCGGGGCTGGCAACGTCATGGCAAAGCTCCTTGGAACATCTCCATTTGCATTCTGTAGCGGTTGCTACGGAGCCGCCCATGGCGACATCAAACTTCGTGCCCGCAGCGGGTCGGGCCGGCTTGGGCCGGCGCCCTGCACCGGGCTAGCTGGCCCCTGCACTGGGCTAGCTGGCCCCTGAACCGGGGGCCAGCTAGCCAACCCGGGCCCCAAAGCCACGCCTGGGCAACCAATCCGTTGGAATGGTCTAAGCAAAGGCCCTGGTGAAGCGCGATGGCAGTCCCCTTGACCCGACTGGCTTACCAGACCCTGCAGCAGGGCAAAAGCCTGATGGGGCTGGCCCATAAAGAAGTCAGCCTGCGCCTGATGGGCGCCCTAGCCCCGGAGGGGGCCCCGAGCACGGTGGCGGTGCCGCCGGAGATGCTGCAGGCCATGCAGGCCTCCTTCCAGCGCCTGCTTGATGTGGACTGGGAGGAAGCGGAGCAGGGGATCTATCCAGCCTCCCTGCTCTTCGATGCTCCCTGGTTGGAATGGGCCAGCCGCTACCCCTTGGTTTGGCTGGATCTGCCCGCCACCTGGAACCGCCGCAAACAACGCCGCGTGGACGATCTGCCCACCACGGTGAACCGCAGCGACTATCCCAGCTACTACCTCCAAAACTTTCACCACCAGACCGACGGCTACCTGAGCGACCACTCCGCCTCCCTCTACGACCTACAGGTGGAAATCCTGTTTAACGGCACCGCCGATCCGATGCGGCGGCGCCTGCTCAAGCCCCTGGTCTGGGGCTTGAGGGCCTTCGCCGATCGGCCCGCCAGCCAGCTGCGCGTACTCGATGTGGCTACCGGCACGGGCCGCACCCTGCGCCAGATCCGCGCCGCCCTGCCCCAGGCCCGCCTGGTGGGCCTGGACCTCTCCAGCGCCTACCTGCGCCAGGCCAACCGCTGGCTCAGCCAGCTCCCCAGTGAATTACCCCAGCTCGTCCAAGGCAATGGCGAAGCCATGCCCTTTGCCGACGCAAGCATGCAGGCCGTGACCTGCGTCTTCCTGATGCATGAGCTGCCAGCGGAGGCACGCCAGAACGTGCTCAACGACTGCTGGCGCGTGCTCGAACCCGGCGGCGTGCTGGTGCTGGCCGATTCGGTTCAACTAGCTGATTCGCCCCAATTCCGCCCCGCCATGGAAAACTTCCGCCGCATGTTCCATGAGCCCTATTACCGCGATTACATCAGCGATGACATCGACGCCCGCCTAACTGCGGCGGGATTCAAGGCCGTGCGTGCCGAATCCCACCTGATGACGCGCGTCTGGACCGCGACGAAGTCCTGACCGTCCCCTTGCAACAACGCTGCCGGCCCATAGGGTTTAGGCAGTGCGCGTCAGCGATCGAATGGCCAATCCGTTCAGCGTGAGGTGGTTGGAGGGCTGGACCTTCCAAACCGTGCTGATGGAGGGGGCCGTCCAGGTGGAAGCCCATGGCTTTGGCATCTGCCTACGCACCCCCGTACTTCCCGGCGAAAGCCCGGTGACGGCCGCCGATCGGCTCGTGCTTGCCGAAGACCGGCGCCGCAAGACCCTGCGGGCGGCCTGGCTGCGGGGCCGCAACCTGCCAGATACGGCCGGGGCCCCGGATCTGGAGGGGGCAGCGCCGGAACTGGGGCCCATCATCCGGGTCCAGGTCTAAATCGGGACACTATCTAAGCCTGAAAACAATCTAAGCTTGAAAACAATCTAAGCCTGGAAACTATCTAAGCCAGGAAGCTATCTAGGCTTGAAAACAATCTAAGCCGGAAACCATCTAAGCCGAAAACAATCAAAGTCGGGGCTGCCGCAGCTGTGGCCTGAGGTTGGGCCGCCCAAGTCCTCGAGGGTGGCGGCTGCCCTCAGCGCTGCAGCCAGAGGGCCAGCACCAGGGCCGGTCCGCCCCAACGCAGGGCCGTCCAGACCACGTCCTCAGGCCATCGGTTCGCCCGCAGGGGCTGGGGCAGGGGATCGAACAACCGTTGGGCCAAGAGCATCCGTTGGCGCAGGCGGCGGCTGGCCAGGCTGCTGTCTCCTGCGCCCAAGCGTTCGGCCCGGCTGACTTCGGCCATCAGGCCCGCCAGTTGGTGCAACCAGCGAATCGGTTGGGCTGGGCTCCGCTGGCTTGGCAAACGTCGGGCTTTGACCATGGCGCCAGGATGGGGCCAACCCCCGCCCGCCGTCCAGTGGTTCCTGAGAGGCCCCAACCGCCGCAGCCAGCCGGCTGGCCCGAGGGCAGCGCTGCCGGCGCCGCCCAGCTGCATCAATTGCTGACCATCGGCGATCGCCAGTGGCACGCCTTCAAGGGCCAACCCCAACGGCGGGCCGCCGAACAGCTAGCAGCGGCCCTGGTGCAGCTGCTCGATCCGGCCAACCCGCCCCAGGCCCCCGTGGCCAGCCAGCAACGCCTGGCCAGCATCGCCCTGGTGGAAAACGCTCTGGCCTGGTTGAAGGGGGACCTACGCGACCCCGGCTGCCCCCAGCACGGCCCGGCCGCCCCTGGGGCTAGGGCAAACGGGTGAGCGCATGCTGCAGCGGGCTCCGACCAGTCCAGCAGCCCTTCCGGTGCAGGCGATCGGTGGCCACGGATCACGCCCGATCCGATCAGACCGCCCAGCCGCTGCGGCGCACCGACACCTGCACCCGGTTGCCGCGGCGGCTCCAGCGCACGTCATCAAAGCAATGGTGGATCAGGAAGAGGCCCCGGCCGCCGCGGGCGTGGGGCTCCAGGGGTAAGCCGCAAGCCCGCTGCTGGGGCGTTAGGCCCAGGCCCTCGTCCTGCACCTGCCAAATCAGCCAACGGGGCGTGAGAATCCGGCGCACCCGCAGGCATTTGCGCGGGTCATTGCCATTGCCATGGCGCACCGCATTCACCAACACTTCCTGGAGCCCCAGCTGCAGGGTGGCGAGCTGCTGGCCGCCCTGGATCGGTTCCAGCAACAACTCCACGAGCGGCGCCAGTTGCAGCGTCGAGGGAGTGATGAAATCAGTCCAGCGCAACAGCATCGCCGCCCGGTATGGACCGGTTTCAACCCTACCCCGCCGGTTCCAGGCAGCGGGCTCCTGCCAGCGGGTTCCAGCCAGCTCAGGTTGGCTCAAGTCCGGGCGTTGATCCATCTAACAAGCCCAAGCCCCGAGGGGCCGAATCCAGGCGAACGCCCATCGGAACGGTTGCGGCTCCGGCAGGCCAAAGCCAGGCTTGCAGCCAGGCGATCAGGAGGGCAGGCGACTCTTCAGACCTGGATGGCTGAGCAGGGCATCCATCAGGCGCACCCCCGCAACTGATTCACCAAGGGCAGGTGCCCTTCGGGTGCCGCCAACGACCAGGTGAAGGAGCCCGGATAACGGGTCCAGGTGCCATTCAGCTTCCAGCCCACTTTTGGCCAGAGCCGGTCCCAGCGGTCCCCACAACTGCGCAGCAGGCGCAGCTGCACGGAAAACCCAAACCGGCCTTGGGAGTAAGTGAGCCAAAGACGATCGAGACTTTCGAGGTCCACCGCAGCGATCGGCGGCACCTCGCTGTAATACACGTAACCCCGGGTTACCGCGGCCGGGCCCGCCAACTGGCGCAGGCTCTCGCTGGTGATGCGATCGGCCTGCTCATAGTCCTGGGCCATGAGGGCCGCCTCCAGGGGGGCGTAGTCCAGGCCCTGGGCGCTGGTTACGGCCAGCCAGCCGGAGCGATGGCGCTGGCGGAAAGCCTGACTAAGGCCATCGTCCTGATAGAGCAGGAGCTGGATCAGGCTGCCAGCCGCCCAGTCATCGCCCGTGGCATCGAGCCGGTCCAGCCGTTCGCCGATCAGGGGCCGGATTTGCTCGACCTGCTGGTCCAAGGCGGCAAGCAGGGCCCGGCGCTGGCGGGGCGAGCTGCTGACAAAACGGTCCAGGAGCTGGTCGGGGCTGGCCGTGGTGATGGCGGGTGGTCCGGAAAGCATGGGCACGGGCCGGCCTGACGGTGCGCCAGCGTGGGGACACTATGTCAGGCCAGGCCAAGCGCCGGATGCCCCAGCCACCCCAGCAGATGCGGCTTGCAATTGAGACATTTCTGGACGGCCAGGGAGCGGTGGTCGATGTGCGCAGCCCCGGCGAGTTTCGCCAAGGCCACATGCCCGGCGCCCACAACCTGCCCCTCTTCGATGACGTCCAACGGGCCCAGGTCGGCACCACCTACAAACACAAGGGCCGCCAGGCAGCCGTATTGGAAGGCCTGGCCCTGGTCGGCCCCCGCCTCGACAGCCTGGGCCAGGAGCTGGTGCGCCTGGCCGCGCTGACGCCGGCAGCCCCCCTGCGGCTGCACTGCTGGCGCGGCGGCATGCGCTCCGAGAGCGTTGCCTGGCTAGCCCAGGGCCTGGATCTGCCGATGGTGCTGCTGAAAGGGGGCTACAAGGCCTATCGCCACTGGGTTCTGGACCTGTTTGAGCAGCCCTGGCCCCTGCGCCTGCTTGGGGGCCGCACCGGCAGCGGCAAAACCGAGCTGCTTTTAGAACTGCAAGCGCGGGGGGTGGCCGTGATCGACCTCGAGGGGCTGGCCAACCACCGGGGCAGCAGTTTCGGGGGGCTGGGCCAGGCCGAACAACCCAGCAGCGAGCACTTCGAAAACCTGCTGGCCACGGCCCTCGGGCCGTTGCGCCAGGCGGAGACGATCTGGCTGGAGGATGAAAGCGCCCAGGTGGGCCGCTGCCGGATTCCCGGCGGCCTGTGGCGCCAGATGCAAGCCGCGCCGCTGCTGGCGGTGCAACGCCCCCTGGGGGCCCGCCTCGATCACCTCGTGAGCCTCTACGGCAACCAGGGGGAGGCGGGCCTGGCCGAGGCCACCCAGCGGATCGCCAGGCGGCTGGGGCCCCAACGCACCGCCCTAGCCCTGGAAGCGATTGCCGAGCAAAATTGGCATGGTGCCTGCCGCCAGATCCTCGAGTACTACGACCGCTGCTACGACCATGGTCTCGCGGGGCGCCAAGGCCTGGCTGTCGTCAGCGGAGCGCCCAAGCCCTGGGACCTGGGCCTCGCCCCGCCCCCAGAGGCGGCCGAGCAGCTGCTGGCAGCGGGACTGATCAGTCCAATTCTGCAACGCCTAGGCCCTGATTAAGATCGATTTTTGTGGGCACCGGCATGGCCGCCATTCAGTTCTTCCCCGGTGTGGACGAGCCGGTGGTGCCCGACATCCGGCTGACCCGCTCCCGCGATGGCCGCACGGGCCAGGCCCTGTTCGTGTTTGAGGGTCCTGATGCCCTGGCACCGGAGGCCATGGGCGACATCGGTGGCATGTACCTGGTTGATGAAGAGGGACAGCTGGTGACCCGGGAGGTCAACGCCCGCTTCGTCAATGGCAAGGCCAGCGCCTTGGAAGCCACCTTCACCTGGAAAACCACCGCCGATTTCGAGCGTTTCATGCGTTTCGCCCAGCGCTACGCCGATAGCCATGGCATGGGCTTCGCCGGCAAGGACGACGACGACAACGACGAGGCAGGCCAGGAGGACGCTTGAAATTCGGCCACTGGCTGACCCTGCTGGGCACGGCCTCGGCCCTGGTCCTGCTCTGGAGCCTCCGGGACGTGCTGATCCACGTCTTTGCCGCCATCGTGCTGGCCATGGCCCTTTGCACGGCCGTGGGGGTGGTGCAACGCCGGCTGGGTTGGGCCCGGCCCCTGGCCCTGGGCGCGACGCTCCTCAGCTTGGTCGTGCTGGGCCTGGGGCTGGGGGCGCTGTTGATTCCACCCTTTGTCGATCAGTTCAGCCAGTTGCTGCGCCAACTGCCGGCGGCCTTTGCGGTCCTGATCCGGCTGATTCAGCAGGGTCTGGACCAGACCACCCATCTCATTGATGGCCAGAGCCTGCTGGAGGGTGCACCATCCGCCAGCCAGTGGCTGACCCCAAGCCAGCCCGGGGCCCCAGCCGGAGGCGGTGTGCTCGCCGCAGGCCTGGGCGGTGGAGCCCTGAAATTGCTGGGATTTGCCGGCAGTTTGGGCAGTGCCCTGATTCAGGTGCTGTTTGTGCTGGCCGTGAGCCTGATGATCGCGGCCCAACCAAGCGCCTACCGGGAGGTGGCGATCCTGCTGGTGCCTTCCTTCTATCGCCGGCGCTTCCGCAAGGCCCTGCTGCTCTGCGGTGAGGCCTTGAGCAGCTGGATGGGAGGAGTGCTGATCAGCTCCTGCTGCGTCGGGCTCCTGGCCGGCATCGGCCTGTCCCTGCTCGGCGTCAAGTTGGTGGTGGCCAACGCCCTTCTAGCTGGGCTACTGAATGTGATACCCAATGTGGGCCCCACCCTGGGCACCCTCTTGCCGATGTCGGTGGCCCTGCTGGTCTCGCCCTGGAAGGCCATGGCCGTGCTGGGGCTCTATGTGCTGATCCAGAACCTCGAGAGCTATGTGATCACCCCCTCGGTGATGCATCACCAGGTCAAACTCCTGCCCGGACTGACCCTGATCGCCCAGTTCGGCTTCACGGTGGTGTTTGGGCCCCTGGGCCTGGTCCTGGCCCTACCCCTGGCGGTTTGCCTGCAGGTGTTGGTGCGTGAATTGCTGATCCGGGACCTCCTAGACCCCTGGAAGCAGCAACGTCTGGCAACATCAACGGGTTCGGACCTTGGGCGCCTGCCCTGAAGGACCAAGCTGGCCAATGAGCCACCCCTAGCCAGGTCCGCCAGCCGGATCCAAGCGCCTTGAGCCCGTACCCATGAACGGAAGAACCCTGCTGGGTCTGTTGGCCCTGGTGGTCCTAGGGCTACTGACCTGGGAACTGCGCTGGGTGCTGCTGGTCCTGTTTGGCGCCGTGGTGGTGGCCGTGGCCCTGGATGTGCCGGTGAGCCTGCTACGACGTGTCCTGCCGCTGCAACGGCCCCTGGCCCTGCTGATTGTGGTCGCTGGGCTGGTGCTCCTGGGCTGGAACCTGGGGGGATTGTTGCTGCCAGATCTGATTGCCCAGGCCCAAGAATTCACCCGGCTTGCTCCGATCCTGCTGCAGCGGCTCAGCCATTTCGCCACCGAAGTGCCGGCCCTGCGCAGCATTGAGCAGCAGATCAGCTCGTTGACCAGCTGGGACAAGCTGCAACCGATCGGCAGCCAGGTGCTGGGCTTTGCCGGCGGAGCGGCCAACAGCACGATTCAACTGCTGTTGATGGGCTTGCTGGCGATCCTGCTCTGCCTCGATCCCCGCAGTCACCAGCGCCTGGTGCTGGCCGCCACCCCCAATGCCTACCGGCCCCTGATGGCCGACCTGCTGCGCGATTGCCGCCAGGCCCTGGGCGGCTGGCTGGCCGGCATGACCATCTCGGCCAGCAGCGTGTTCCTGCTCACCTGGGCGGGTCTAGCGGCCCTGAAGGTGCCCCTTGCCCTCCTGGGTGCCCTTGTTTGCGGCCTGCTCACTTTTGTGCCCACGATCGGCCCGACCGTGGCCACCCTGTTGCCCCTGGCCATGGCCCTGCTGGTGTCGCCGGCCAAGGTGGCCCAGGTATTTGTGTTGCGAATGGTGCTCCAGAACGGCGAAGCCTTCCTGCTCACGCCGATCCTGCTCAGCCGCACGGTCAACCTGCTGCCCACGGTGGCCCTGATGTCCCAGTTGTGCCTAGGGGCTCTCCTGGGCCTGCCCGGCGTGCTGCTGGCCCTGCCAGGGGTGGTGGTGCTCCAGGTCATCGCCCAGAAGGTGCTGGTGGAAGAGATCATGGACAACTGGTAGGCACCTGCAGAGCAGCGGTGCCCCCCTGGTTGCCAGGCTCATCCTTCATTAAGCACCTTTCTTGAGCAGCCTTCTTGATGAGCCTTGGTCATCAGGCTTCGAGATAGCCCTATTCAGCGCAGTCGCTTGGGCATCAAGATCAGCACCAGCAACATTGTCACAGCCAGGGGGTGTTGGCCAACGGCATAGCCTAGGGAGGACCAGGTGAAGTGATCACTCAGCAGCTGCAATTCCCTGCGTAAATCAACAATGGCTAAAACGGCCAGAGCAACAACAAGCCAGGAAATCCGCCCCATCAGCGCCGTGAAAGCACGGGCAGCAGGGTAGGGGCGACACCAATACTCGACCAACTTCCAACCGCAATCCCTACGGCTAAGGCCACCGCGAACCAGAACAAACTGGCACCACCAAAGAAAATCAGACCGAGCAGGGGCAACAGGGTCGTCAAGGATGTGTAGAGGGAGCGCGTCAAGGTTGCATCCACGGCCACATCCACCTGCTCGATTAACGGCAGCTGACCCAGGGCCTTCTTCTGTTCGCGAATGCGGTCAAACACAACCACGGTGTCGGTGACCGAATAGCCGGCAACGGTAATCAATGAAACAGCAAAGAGCGAATCGACCTCAATACCAAAAAAGATGCCGAGCCAGGCAAACAGACCACAGGTAATGATCACGTCATGGGCCAAGGTGACGATCGCCAGGAAGGCGAAGACCCGGTCATAGCGAAAGGTGATGTAGAGGGCGATCGCCGCAAAACTGACCAGCAACGACACCAGGCTGCCCTGTAACAACTGGGAGCCGAGGGTGGGGCCAATCGTATTGACCGAGATCCCGGTGGTCTTGAGGGGCCCGGCCAAGCGATCGATGCCAGCAATCACCGCCTGGCTCTGGTCTGCCGCCAGCACAGGCAAGCGGATCACCAGCGTCTGGCCCCCATCAAGCTGTTGGACCTTGGCACTGGCAAGGCTTGGAGCCTGCTCCTTAGCCTTGGCTGGCAAGGTGAGGGCCCCAAGCCCGGCCTGAAGCTGGTCAACCGTGATCAAGCCGCAATCGGGCTGGGCGCATTGGCGCTCCAGCTGGATTTGGGTGCCGCCAGTGAAGTCGAGACCCGGCTTCAAGGGGGCGCCGATGCCAGGGGTAAGCCAGCTGACCAGAAGGCCAAGCACGCTGAGCAAGCAGGCCAGGCCCGAACCCCACCAGGCCAGTCGCTTGTACTGGCTGATGCGGAAACGGGGGGTAGGGCTCTCGGTCACGGTCACAGGCTTGAAGGTGGGCTCAGTGGGGCTCAAGGGTGCTCAAGTGGACGCCGCTGGAAGCTGGGCCAACGGCAGAAAATAGTTGCTGCGGCGCAGGGATGGATAGCTCATCAACAGCCGCAGCAGGGCTCGGGTGCAGGTGAGGGCGGTAAATAGGCTGAGCAGCAGGCCAATCGCCAAGGTCACAGCAAAGCCCTTGACGAGGCCAGTGCCCAAGAAAAACAGGGCGATGCAGCTGATCAGGCCGGTGACATGGCCATCGAGAATCGAGGAAAAGGCCAGGGCAAAGCCCGTATCGATCGAGCGAATCAAGCTATTGCCTGAGCGCAGCTCTTCCTTGATGCGCTCAAAGATGAGCACGTTGGCATCCACGGCCATGCCAATCGAGAGGATAAATCCAGCAATCCCTGGCAGGCTCAAGGTGACCGGAATCAGGGTGTAAATGGCCAGGTTGAAGAGTGAATAGAGGCTCAGCGCTAGCACCGACACCACCCCCGGCAGCCGGTACACCACCACCATGAACAGCGCCACCAAGGCCAGCCCGGAAAGGGCCGCCTGCAGGGAGGTGCGCACGTTTTCGGCTCCCAGGGAGGGTCCGATGCTGCGCACCTCAATCACTTTCACCGGTAGGGGGAGGGAGCCACCGCGCAGCTGAACCTCCAAATCCCGGGCCTCATCGGCCGTAAAACGGCCGGAAATGCTGGCCGAACCACCGGCGATGCCGGCGGCCTTGAACTCGGGCCCGACGCTGGCCTCACTGATCGAGCGGCCATCGAGCACGATGCCCAGCAGCCGGCCCGTGCCAGCGATGGACTGGGTGAGGGTGGCGAACTTTTCGCCACCTTCGCGGTTGAAGCCCAAGGTCACATCCCAGCTGCTGCCGCTTTGGTCCTGTTGGCGGCCGGCGGTGACCAGATCCTTGCCCGTGAGGCTGGAGGGCTCAAACAGAGCAACAACTCGGCGATTGACGTCCTTCTGTAGGAGTTCCAACTGGTCCGTTTCCGAGGCGCCGGGGGGCACGCTCAGACCGAGGGAGGTGAGGGCCTTGGCCAGATCCTCAGACGAGAGGCTGGGTTTCGGTTCAACCGGCTGATCGGTGCTGGTGCCTGCGGCGGGCGCCTTGGCCTTGCGCAGAGCCAGCACCGCATCCACCTGGCGCTTGAGCTTGAGCAGCCCCTGCATTTCAGCTTCGCTGCCGCTCTTTTGGACCCGGAACTCGAGCAGGGCGGTGGTACCGAGCACCTTGGCAGCGCGGCTGGGGTCCTGTTCTCCGGGCAACTGGAGGACAAGCTGGTCGTTGCCGACGGTCTGGAGGGTGGATTCGGCCACGCCCAGGCCATTAATACGGCGCTCGAGCACGTCCTTGACGGCTTCGAGCTGGTCCTTCTCCACGGTCTTGATGCGGCCACTCGGCAGCACCTGCAGGGTGAGCTGGCTGCCGCCCCTGAGGTCCAGCCCCAGCTGGAGGGGGAAACTGGCAAGCAGGGCGCCGGCCGCAATCGCCAGGGCCAGGATCAGGGCAAACCACCCCTGTTGACGTGCCATTTCAGAGTTGGCCGGATTGAAGTTGCTTGGCCGCCGCGACGATCTGGTGGGGCTGGATGATCGTGAGATTTTCCAGGGTGCCGTTGTAGGGGGTGGGGATGTCCTGGCTGGAGAGCCGGATCGGCCGGGCCTCGAGGTCGTCGAAGCAGTGTTCGGTGATCAGGGCAATCAGCTCGGCGCCGATGCCGCCGGTCTTCATGCATTCCTCCACCACCAACACCTTGTGGGTCTTGCGGATCGAGCGGGCGACCGTCTCCATGTCGAAGGGCTTGAGGCTGATCAGGTCAATCAGCTCCACATCCACCCCGTCTTTCTCAAGCTGCTCCACCGCCTTGAGGCAGTGGTGGCGCATGCGCGAATAGGTAAGGATCGTGACGTCCTTGCCTTCCCGCACCACATCGGCCTGATCAAGGGCACAGATGTAGTCGCCCGTGGGGATCTCTTCACTGAGGTTGTAAAGCAGCACGTGCTCAAAGAACAGCACGGGATTGTTGTCGCGAATCGCCGCCTTCATCAGGCCCTTGGCGTTGGTGGGCGTGCTTACCGCCACGATCTTGATGCCAGGCACGGCATGGAAATAGGCCTCCAGCCGCTGGCTGTGTTCGGCGCCGAGCTGGCGGCCCACGCCACCGGGTCCGCGCACCACGGTGGGAATCGTGTAGTTGCCGCCGCTGGTGTAGCGCAGCATCCCCATGTTGTTGGAGATCTGGTTGAAGGCGAGCAGCAGGAAGCCCATGTTCATACCTTCCACGATCGGCCGCAGGCCCGTCATGGCCGCACCCACCGCCATTCCGGTAAAGCCGTTCTCGGCGATCGGGGTATCGAGCACCCGCAATTCGCCGTATTTCTCGTAGAGATCCTTGGTGACCTTGTAGGAACCGCCGTAGTGGCCCACGTCCTCACCCATCACGCAGACGTAGGGGTCGCGGGCCATCTCTTCGTCGATGGCTTCGCGCAAGGCGTTGAAGAGAAGCGTCTCTGCCACGGCGGGGTTGCGGTCCCGGCCGCTGCCGGGGGAGCGGCCAACCTATCTCAAGCCCCACCAGGGAGGCTGCCCCATCGGCGACGCCCCAGGGTTCAGCCGCCGGCGGCGAAGGTGGCCAGCAGCAACACCGAGAGCAGCATCCCGGGGGAGAGCAGCAGCACCAGCAGCTCCAGGTCGTGGACGGTCATGGCAGCCGGAGAGTGGAATCGCTTGCCCTGAGGTTAGGAAGCCCCCGGGGCCTCGGCCCGACTCAGACTGCGGATGAACACGAGAAACAGACCTAGGGCCACGAAGGCACTCGAGAACGTGGAGAGGAACCCCATGCCCACAATCAGGGTCTTAATGGCCGTGGCGATCGACTGGGCAAACCGGGCCGAGTAGTGGGGCGGATGCAAGGTGAAGTAGAGCACCACCCGCTGGGAGAAGAGCAGGCACAACCAGGCGATCAGGGCACTGGTGAGCGAACCCACGAGATAGGACAAGGGGGACTTGGGGCTCGGACCCGTTGGCTCACCGCTGGACGCGTCCGCCGGGACGGAAGCCAGGATTGCTGGCGGCTTGGAGCGACCTGGGCCCTTCGGCCTGGTCATTGGCATGGGGACGCTGGCCCCACGGGCGGTGGGCTCGTCGCTGGGCGCCTGGGACGGTGAAGCTTGGCGGCCCTCATCAACCCCCTCCTTTCCATCAAGGGCAGGGGGGGCCTGGCTGCTGTCCGCCGCCGCGGCCTGAACGCTGGCGCTCGGGGGCATCGGCTTGGCCGTAGCCCCGCTGCCAGGCTCGGCCAGGGGGTTGGAGGGGGAGTCGCTCACAACGGGGCCGCAGCTGGATCCAGGGTGGCACCCGAGCCGGTGCAGCGGCAGCACCAGGAGCCAAAGCCGGCGGCCTCCAGGGGGGCCGCCAGGGCCGCCTGGGCCGCTACAGCGGCCGTCAGGTCTTCGAAGAGAGCAAACACACTGGGGCCGGAGCCACTCATGGCCACGGCCAGGGCGCCCTCAAGCGTGCGCAGCAGGGCCAGGCCCTCGCCCACGCTCGCCACCTCCGGTTCCACCACCGCCTGCAGGTCATTGCGCAGGCGCGGCAGGGGCCCCGCACCGGCCAGGGCTGCCACCAGGGGGCCCTGGCGCAGGGCCTGGCGTCGCTGGTCGAAATCGGCCTCGTGCTCCAGGTAGAAATCGCCGCGCATCTCGCGGCAGCGTCCGTAGGCCCAGGGGGTGGAGACACTCGCCTGGGGATGCTTAATCAGCAGCACCCCCAGGCTGGGCGGCTGGACCAGCTCCAGGGGTTCGAGCCGTTCGCCGCGGCCGAAACAGAGCTGGGTGCCACCCTCGAGGCAGAAGGGCATGTCCGAACCCAGGGCCGTGGCCATGGCCCTCAGGTCCTCGATCGCGAAGCCGCAGCCCCAAAGCGCATTGAGCCCCACCAGGGCTGCGGCGCCATCGCTGGAGCCCCCCGCCAGGCCCGCCCCAATCGGAATGCGCTTCTCCAGGTCGATGCGGGCGCCCAGTTCCGGCAAGCCCGAGCGGGCCCGCAACAGCTCGGCGGCCCGGACGATCAGGTTGGAGCCGTCCGTGGGCAGGTCCGGCTTGTCACACCTGAGGCTGATCTGGCCGTCGGCGGTGGGGTTGAACACCAGCCGGTCGACCAGATCGAGGCTCTGCATCACCATCGCCAGCTCGTGGAAGCCATCGGCGCGCAGGCCCAGCACCTCCAGGTGCAGGTTGATCTTGGCCGGGGCCAACACGGTGAGTTCGGGCATGGATCAGGCGGGGGAAGGGACGTCGATTCCCAGCCGCTGATTCAAGCCGGCCGCCAGCTCCACCCACTGGGCCGGGGCGACCTCCTGGGGACGCTGCTGCAGCGCCACCCCGGCGGCGGCGGCCAGGGCCTGCAGCTCGGGCTCCGCTAGCAGCCCAGCAAGTGTGTTGCGCAGCATCTTGCGGCGGGAGGCAAAGCAGCGGCGCAGCAACTGCTCCACCCGGCGGGCCAGTTCCGGCTCCAGCCGCTGCTCGGGGGGCAGGGGATCGAGGCACACCACCTCGGATTGCACCTTCGGCGGCGGCTGAAAGCAGCGGGGCGGCACAGGGCAAACCGTGGTGCAGCGGGCCAGGAGTTGCATGCGCACACTCAGGGCCGAAAAGGCGCTGCTGCCGGGTTTGGCGCGGATGCGCTCGCCCACCTCCTGCTGCACCAGCAACACCAGCCGCTCGTAACCCGGCTGCACAGGCCGATCCAGGCGTCCCACCAGGCGCTCCAGCAGGGGGCCTGTGATGTTGTAAGGGATGTTGGCGACCACCTTGTTGGCGGCGGGCAGGGGCAGCTCGAGCCCATCGCCCTGGAGCAGGCTGAAGCGGGGATCGGCGCCGAAACGGGCCTGCAGGCCTGCCACCAGGTCCCGGTCCAATTCCACTGCCGCCACGGACTGCGCCGCTGAGGCCAGTAGCCGCTCGGTGAGGGCGCCCCGGCCCGGTCCCACCTCCAGGACCTGGTCGGCGCCGGTGAGCTCGGCGGCGGCCACGATCCGATCCAGCACGTTGGCATCGATCAGCCAGTGCTGGCCAAAGCGCTTGCGGGCATGGTGGGCCGCGAAGGTCATGGCAGGGGGTGCTGGCGGGTCGATCTGGCACCCAGATTGCCCCGGCTGGGGTCCGGCCATAGACAGGGGGCAGTGATCCCAAGCGCCATGGCCAGCGATCAGCGCCCGCCCAGGGCCCAGAGCCCCCTCCAGACCCAAGCCCAACCCAAGCAAACGCCAAGGGCTCTGGGCCCTTCCCCTCTGGACGAAAGCCCTGCCAGGCAGTGGAGCGCCCTGGCGGCACATGGGCCAGCCTGGGGGCCCGGACTACTGCTTTTAGCGGCGGGGCTGGTGCTGGGCAGCCAGGCGCCGGCCCTAGCGGGCTCGGTGACGGCCGAATCGATCTGGGACCGGAGCAATGCCATTGATCGGGCCACCAGCCAGATCCCCAGCGGCGCCACGGTCACGGGCAACAGCTGCCAGGAGGTGGACCTGCGCGGCGGCAGCACCCGTTACATCTGCACCGTGACCTACAGCCCCGCCCCGCCGGCCCCGGCGCCCAGCCCGGCTGCCGGGCCATCGGCTAGCCCCAGCGGGCCTGGCGCCAACGGGGCTAGCCCCAGCGCACCCAGCGCACCGGCCCCCTGAGCGGTGGCAGGGGCACCAGGGCGCAAACCAGTTCCACGCTGCACTCTTGCCAATCGGGATGGTCGGCCAGCCAGCAGCGCCAGGCGCGACTGAGCCGCCGTCGTTTGCGGCCATCAAGGGCCGCCAGGCCCCCCTGGTCCCGACCGGCCTGGGCGCGACCCTTCACCTCCACCAGCAAGAGGCGATTGCCCTTGGCCACCAGCAGATCCAGCTCGCCCCAGCGGCAGGACCAGTTGCGCGCCACCAAGCTCCAACCCCGCGCAAGCAGCAA
>Ga0164294_10002851_pt1 | contig 15436 bp, 15 predicted proteins | sample GEODES005metaG_FD_111479 | JGI IMG/M metagenome (GOLD analysis project Ga0164294, IMG submission 111479) | Oligotrophic lake water microbial communities from Sparkling Lake, Wisconsin, USA - GEODES005 metaG | ecosystem: Environmental > Aquatic > Freshwater > Lake | place: USA: Sparkling Lake...
CCGCCACGCCAGCGTCAACCAGCTTTGCTAACTCATCCCCGAACCGAACACAGTCCTCCGAAAACGACACGGTCGCCGCAACCTCTCAAATCGAGAGCGTTGCGACGACCGCGTGAACCCGCCATTGGCTGGGGCCCTTCTCGTCACAGCGGACTAGTGATGACCGTTGGATTCGTTGCCGTTGGATTCGTTGCCGTTGGATCCGTTGCTGTTGGATCCGTTGCCGTTTGTGCCTGACTCGTGGTCCTGATACTCCTTCAGGGCGATACGGCCCCGCTGTTCGGAGGCGTGTGCCGCGTCGTTCAGCGCGACGTTTTGCGACGCCGGGTCGGCGGTCAGGAAGGAACCGCGACCCGGTTGGCCGCCGGAGCCCAGCTTGTTCATCCGCTTCGGCAGGGCGGCACCCTGATACTCCAGCGGCAGCGGGTGGCCGTGGTCGTCGACGGGTCCCAGCGGCTGGTGCACCTCGATGTAGGCACCGTGGGGCAGCCGTTTGATGATTCCGGTCTCGACGCCATGGGCGAGCACGTCACGGTCACTGCGCTGCAGTGCGACCGCCCACCGGTAGGTGATGAAGAACACCAGCGGTGGCAGCACCAGCATGCCGATTCGGCCGATCCAGGTCGTCGCGTTCAACGAGACGTGGAACGTGTAGGCGATGATGTCGTTCATCGCGCTGAAGGTCAGCACCATGTAGAACGCGATCGCCATGGCGCCGATCCCGGTGCGGACCGGAACGTCGCGCGGACGCTGCAGCAGGTTGTGGTGTGCGTCGTCCTTGGTGAACCACCGCTCCAGGAACGGGTACACCGTCAGCAGGCCGAAGATCACACCCATCAGCAACGCAACCCACACCGCGGCCGGGATGGTGTGATTGCCGAAGTAGATCTCCCACGGCGGGAACAGGCGGATGAGGCCGTCGGTCCACATCATGTAGAAGTCCGGCTGCGAGCCGGCCGACACCTGCGACGGCTTGTAGGGACCCAGTACCCAGATCGGGTTGATCTGCAGCAGGCCACCCATCAGTCCGAGGATGCCGACGACGATCGCGAAGAAGGCACCGGACTTGACCGCGAACACCGGCATCACCCGGACACCGACAACGTTGGTCTCGGTGCGGCCCGGGCCGGGGAACTGGGTGTGCTTTTGGAACCACACCAGCGCCAGGTGCATACCGATCAGTCCGAGCATGATCCCCGGGAACAGCAGAATGTGGATGGCGTAGAGCCGGGGGATGATGATGTCGCCGGGGAAGTCGCCGCCGAAGAGTGCCCAGTGCATCCAGGTGCCAATCACCGGGATCCCCAGGGAGATTGACGACAGTGCCGCGCGGATGCCGGTGCCCGACAGCAGATCATCGGGCAGCGAGTAGCCGAAGAAGCCCTCGAACATGGCCAGGATGAGCAGCAGGGAGCCGATGACCCAGTTCGCCTCGCGGGGACGTCGGAAGGCGCCGGTGAAGAAGATGCGGGCCAGGTGCACCATGATGGACGCGGCGAACAGCAGTGCCGCCCAGTGGTGAACCTGCCGAACGAAAAGCCCGCCGCGGACTTCGAAGCTGATATCCAACGCGGTCTCATACGCCCGCGACATCTGGATACCGCGCAGCGGTTGGTAGACGCCGTTGTAGGTGACCTCTGCCATCGAAGGGTCGAAGAACAGCGTCAGATACACACCGGTGAGCAGCAGAATAATGAAGCTGTACATGGCGATCTCGCCCAGCAGGAATGACCAGTGGGTGGGGAACACCTTGTTCAGCTGGCGCCGAAGTGCTCCCGAGGGGTGGTACCGGGAATCGACATTGTCGGCGACTACCCCAACGCGGTCCGCAACACTTGTGCTCATGATCTGCGCTCCCAGAAAGCCGGTCCGACAGGTTCGATGAAGTCGCCGTTGGCGACGAGGTATCCGTCATTATTGATAGTAATCGGTAGTTGCGCCAAAGCGCGAGCAGCCGGTCCGAAGATGGGCCGGGCAAAGTGCAGCGCGTCGAACTGTGACTGATGGCACGGGCACAGGATGCGGTAGGTCTGCTGTTCATACAGCGAGGATGGGCAACCCAGGTGCGAACAGACCTTGGTGTAGGCGAACAGGTCACCGAAGTTGAAGCTTTCCTGACCCTGCCGCTTGACGACCCGGGCCATGTCGACCGGTTTGATACGGATCAGCATCACCGGGTTGCGCACACCCATGGCGATCTCGCCGAGTTTCTCGTGCGACTCCACCGTGGTTCCGTCGCCGTCCGATTCGCGCCAGGGGAACACCGTCTCCATGCCGCCGGCATCGAGATCCTCCGGACGCATCTTCACCAACGGTGACTGACCTGCCCTGCCGGTGGAGCGCCCGAGATAGATCGTCTCGCCCTTGAACCGTGGGGTCCAGCCCGACGTCCACAGCACGGCCTTGAGACCATCTGCGGTGGGAACGACCGGCTTCCAGGGGTTCTTGATAATGCCGCCCGCCGCGGCGACCAGGGTGCCAAGGCCGAATGCGCCCAAGCCGATCCCGAGCGACATGCCGATCAGCTTGCGGCGCTTGACGGTGGATCCCTCGAACGCATCGACCAGATTGGCCGCGGCGGTCCTGCGATCCAGTTCCGAGGATTGTCCGTCGTGTCGATCCTGGATCGAGATCTCTTCGGGGATGAACTTCTTCTGGTAGAGCACCGCGCCGATCCCGATGGCCAGGATCGACAACCCGAACGTCACGCCGTACAGGGGAGTGGCCATGGTGTAGAGGAAGTTGCCTTCGACGCCGTTGGGCTTGTACTCCCAGGGCCAGAACAGGAAAACCAGCAGCAGAGCCAATCCCATGATGCCGCCGAGCAACAGCCATAGTGCGACCGATCGCTCCGCACGCTTCTCAGCCCGAGTGCCCTCGACCGGCCAGCGGGGCTCCTTCAGTACGGTGTCGACGCCGTCGAGCTTGCCGCCGAGGCGGACCAGGTCCTCTGTTGACATGGCCGCCAGTTGCTCGTCGGTCGGCTTGTCTCCCGTGTAGTCGCTCACGACCTCGCCCCGATCCACAGCGCCGCCGCGACGGCGGCCACGATTCCGATGATGAAGATCGCCATGCCCTCCGGCGCGGGTCCAAATCCGCCGAGCCCGTAGCCGCCCGGATTCAGTGTCTCGCTGGCCGAACGGACATAGGCGATGATGTCCCGCTTCTCCTCCGGGCCGAGTTGGCGATCGGAGAACTTCGGCATGTTCTGCGGCCCGGTCAGCATTGCCGTGTAGATCTGCGCCGGCGTGGCCGGATCCAGCATGGGCGCGTACTTGCCCGAGGACAGTGCGCCGCCGCGGCCGGTGAAGTTGTGGCATGACGCGCAGTTGAGCCGGAAGAGGTCTCCGCCGCGGGCGACATTACTGCCGATCAGTGACTGCTCGGCGATTTGGCCGTTGGCATCGCGCGGGACCAGTGGCCCACCACCCATGCTTTGGATGTAGGCGCCGAGTGCGTCCACCTGGGGTTCATCGAAACTGGGTGGCTTGCGCATCGCCTGCGCCTCGTTGCGCATCATCGGCATGCGTCCGCTGCCGACCTGGAAGTAGACCGCCGCCTCACCGACACCGAGCAGGCTCGGCCCACGGCCGTTTACGCCCTGCAGGTTGGCGCCATGGCAGGTGATACATGCCGTTTCGAAGAGCTGCTGACCAGTGCGCAGCAGCGCCGACTGAGACTGATCGGCGACAGCCACCTGCGGGCTCGGCGTCAGGGTCGCCGCCAGTACGCCGGCCAGACCCAAACCGAACACCAGCAGGACGGCGGCGGTAAGCCGGCGATGAAGCCGCCGATGTGACTTGCCACTCAAGCGGGACCCAATCGTGAGCATCGAACCCCTTCGCATCATCGGATTTCGCATCATCGGATTTCGCATTAACGGATGAAGTAGATCGTCGCGAACAAGGCGACCCAGACGATGTCGACGAAGTGCCAGTAGTAGGACACCACGATCGCTGCTGTCGCCTGTGCCGGGGTGAACTTGGTCATGGTGGTGCGCAATAGCAGCAGCACGAAGGCGACCAGACCACCGACGACGTGCAGACCGTGGAAGCCGGTTGCGAGATAGAACACGCTGCCGTAGGCGCTGCTCGAGATGGTCGTGCCGTGCGTCACCAGGTGGTAGTACTCGTAGGCCTGACCGAGGACGAAGAACAAACCCATCAGGAAGGTGATGGTGTACCACCGGCGCAGTCCGAAGACGTCGCCGCGTTCGGCCGCGAACACGCCCATCTGGCAGGTGAACGATGACGCGATGAGCACCAATGTCACCGGAACTGCCTGGTAAAGATTGAGTTCGGTGGGCGGCGGCGGCCATACGCCACCTGATTGGGCGCGCGCCGTGAAGTACATGGCGAACAGTCCGGCAAAGAACATCAATTCACTGGAAAGCCACACGATGGTGCCGACACTGACCATGTTCGGTCGGTTCAGCGAATGGACGCGAGACGTTATCGCAGTTCCGGAGGTGCCCACAGCGCTCGTCACTCCAGAAGTATGACGCTTTGTAGTTGTCGAGGTACAGCCAGGGGCCGATTTGGTCACAACTTGTTTTCCCGGGCCTTGGTGGCGGGCCTGCGACGTGCGACGATCTGCCGGTGACATCGCCCACACCCGAACCGGTTCCCGGTTCGTCGCCCATCACATGGCCGCAGGTCCTGGGCCGGTCGACCACTGGATCTGAACTCGTCGCGGGCCAGGCGACATGGGCGATGGACCAGATCATGGCCGGGGCTGCGACACCCGCCCAGATCGCGGCCTTCGGCGTGTCGATGACGATGAAGCGTCCGACGGCCGCCGAGGTCCGCGAGCTGGCCGACACCATGCTGCGCTACGCGCTTCGGGTTCCCACCGACGCGATCGGTCACGACACCGTCGACATCGTCGGCACCGGCGGCGATCGCCTCAACACGGTGAACCTGTCGACGATGGCCGCGATCGTGGTGGCCGCGGCGGGCGTGCCGGTGGTCAAGCACGGTAACCGCGCCGCATCGTCGAAAAGTGGCGGCGCGGACATGCTGGAGGCGCTGGGTGTCCGTATCGATCTGGGACCCGAGGAGGTGGCCCGGTCCGTCGCCGAGGTCGGGATCGGTTTCTGTTTCGCGCCGGTGTTCCACCCGTCCTATCGGTACGCAGGTCCGCCGCGCCGAGAGATCGGTGTACCGACGGTGTTCAATTTGCTTGGGCCGCTTACGAATCCGGCCAGTCCGCGGGCGGGATTGATCGGCTGCGCGTTCGGTGATCTCGCAGAGGTTATGGCGGGGGTCTTCGCCGCCCGCGGCGCGAGCGTGCTGGTGGTGCACGGCGACGACGGTCTCGACGAACTGACCACCACGACCACCAGCACCATCTGGCGGGTGCAGGCCGGCACTATCGACAAGCTCAGTTTCGACCCACTCGGCTTCGGCTTTCCCCGTGCCCAGATCGCCGATCTTGTGGGCGGTGATGCCGAAGCCAACGCCGTACAGGCGCGCAATGTGTTCGCCGGGGCCCGCGGCGCGGTGCGCGACGCCGTCGTGCTCAATGCGGCGGGGGCGATGGTCGCCTACGCCGGGCTATCCAGCCATGCCGAATGGCTGCCGTCCTGGGAGGGTGCTCTGAGTCGCGCCGCCGAGGCGATCGACTCCGGGGCCGCCGAGCGACTGCTCGCGCACTGGGTGGGATTCACCCAGGAACTGCGAAGCGGCGTGCTGGGCTGAGCGCGCCGTGGCTGCCCACTGGAGCCACGAGCCCGCGGAATGCCGCGGCGAGGTGAAACCAGCGGTGGCACTAACGATCCGAACTCCCGGTTGGGCGAGCCAGCGCGCGATCAGTGCGGTTTCCTCGACGAGTGCCCCGCCCAACGGCGCCGGTTGCGGCAACACCACCTGGGCACCGGTGCGCAGCGCCTCGATCACCGGCATCGGTGGGACGTGCGGGCCGGCGCACCCGGCACCGGCCAGCTGTCCGTGTCGGATAATCGCCAGCTGCCAGCCACCTGCACCGTCGGGTGCCGCGGCGACGAGTTCGGCGACCGCTGCCAGCGCGCGCAGCCGTTGTCCACGCCACAGCACGTCGATCGTGGCGGCGGTGACGTCCCTCAGTCGGGCGGCGCTTTCGTAACGCGCCCGATCTGCCAGTTCGGCGACCCCCTGCACCGCAGCCGCCAGCGCCGCATCATCCAGCCCGTCGATCACCCGCGCTGCCTGATCCGGCGCTGCGGCATAGTCCGGCGCGGACACTCCGCGATCGGCCGGACATGGTGACACCTCCCGCTGGGGACACTTCGGGCCATGCTCCCCGTGGATGCCGATCCGGGTCGTGCAGGTCCGCACACCGGTGAACCGAGCGAGCAGTCCGGCGGTGTCGGTGGCGTCCGTGCGTGAGCGGAACGGGCCGACCGCTTGTTCGAGGCGGGGTGCACGCATAACGGATAGTCGTGGGAAGGCCTCATCGGTCAGCGCTACCCACCACCATCGGTGCGGAAAGCGCGATCGGCGGTTGTACGGCGGCGCGTGGGCGGCCAGCAGACGGAGTTCACGCACTCCCGCCTCCAGCGCGTGGGCACATTCGACGTGCTCGACCGCCGTGGCCAGGGTGACCATTTCCTTGATCCGCCCCCGCGGATCGGCGCCGGTGAAGTACTGCCCCACCCGTCGGTGCAGATTGGTCGCGGTGCCGACGTAGAGAACCTCCGCGCCCGGTCCGCGAAAGAGGTACACCCCGGGCCGGTGCGGAACTCCCTTGGCCAGCACCCGCTTAGCGCGTTGGGCGTTGGACACAGTGGGCAGACACGAGCGCAGATCCCCGTAGGTCGTCACGCCCTGATTACCCACCCGTGCGATCAGTGCGTGCAACACGTCGACTGTGGCGCGAGCGTCATCCAGCGCGCGGTGCGTGGGCTCGGTGGCCGACCCGAACAGACGCGCCAGCGCGGACAGCCGCACGCTGGGTGCCTCCGACCGGCTCAGCACTCGGCGTGCCAACCGCACCGTGCAGAGCACTGGGAAACGCGGCCAAGCGATATCGCACTGTTGGGCCGCGGCCTTGAGGAATCCGATATCAAATCCCGCGTTGTGCGCCACCAGGACGGCGCCGCGGGCGAACTCCAGGAACAGCGGCAGCACTGCCGCGATCGCCGGGGCATCGCGCACCATCGCGGTGGTGATCCCGGTGAGTTCGACGATCTGCGGCGGGATATCGCGCTGCGGGTCCACCAGGGTGGCGAATTCACCGATGACCTCCCCACCGCGCACCTTGACCGCACCGATCTCGGTGATCGCGTCACAGGATCCGTCCGGGGCCGGCCTCGCCCGCGATCCGGTGGTCTCCAGGTCGACGACGACGAAGGTGGTGGCATGCAGCGTTGATTCGGCGACAGCATCGACGTCGGTAAAGCTCAGCTGGAGGTCTGTGGGAGAGCCGGCCATGGTGATCGACGGTAAGCACAACCACCGACAGGGCGCCTGCGCCACACCGGGAGAAGAGAACTTGTCGGTGTCGGTGGCTAGCGTGCGGGGCAACCGAGAAGTCGGCAACCCTGAAAGCACAGCGAACACCGAGCAGGAAGAGAGACCGATATGGGGCAGGTCCCGCCGGGCGAACCGGTAATCATCGACTGCGACGACTGCGCGGTGCGCGGTCCGGGTTGTCGGGACTGCGTGGTCAGCGTGCTTCTCGGCGTGCCGGAGAGTTTGCTGGAGGACGAACGAGCGGCGCTGGAAGTACTGGCCGAGGCAGGTCTGGCCCCTCGGTTGAGGTTGGTGCCGATACGCCGGAATCCAGGTCCGAAGCTGGCCGGCTAGGCCGCGTGGTCACCTGATCCGCTCGCGACGAATGTGACTGGAGTTACTGAACATTCCCTGAGATGTTTGGCATTGGGTTGGACAAGGCCGTTGCCGTTTCGTAACCTGACCGAGACCTGAACGTATTTCGGCGAGTTGAGTCGACGCAGTCATAAGGATGCCAAATCTTGAATTTTGACCGCATGTCCCTCACCAAATTCCTTGGTCACAGGCGGTTAGCAGGAGCGATAGCGGGCGTCACGATGGTGGCCGGCATGTTGACCAACCCGGCCTTTGCCGATCCGGCCGAGGACGCCGTCGCAAAACTCAACGAACTGTCCCGGCAGGCCGAGCAATTGACCGAGACCATGCATTCGGCCCAGCTGGATCTCGATCACAAGGTGCAGGTCCAAGCCGAAGCGCAGACGGCGCACGCCAACGACATTGCCTCGCTCGACGCCGCCAAAGTTCAGCTGGTTTCCTATCAGGGCGCTGTCGACAAGTTAGCTGCGTCGGTTTATATGGGTGGCCGCACCGATGGTCTGAACGCAATCCTGACCGCTGCATCGCCGCAGGGCCTGATCGACATGATGGCCGTGCAACGGGTGATGGGCGTCGAGATGGCGGCCCAGATGCAGAGCTTCCGCCGCATCAACGAGGAGGCTGTCAGGATCGAAGCCGCCTCCGCCGCGTCTGCGGCTGCGGCTGAGGTGGCCGCCGACGAGGCCGCGGCAGTACGGGCTGACCTGCAGCGTAAGCAGTCCCAACTGCAGATTCAGATCGCCGTGGTGAAGTCGCGGTACCTGACACTGACTCCAGGTCAACGAGCCGCTCTGGCTGAGCCGGCCCCCCTGCCGCCGCCGTTCCTGGCCGCACCGGCCCCGGAGGCTGCACCGGCCCCTGACAGTGACATCTCCGCACTGGCGGCGCTGCCGATACCGAACGCAGGCAGCGACCAGGGTTCGATCGCGGTGCAGGCGGCGCTTACCCGGCTCGGCTCGCCCTACTCCTGGGGCGCATCAGGTCCCGGCGCTTTCGACTGCTCGGGGCTGGTGATGTGGTCATTCCAGCATGCCGGCATCTACCTACCCCACTCCAGCCAGGCGCTGGCCAACGGCGGACAGTCGGTTTCGATGGACCAGATGCAGCCCGGCGATGTGATCACCTACTACTCCGACGCTTCGCACGTCGGCATGTACGTCGGTGACGGGATGATGGTGCACGCCTCCACCTACGGAATCCCGGTGGCCGTCGTCCCGGTGAACAACGCCCCGATCTACAACGTCCGTCGGTACTGAGCCGGCCGCACGCCGAATCCGTCGGTCCCGCCTAGTGGGTGCGGTCCTCGTCGCTGAATTCGCTGCCGCGACCGTGCTGATCTCGGGTGGCACCGCAGCGGTGCCCGCCCACTCGGCGTCATCCTCCTCGTCGGTGGTAGTCGATGGGCGAACCGTGCGTCTGGTCAGCCTCGGCGGGGCCCGCACCGACGCCCTGCTCACGAGGGTTGGTGCCGATATCGGCGGTGCCGTCACGGCCGTCGAAGGATTCTGGGGTACCGACTGGCAGCGTGAGATCGTTGTGGTGGCCACCGATTCCGATGCTCAGTTCGTGGACTATGCCCACCTGGATCAACGGCAACAATGGACCGATATCGCCGCAGTCTCCGTCGCTGATGAGGTGGATCTTGCCGGCCGCAGGACTTCCGGCCAGCGGATCGTGTTAGCCCCCGGCGCGGCGGCAATGAGCGACTCCGCACTCCGAATCGTGTTGGCACACGAGCTTTTTCACTTTGCCGCCCGTGCCGACACAGCCTTGGATGCACCGCGTTGGCTTACCGAGGGGGTGGCCGACTTCGTCGCCCGCCCGCCGTCGGAGATCCCGGCCGACGTCACCACGGCCCTGCCTTCGGATGCCGCACTGGATGTGCGCGGATCCGAGCGTGCCGCGGGCTACGACCGGGCCTGGTGGTTCGCTCGTTTCGTGGCCGACGCCTACGGTATCGACGGGCTTCGCCGGCTGTATGTCGCGGCGTGTGGGCCCGGCCACGATGACCTGCCGGCGGCGGTTCGCCAGGAACTCGGCGTCGAGATGGACGGGCTGCACATGCGTTGGGCGCAGTGGCTGACAGCCGGGCGTCACAGCCGATGACGCGAATCCTGTTGGTCACCAACGATTTCCCACCGCGTCGCGGCGGAATCCAGTCCTATCTCGAGCAATTCGTTCGCCGGTTGGTCGACACGGACGAGCATGAGCTGACCGTCTACGCCCCGCAGTGGAAGCGTGCCGAAGTTTACGACCGTGCGGCGCCGTTCACCCTCGTGCGCCACCCCGGGACCCTGATGCTGCCGCAGCCGGGGGTGGACCGGCGGATGCGCTCCCTGATTCGCAGCCGCGGTATCGAGACCGTGTGGTTCGGCGCCGCGGCACCCCTGGCGCTGCTGGGCCCCCGGGCGCGCGGCGCCGGCGCGGCGCGGGTGGTGGCCAGCACCCACGGTCACGAGGTGGGATGGTCGATGCTGCCGGGGGCCCGCGCTGCGTTGCGGCGCATCGGTACCGACGCCGACGTCGTCACCTACGTCAGTCGCTACACCCGCGATAGGTTCGCCTCGGCATTCGGTCCACAGGCCTGCCTTGAACACCTGCCGCCGGGAGTCGACACCGACCGCTTCCAGCCCGACTCGGTTGCGCGGGCGCGGTTGCGGGCCCGCTACCGGCTCGGCGACCGGCCCGTGGTGGTGTGTGTGTCACGGCTTGTGCCTCGCAAGGGACAGGACATGCTGATCAAGGCGTGGGCGGACATCCGGCGCAGGGTAGACGGTGCCGCTCTGGTGATCGTGGGCGGCGGACCCTACGGCGACACTCTGCACCGGCTGGCGCACGACAGCGGGGTGGCCGCCGACGTGGTGTTCACCGGTGGGGTGCCCAGCGACGAACTCGCCGCCCACTACGCGATGGCCGATGTGTTCGCCATGCCGTGCCGCACCCGCGGAGCGGGCCTGGACGTGGAGGGTCTGGGCATCGTGTTCCTGGAAGCGTCGGCCACCGGTGTGCCGGTGGTCGCCGGGTCCTCAGGCGGCGCGCCGGAGACCGTTCGCGACGGCGAGACCGGCCGGGTGGTGGACGGCCGGGTTCATGAGGAGATCGTCGAGGTGATCGCCGACCTGCTGGACGATTCGGCACTGGCGCAGCGAATGGGGTTGGCCGGGCGGCGCTGGATAGCCCGGGACTGGAATTGGGAGACCCACGCGGGTCGTCTGGCCGATCTTCTGCGGGTCCGTCCGGCGCAGCCGCTGGGGTAGGGCCCCGTGAGCCGCTGGCATGCACCGGATGTGTGAAGCTATGGCCGTGAGCAGCATCCAGGTCGCCGATGAGACATTCGTCGCTGCCAGCTCTGCGGCGGTGGGCCGGGCTGTGGGGGACCGGGCCAGCTGGCGCCGCTGGTTTCCGGACCTGTTTCTCGACGTGGTGGAGGACCGCACCGACAAGGGCGTCCGCTGGACGGTCGCCGGGGCTGCCAACGGCACCATGGAGATCTGGCTGGAGCCCGTGCTTGACGGCGTCGTGCTGCACTATTTCCTCCACGCCGAACCCGCCGGGGACACCGCCAGGATGAACCTGGCCGCGATCAATCACCGGCGCCGAGTAGCCGGCAAGCGAATGGCCTTTGAGGTCAAAAACTCCTTGGAAGCGTCACGACCGGTAGGCGCGCCGCCCGCGGTTTGATAGCCGGTTACCGCACGGTGCGAGAGGGTACGGTTTGTGTCCAGGTTATGTCCCGACCCGACGTCGCCGCGTCAGCGGCGGCAGCGACACCGGCCATGACGGAAGCGATGGGGAAGCCCAGGGGAAGCCCAGGGGGAAGCCCATGGGGAAGCTAATAGGGAAGCTGATGGGAAAGCACTGACAGTGGCGGATAAGACGGCGCAGACCATCTACATCGACGCGGACCCGCGCACGGTGATGGACGTCATCGCTGACATCGGCTCCTATCCGGAGTGGGTGTCGGAATACACCGAGGCCGAGGTTCTCGAGACCGATGCCAAGGGCAATCCCAAAGTGGCCAGGCTGGTCCTGGAGGCCGCGGTGCTCAGGGACACCATGGTGCTCACCTACGAGTGGCCGGCCGATCGAAAATCGGTGCGCTGGTCGCTGGTGTCCAGCACCTTGCTCAAGGCGCTGGATGGCGTCTACATCCTGACGCCCAAGGGTTCCGGAACCGATGTCACCTACGAATTGTCGGTGGATCTGATGGTGCCGATGATCGGCCTGCTCAAACGCAAAGCTGAGCGCAGGCTCACGGATACCGCATTGAAGGACTTGAAGAAGCGGGTCGAGGGCTGAGTGGAACAACCCGATGACGACGCCGCCGCTGATGCGGGCGTGCCCAATCGGGCCCGCATCAGTTTCTTCGTCGGCAAGGGCGGCGTGGGGAAGTCGACCCTGGCTTCTGCGACGGCGGTGCGAGCGGCACTGAGCGGCCAGAAGGTGCTGGTGGTCTCGACCGATCAGGCGCACTCACTGGGTGATGTCTTCGGCGTGCCGGTCGTGCCCGGCGAGGCCGGCGAGCCGGTGCGCATTCTCACCGAGGAAAGCGACGGTGACACCGGCGGTGGGTATCTGGACGCCGCGGCTCTGGACACCCTGGCGCTGATGGAGTCCGTTTGGCATCCGGCGGCTTCGGTTCTGGCCGCGCGTTTTCCGGATTCGGATATCAAAGACGTTGCACCGGAAGAGCTTTGCGCAATGCCGGGCATCCAGGAGGTACTGGGTCTGCGGTCGGTGGCGCAGTTGGCGGACTCCGGTCGATGGGATTATGTCGTGGTGGACTGTGCTTCCACTGCCGATGCCCTTCGGATGTTGACCCTGCCCGCAGCGTTCGCGATGTATGCAGAGCGCTGTTGGCCGCGGCACCGTCGCCTCAGTGTCGCCATCGAAGATGTGCGGACAGCCGCCGCGGTTGCTCTCGTCGAGTCCGTCAGTGCGGGTGTGGAGTCACTGTCGGCTCTGCTGACCGACGGTGAACGGGTGAGCGCGCACCTGGTGCTCACGCCTGAGCGGGTAGTGGCCGCTGAAGCAGTTCGGACGCTCGGCTCGCTGGCCCTGATGGGTGTGCGGGTGGAAGAGCTAATCGTCAATCAGGTTCTTTTCCAAGATGATTCATACGAGTACCGCAATCTTCCCGACCACCCGGCCTTCGACTGGTACTCCGCACGGATTGCCGAGCAGCAATCGGTGTTGGAGGAGCTTGGCGACACCATCGGCGCATTGCGATTAGTGCTGACACCACACCTCGCCGGTGAGCCGATCGGGCCAAAGGCACTGGGCCAACTGCTCGACGAGGCGCGACGCCGGGACGGCTCGGAGCCGCCCGGGCCGATCCGCCCGGTTGTCGACCGCGAGTCTGGCTCGGGTCTGGACGCGGTTTATCGCATGCGGCTGGAGCTGCCGCAACTTGACGCCTGCGCGTTGCGTCTCGGTCGGGTCGGCGATGACCTGATCATCGGTGTAGCCGATCTGCGGCGGCGGGTGCGACTCGCACCAGTGCTGCGTCGCTGCGTCGTGACCGAGGCGACAGTGCGCGGCAAGGAGCTGACGGTGCGGTTTCGCCCCAACCCGAAGGTGTGGCCCGCGTGAGTACGCCGCACCCCGATATCGGACCCGAATTGCGCAGGCTCGCCCAGGCGATCCTGGATCGTCTGGACCCAGCGGTCCGGGCTGCGGCGACGATGGCCACTGAGACACTCAGTGGTCCCGGGCGTTGCCAGCAGGTCTGGTGCCCGGTGTGTGCACTGGCTGCGCTTGTCAGTGGCGAACAGCATCCCCTCCTGGTCATGATCGCCGACCACAGCGTGGCACTGATGGCAGTGATCCGGACGATGGCCGCCGACCCGGCGACCGCCGCGACTAGCGAGCCGCCACCGCCCGGTGATCGCGATCACTCCGACTCGACGGCCACCGATCGGCGCTACCAAGACATACCGATCATCGTCGAGCCGGTCACCGACGAGGAGTGAGTGCCCCGGCTGTGGATTGGCCGTGAACCGCCCTCGTCGTGTGGTCCCGGCTACACCGGCTGGGTAGAGTTGGCCACAGCGGCCACCCATGCGGGCCGGTGAGGGGAGTTGCCGATGTGGTACTGGCTTTGCAAGTACATCTTCATGGGTCCCCTGCTGGCGGTGCTGGGCCGACCGAAAGTCGAAGGCCTGGAATATATTCCCGTGTCCGGACCGGCGATCATGGCGAGCAATCACCTTGCGGTAGCGGATAGCTTCTACCTCCCACTGGTGGTCAGCCGGCGGATCACCTTCCTGGCCAAGGCTGAGTACTTCACCGGCACGGGGCTGAGAGGCACGCTCAAGCGCTGGTTCTTCAGTGCTGCCGGCCAGGTGCCCATTGATCGCAACGACTCCGACGCTGCGGAGGCCGCCCTCAGCACGGCCAAGCGTCTGCTCGGCGAGGGCAAATTACTCGGCATGTATCCGGAAGGCACCCGGTCGCCCGACGGTCGGCTTTACAAAGGCAAGAGCGGCCTGGCGCGACTGGCGCTGGAGAGTGGAGTTCCGGTGATTCCGGTCGCGATGATCGGAACTGACGTCGTGAACCCGCCGGGCTCGAAGATGTGGCGGTTCGGTCGGGTGACGGTGAAATTCGGTAAGCCGATGGACTTCTCGAGGTTCGACGGTCTGGCCGGTAACCGGTTCATCGAGCGCGCCGTTATCGACGAGGTCATGTACGAACTGATGAATCTGTCCGGTCAGGAGTACGTCGACATCTACGCGGCGACACTCAAACAGGCTGATGTGCCTATGGAGCGGGATGCACAAGGTCCGCCAGCGGCGCGGATTCCCGAGACCGCCGCGGGCTAGTGGTCGTGGGCGCCAGTGCCAGGCCTGCAACGGCGATGACTGCCAACGCCCACCACACATACGAGATTCCGATTAACTGACGCCACCATGACGCCGCGGCCTCCCGGTGCTCGGGCAGCAGTTCGATCGGTGTCCACACCATCAGGGCCGTCCCGGCCGCACTGACTACACCCAGTGCGAGATTGCGGTGTCGGTAGGCGAGCACCGCGGTGACGATGATCGTCGGCAACGCCCACACCCAGTGATGCGACCAGGACACCGGCGAGACCACCAGGCCGAACATTGCTAAACACATCACGGCCATGGTCGGCTCCCCGGCAGCGGAGACCCGCCGCACCGCCCAAACCGTCAGCCCCAGGACGGCTAAGCAAGCCAGGACCCACAACGCCAAGCCGGTGCCCTGACCCATGTCAAGTCTGGCCAGCGCGCCGGCGGCGTTCTGATTGGTGTTGAAGGTGGCGGCACCGATGCGGTCGGTGTGAGCCACGGTGGAGGTCCAGTACTCCCACGAGTCACGCCAGGCCAGCGCGAATCCGATCCCTGTGGCCACCAGGAACGAGGCCAGCGCGGTCAGTGCCGCCCTGATGTCCCTCCGCAACACGAAGTACAGCAGGAACACCGCAGGGGTCAGCTTCAGCGCGATCGCGATGCCGAGTAGCAGGCCTCGCGGCCAGGGAGTTCGGCGCGGAACGCAGTCGGCGATCACCAGGGTCATCAGGACCACGTTGATCTGGCCGAAGGAGAAGTTGGCCTGGATCGGCTCGAACCACAGCACCGCGCACGCGACGAGACCAGCGGCCAGCCAGC
>Ga0164294_10002853_pt1 | contig 15429 bp, 30 predicted proteins | sample GEODES005metaG_FD_111479 | JGI IMG/M metagenome (GOLD analysis project Ga0164294, IMG submission 111479) | Oligotrophic lake water microbial communities from Sparkling Lake, Wisconsin, USA - GEODES005 metaG | ecosystem: Environmental > Aquatic > Freshwater > Lake | place: USA: Sparkling Lake...
ATAAAATGATTTTTTAAGTTTTGAAATAATGATTTTATAATATATTTTGATAAATAAAGTATCTAATCATAATTGCTTTAATATCACTAACTATTTCTTAGAAATGCCATCTAGAATGTTCATGGAAATGCGATGACTCTAGATGCGACGCACTCTTTACGTTTGTCTGTGAACCTTCAAAATGTTATTCAAATTGTTAAGAAACAAAAGGTGCTATCTGTCATGTCAAATGCGAAGGGTATAATACAAAATTTACAAGAATTTATATTTAAATTTAAAATTTTATTAAAAATATAATGAAATTTAGGATTCCAATAGAAATTTTTTTTTAAAATAATAATCCATTTTTCAAAAATTTAATTTAAATAGACCAGATTTTAATCCTATATGCCCGGATAGATCTTGTGAAATGACTGATTGCCCGAAATGTGTTAATGTTTGCAAAGCCCTATACTGTTAAGCTCATTGCTATTCCCCAAAACCTGATTGCGAATCGGTTTGCGCCGAGCCAAATTGCGATTGGAAATGTTTTAAATCATTGTGTCCTAAGCCCAAATGTGAACTTGTTTGAGAAAATCCTAATTGTAGACCTTTAGTAATAAAAATAATTTCTTTTTTTAATTTTCGTTTATTTTAATTTTTCAACAAAAAAGACATAAATTATTTTTAATTTATATTGAGTGTTGTAAATGCAATGAAATTACCATTGGATTATAGTAAACAATATTTTTCAAAGAAACTGAAAAGGACCCTAAATGCTGCAGATGTGATGCTGTACAATATTTTAATTAAATATTAATAACATCCCATTATAAAAATAAATTTATTTTAAAAATACAATTTTAGTTTCATTATATAATATTATTCATTACCAAAATTTTATCATTTTTAATTTTTGAGTTTATTATAAGAATTTTTCATATCAAAAATTTATATAGATATTTAATTTTATTATTTGAAATTATATCTTTGATCGAAATTTAAAAATTTAATTTTTTAAATCAAGATTAATTTAAAATAATACATAATTGATTTCAATTTAAATTTTATTAAAACTATCTTAATTAGAGTTTATTTTCTGATTATTTTTAATTAAATTATTAAGTATTTTTTTTAAAATAAATAATTTTTTAGTCTAATTATTTAAAAGTTTTTGAATTTTTAATTCAGTTTTAATTATTATAAAATTTAATTGTATGATTGAATTTATAATGATAAAATATATAATTTGATTATTATTATGAATATTATGGTCACTCAGTAGAGCAAAGCAAAGCAACACCTCTAAGCTTCCATCTTTAAGGACCGCTTCCTTCACATGGCAATCCTACTCTGAAGATAATGTATCTATCAGTCCTCTTTGGATACTTATAGACGGGACAGGAGTAAGTAGCAGCCATTCTTTCTCCTTCAGGATTCTTTTTTTTATTAATGGCAGTGACATACAAAATAGGGAGAGGCGCAAATAACTTCTTTGGTTCGGGATCGTCCAAACCGTTTTTGGCGTACCTGGCACCTTCGATTGAAAGTCCGTGAATGTACACCCCTTCAGACTGGATGTCTTTAATGCTCTCATACTCTCTCTCTTTTACGATGGAGTGATAAGCGACATCGTCTAAAGACCATCCCTCTTTGTCTTTGCCCCCTCCTTTGTGCATTCTTGTTACTTCTTGTTTCATCGCAGTCAAAAATCTAAATATAAATTCAATTACCCTTGAGGATTGAAGAATCCTGTGAGCCAATAAGTATTTGGCCTGGTAGTTCTGAGCCATTGGTTTAGCTAGTTGTACCTCTCCATTAGTGAGGTCACCCACGCTCCTAGAGCGGGCAAAATCCATGAAATTTCGGCACCTGAAGCGTCATACATCCATTTATTTGGGGCCCTGGCATCTGCAATGGAGTCAATTGCATCCATGATATCAGGGGTCATTATGATATTACCGTCGATTGATTCGATAATATCTGTTAAAGTCTTTCTGACCAAACTCAGCACAAACTAGAACCTAGTCAATTCCTGGAACAAAAATACGTTTTGAGGAACTGTCATTCCCTTGTCATTGAGACCTTTGGGTCCCGCTAGTTTTTTGACTGTTTCTCTTACATCAGTCATGTTATAATCGATGGGTAATTTCGATCGCACATCTCTGGCCTTTTCTTGTACGATTTCGTCTCTGGAGAGACCACCGCCACCACCAGAGTCTTTAGGTCTCGTCTCTGTTAGAGTTAAGATCATTTCCAAAGACTCTTTAAGTCTAAAGGTGAGATCTGCGTTTGGATGCAGTCCGAATATTTCAGGATTGTCAACAGATGGGATATTATCAATGTACTCCCTGTATTTGACGATCTCGTTGTTGGGGTTACTTGGAATCTTATATTTATATCGTTCCTTTGTGGCGGTTCCAGAGCCTTCAGAAATGATCTCGATGAAGCAGTGTTCATTTCCGAATATGCCTTCTTTAATGTAGTCGTCTCCATAGGCGATGAAAAGCTCACGATCAAGATTGTCAGTAATTTTGCCTCCGTATTAAACTTCGCAGGTCATATATTTGATGACATTGCAGTTTATATTAAGTGCCTGCATGTTGTTCGCAGGGCCTTGCATCAAAAATCCGAGGTACTTCTCCACGTAAGCCAAGGACGCTTCTAAGTCAGAATTGTTATACTCGTAAGGCACACACCAACCCAGAGGTCCGAATTTACGTCTCTCCTACACTATTGAGTGCAGGAAACAAATTGTGAAGGTAAGAGCCCTCCAACTGGGATGTTCAATCTTATCCAAGAAATCTTAAGTAATTATTGTTGTGAAAGTCTTAAAAAGACCAGCTTTTAATCCTTTGGGAGGCTCATTAGTCACTTTCAAAGAGGTTTATAAGAGACCTAATGGGAAAAGTTTGTGGGGCTCACTTGTGATCCAAAGTCTGAACTCGTTGTGAATCGCATAAGTTCCTGGCTCCAAAATGGTCAAAAGTTATTCCATGAATTTAAGACCCAAATGGCAATTTTAGAGAACGACCCACCCTCCAGTAACAAACGACTCCTGCATGACAGCCATGGCTTTTACATCCTAACCTTCACCCATGGAAACCGCTTTCAAAGGGAATTTCTTCTTTTTCTTTGATAACTCTTCGACGGTGGAAGTGGGATCAGAACCCGGGGACAAGAGGAAAAGAATGGGTTCCAAAGAACTGGATCCTTCCCAAATTTTGTCGATGGGATAAGAAAGAGGAGTGGTAAACTCTTTCCCGAGTACTTGCATTATGAAGTTGTTTGAACATACTAAAGTACGATCTTCTCTGATCGATCTGACTAAACAGACTTGGAGTAAAGAGCCTATTTCTTTTTCTCCGGCGATCCTCTCTTGGAAGTCAGGAATGGGGAAGTTTTCAGGGTCATTTTTATCGATCCACTATTTCCACTGGGCTTCATTTCTCTGCATGCTGTCAGGCAAGTCTCTGAAAAAGGCTAGAGGATCACTTCCGAAATGGTGTTTACTCAAGGCGAGAATATTTAGCCAGGCCTTATCTGTGATGAAATTGAACGGCCTCTACTTCTCGGATTTGATGTCTAGAGAGGCACCGCCCTTCAAGAACACGTTTACGTCCGCATTGGTTATCTTTTCAGCAGTAACCAAGAGTTTGAAGCATATCATAAGAATATAAGTGACCTTGTCTCTTTCGAAAAGTCCTCTGTTCACATATTTGTAAACGTGGTAAGTAATGTATTTTATGATCTTTTCCACTCGTTTAGAAGGCTACTGTTCTCTTTCTGACTGATCGATTGACTCGTCGAATAGTCTCAAATATTATTCCAAAGATGAGTTGTACATCCACGACACCAGGGACATGTCGATAATACAGAAATAAAGGGCAGATCCCCTTATAGCCACAGGTCTATATTATTCTCTTTTTTCATTGATTTCCTTAGTTTTGATTTCGGCGTCAATCAACTTGATTTATACGTCCTTTGACTAAGTTTTGGTTAGGTTGAGCACCTCAATCAGCTCAATGTCGTCGAGCAAATTACCCTTTGACTGCGTAAGTCTATCTAACAAGTTCTTGTCGAGTCGCTAAAGATCCTTCTTGTTAAAGTTGACGTCAGCCAACAAGGTGTTTAACGATTCCTCAAGAGCCTTTTACTCCTTGGAAAGCACCCTCCCTAATAGCTGTTGTTCGAGACCTTTCTGCGTAACCGTGAAGTCGATAATTGTGGTCTTGGCAGACAGTTCAGGCGAAAACGACGGGTTCGGAAGACGACATGTTAAGAACATCTGGAAATGGCTGCTGAAATCGAACTGCGATCCCCCCACGTCGATAAAACTGTTTTTACCCCTGGTCTAAATCTGCTTCTCTAAAACTGGGTCCAACATTGGGTCCACTTCGTTCTCTATGCCCTCTATTATAAGAGTCTTTCCCTCTTCCATGCAGAACTTCAAAAACTAGTCTTTGAATTTAGGGTGCGAAAGAGACACAATACATCGCGATGGGTCGATGAACTCAGCGTATTTATTTTGAATCCAATTTTGACCTTGACCCTAAGGGTCTATTAAAAGTGGGTATCTTGAAGAATTGGTGACCATAATACCGTTTTGGATCGAAAGATCATCCTTTGGAAGGCCTTGTATGTTCCATTCTCCGATCGTAGCGTCGTCCACCAAAAATGCAGTCAATTCAAGAGTCGGAGTTACTGGCACTCCTTTCTTTTTCATGTCCCCGATGAAATATTCGTTTTGCAAGAGCAGTCTGAATTCAGAATTGAATGGTCCGCAATAGGAGATGAAAGCAGTGGCCAAAGAAACGTTCCCGACCAATCTGCGTTTTTACTCGCCAATTTCACTCGCGCCTTTCTGCCACCTGTCTCTTTCGTCCGTCAATGATGAAATGAGCTGACGGGCAGTGGTGATCTTCTTCTTGGTTTTCAAAGCCTAGTCCTCGAGAATCTGTTTCTCGCTCATTTATTTCCTGAACTTTTCATTCAATTCGGACATGAGAATTTTAATGGCCTGCAATTCGAGCTGCGACTTTTCAAGTTCCGCATTCGCGACCTTGAGTTTGCCTTCTTGCACCAGCAGGAAGGCCTGTTTGGGCTTCACAATTTTGGACTTCTCGTGATACTCAAAGATAGCAAAGGACCACCCCATGATTCCGGCTCCGGCTTTGGAGACCTGTTCTCCCGCCTTTTCCGTGAACCAGTCTTCTCTTTGAGACATATAAGGTTCAAGCAGTTCGATTGTCTCTTCTGAAATCTGATCTTTTTCAAACCCGACCAGGTTCTTCATGAAATTCATGTCGGAGAGGACAGCTTTCCCCCCCTCGTCGAAGGAGTCTTGCAAGAAGGGAATCACTCGCCCTTCTTTTTTATTGACTTCCACCTGCACTATTTAAATAGGCACTAGTTTTGCCTGGAAAAAGACTGCAACCGTATCCATGATTAGTTTGATGATGATCGCGGGATTTCTGTTTGCCTTAAGCTCAACTATGTCTTTGGCCGAGAGATTGGCCACCATCACTTTGGCTCGTGTAAGCGCGGGCATAGCTGCCTGTAGATCTTTTTGAGCATCTTCTTTTTCCTTGGAAATCTAAGCGGCTTGCAGGGTACAATCAGAAGTGGTCTTTTCAACTTGATCGTTTTTTATCTTAGCCTTTTTTGCTTCTTTTTCGATGTCTGCAATCAGAATGTCAGTCTTATCAGAGGCCTCTTTGAGTTTCAACTCTTCGTCCTTAAGCAAGATCTCCATCTTCGCTATCGAAATTGCGGCCTCAGCTATCTTCTCGAGACCTATTTTGTAGTTCTTTTCTTAGATGTCAAGTTCCCCGTAGTATTTCTTGACGTAGAGGGCCTTGTAGGCGTTCAGGTAGGACAAATAAGACTTGGGGGTGACAAACACCTGTCTTCTCATCTTCTGGAAATACACGTCGCACACTTGAGTGACCATCTGATGCACTGAACCCATGTGTCGGTAGAGCTCTATCTTCGTTTCCGGCTTCGTGTCCAGCTCTTTGAAATTCTTGATGAAAGTCTCAGCCACTGAGATCAACGCTTCTTCAGGCCAGGGCAAAAACCAGTCTATGCAGCATTCGTTGAATAGGGCCGGGAATTTCTAGGCTCTTTGTCTGAATTTCTACCCAACTGGCGAGAAACAGAGCACAATGTGCAAATTGTCCCTTACTCTGTCCACGAAATATTGGTACAACTAATTGGGGGTGGGCTCCGAAACGTTCCTTTCTTTTTAGAATTCCTAGGTGATGTCTCCCAACCAAGCCTCTTTTTCGTCTTTGGCTATCAGTCCGGGGATCTCTCCTGTGGAGAGAATCATATTGATGTACTCCAAGAACTCTTCTTTTTTGACTTCGGCGTCAGTCATGATAAAGGTGAGATTTTTGCCGGCGTGTCCGGTCTGCTCGAAATACTCTTTGATTTCCTCCTTGAGATCTTTTTCTCCGAAGGATTTGGTCAAGACGAGTTACTTGATGACATTTCGACCTATGTCTGCGGCGAGCCTGGTGAGAGACTGTTTTCCAGAACCACCCACTCCGACTAGTAGTGCGGATGACCTTGGCTGTTTGATAATTCTGCTGATTCTTATCAGATGGCACATGGCGTCATCGAACAGCACCAGATTCATCTTCTTGGATGAATACTTGGTGTTATAATCGCCTAACAAAGTATTGCACCTCGCCTGCAGTTTCTCGATGTTGCTGATTCCTTCGTATATCTACTCAGCCAAAACCTCTATTATCCCCTCTTCATTTCTCTAGTCTTCTCTGAGGAAATCCACGAAATGGATCGGATTCTCTTTCTTGAACTTGTCCAAAATCTCAGACTCACATTAGGAAAATGTTTCCAAAGAGATTTCATGGATGTAGTTTTTGACCTAGTCTTTTTCTTTGTTATTGGTGAGTTTGTCCACGAAAACCCTTTCGCACTCGTGTCGCCACAGAGCGATCATGAATATCTCTGGCTTGAACCCCAAAGTGCTTCCCGTATTAATTATGTCTTTTCTGATGCCGCAGATGCCTTTGAATATCCTAGACAGCTCCCTCATGTTAAAAACATAGTGGAATTTGGCTGGTGTCGGGAGGAGACTAAGTTTGACCTTATTCCATAATTTTAGGGTGCTCTGAGTAAGTCCGTCCACCACTTTGATGAATTCAGGGGCGAACTTCTTGCCTGCGAACACATGTTTTAAAATAGGAGAGTATATGACCTCTATCAAAACGGGCAGAATCATGTTGAAAATGAAGAACTGTCGTTTTATACGGTTGGGAATGTCGTTTCTTCCCCCTCCCGGCTGGTTCATAGCCCCGATGTAGGACAGGTTTTTAATGTTCTTAAAGTTACCTCTCATGCTCTTGTCCAGCCAGTAGAACCCCCCATTGTCAATGAGCTATCTCACGATCTCCAGAGTCTCTTAATCCCCCCACTTATTCACCTACGGCATGTTTATGTCGTCGATGAAAATAGTCATTAACTTGCCCTGGGGAGGCGCGAAGTCCTTTCCCATTTTGAAATCGCACTCGATTTCTATGTTCGACTGGAAAGTCAAAGGCTTGGTGGCAGATGAGAAATTCATTCTCTTGAAAAGCATCACCTCTCTGTTAAACCTTTCTGAGTACATGAGCACGGAAGAGGTCTTTGCGGTACCCGAAGACCCGATCAGCAAGACTGCCCTATTGCAGATGTTACTCTTATTCTGCTTTAGAATCGAGTCCAAAATTATGTTGGCTTTATACGAGTCCAAGGTGGGGATCAAAGTCTGTGAAAACAGGAATTTATCCGGGGGCTTCCATTCATCTGGAACGCACACTTTCCACTCCACATTTCCCTTTGAGAGGTCCAAATAGTAGTCAAAAATAGTCTCGCTCTGGTTCGTCTTGGTGGGAATGGGAATTCCCTTTTAGACGATGTGTTCATGGAATAGAATCCTGTCTTGCACCTCCAATAGACCGCCCATTGCCCATACGATAGAAAATATCACATATTTTTCATAGTCTTCATCAGAGGCATATTTATTTAAGGTGACTAGGTTTTACAAGAACCCAGTCAACAGATTCAAAAATTAGGTGACTTTCATGATTTCGGAAATGTCCATGGCAGGCATTTTAACAGCCTTGGCCAAAGATTCGATGATCCTCATATTTAAGAAATATTTGTTGAATAAAAAGTTCAGTTTTTCATACTCCTCCCCTCTGTTCAAGTCAGTTTTTCTTGCAACCACCCAGGATTTCAAAATTGGGTCATAGCCCAAATCTGAAGAAGAAATAAACACTATTCCGCATCTAGAAACAGTGGCGGGCGAGGCATTGTTCAAATTTTCAACTTCGAAAACCAATTTACAGTTCTCAGTCATAGGAATCCTCTCGCCGTTAGCCAGTGTTAATATTTTATTGTCATCCAGGACGGTATTTAGATTTTCAATCCAAATGGCGTCGACAGGGCCGTCACACACTATCCAGGTGTTAAATTTATTGGACCTCTAATTGGATTTCTGCCATAGAGTGGAGAAGATACCTGGAGTCCAATCGTCAGAAATCTCGGATTTCACTCCGTAAAGCTGTTCGGGGGTAATCGCCTTCGGATTTAGAATGTTGATTTTAAATTGGGTTCCCAATTCGGTCATGGCGTTTGTTAGAACTTGCATGCAAGCAGTCTTACCACATCCGGTTGGGCCCACTAGCATAAATCCGTGTCTTACCATGAAAGTCTCATACAACTGTATAATTTTGAGCACCCAGGTCTCATAGGACTGATAATTTTTCTTTTCTATGGACAATTTGATTTGCGCCTCCACATCGGGATAGCTCTTTTTAGGTACGTTTGTCTGTCTAGGGAAAATATCATTCAACAAAGAGATAAAGAGAGGAATGTCATCAGCCACGAATTTGGACAAGTTCATATCCCTTAGAGATCTCATGAGAAGCATTTCCTCCTCGGACTTGGGCTCCTGACGTTTATTGTTACCAGCAGTTCTGAGCACGGACAGGATATTTCTGAGTCCGAAGTCGTAATGTCTTTATTTGGACAACTGCTCTTCGCAAAGCGCATATAATATGTTGAATTTCTTTCCGAGAACGTCGATTGCGTTGTAACCAACGGAAGCCAACTTGACTTTCATGATGGTCTCTCTGTCGGGCACCATCATAGTGACTCCTCTAAAGAGCACCTTTAGATTTTCAGGCAGTTCCTGTCGTCCGGCATAACCTGGGTTCATGGTAATGAAGTAGCCCACGGTGGGCACAATGTCGATCAAAATCACTTCTTCAGGGAACCAGAATTCTTTAAGATGTTGTTTCTTAGCAGCTGTGATGGACTCAACTTGGCCTGAGAAATTAATTTAAAAAGATAAGTTATTTACCTGCGACGACTGAAAGCACTTCCAAATCGATACGATTGAACTCATCGAAACACCCCCATAGTCCTGATTGGACAAGTCCCTTGAAGATTTTGGCCATGTCTTTAGATCTGTGTTGATCACCACAATTTGTGACTACGACGAAGATTCCTAGAGTTCTTCCAAGATCCTTGACGGTCTCTGTTTTACCGGTTCCAGCAGGTCCGGCAGGGGCTCCTCCGTAGTACATACTAAGTGCCTAAGCCAAAGTGATGTAACATCTGTCAGTAAGAGCGGTGATGCAAAGTCTTTCCTTGGCTCCCAAAAACTCATGAGAATATACGCAGTCCCAATCAGTAATCGAGATGATGCAATTGTCTTACTCTTGTTTCCAATATATTCTAGTCTGTTTCTGCCACTCAAAGTCATTGATGTCTTTGCATTTCAGCTCCACTGCCAGATCTCTTTGATGCACATGCACAGTGACGATAGTTTCAATCTTTTGTCTGTCGATGCAGGATGCCATGTCTTCCAGACACATACCAGTGAACAGTTCCATCATGGCTTAAATCTCTCTCCTTTTTCCCTCTAAAGCACCTTTTTCATTTTTTTATGTTCTCTCCAGCCCTTCAGTTATCTTTTGGGTCCATACCGCCTGCACCCCTATTAGAGCCACTTGCGAAGGATACCCTTTAATGAAATCTCTCATTTGAGGCACGGTTGTGTTAGAACAGATTTTGCAAGCCTCTCTGATGATGTCTTTCATGGTCTCCTGCATTTTTTCTTAAAGACTTCTCAACCAGCCTTCAATTGACCCTTCACATTTTTAATAATTAGTGAGGGTGACAGTTTCTTCGTCTCTTCCCATGACCTGAGTAATTGCTCTGATGATCTTTTCATTCGAACCCTTTTTCTCGGGATTTTTATCAAAGGTGACTTTATTGATAGCATCAAAGAGTTTTTCGAAGTCCTCTTGTATCGATTGGGGCTCAGATCCCTATGACAGGATTTTCAAGAGGGTGGGATTAGACACGAAATAGAATCTGGGGAATTTTTTCCTTTTCTTCTCCAAATACTGTTCTAGAGATTTCTAACATACGTCAAGATTCTTCTAGAGCTCTGGCAAGAAATCTTTAAGCATGTCATTTTAACAGCAAGTAATGACTTTCTTGGTTTCAACGGCTTTTTCCATGATCTTGAGCCAATTTTTGTCGATTCCCTAGAACTTCTTGGCTTCCACGGGCATTTACCTGGCGATGTCACCTCCTGTGAAAACAGTTTCTAAACTGGTCCAGGCCATTTGAACTTTGACCCACATGTCGAGGGTCTCTCCCACTTCGGAAAAGATCCTTATCTGGGACTCGACTTGGGCCTTGAAGGGAATGACGTGTCTCTGGGCGTTCACTGCGGCGAGTGTCATCTGGTCTTCGTCGAGTTTCTCTGTGATGGTGGCCACACACCCTCCGTTCAGAATGCACGGATAGTCCCTGCTCTTTCCCCAGGTCGAAAACTCGAATTGGGCCGTGTCCCAAAAGTTCTTTATTTCTTCCAGTTAGAACTCGATCTTCAGCTGTTTGTCGGCGGAATCAGTGATGTCCACTATATCTTCGGCATATTTTAAGAGTCCGGCCTCGATCAAGTCGCTCATGTAGAAATTATCCTCGTTTTCATAGTTGAGAGACTTCCCGCTGATTTCTATGACCTTCTGCCAATGTCTGGCCTTTATGGAAGGTTTCTTTAGGTCCATGATGATTGGAAGTACCTCCTTCAAATTATCGATTTCAGTCTTTAGTTCCTTGTAGGCATTCCACTCCTTTAAGTCTTTCGGAAGTCTGATGCACATGTCCCCATATTTCTGGACCTGCTCTTCAATTTCTTAAAACTGCTGAACAGTGATATCAGACCAGGCCTTCTCTTTCCATTTCGAGATCGACTCGATGACTTCCGCATACAGAGAGTATAACTTCTTAAGGTTCTTGAGTTCCGCCTCTGTTTTTTCGAGGTCGGGATAGTTCTGGCTCTACAGCCCGAAAAGATCTTCTCCAGATTTATTAATTTTGAAGAATTTCTGTTTGACTGAATACTCGTCTTCAAATCTCCTGAGTCTCTCCATTGCCTCTTTGGGACTGATGTTTTCGACCATTGGGCCGTTCAATTCATAGTCTTTCCTGAAATCAGTGACGTCCGTGATAAATCCCTTGATAGATTTCTTTAAAGTCTTTAAGTATTCGGACTATTTGAGCTATAGCTCTTTCTACTTGACTTCGGCGTACTGCATGAGGTTCTCCCAGTTGCTTCTGAGCATAAGTCTGGAATCCAGTTCGTCTTTGTCAATTATGCCTCCTGGCAAATAGCTGTCTAAGAGGGAGTACATGTCCAAAACAGGGTTGAATTTCATGTCAATTTCGGCCTACTGCTTTCTGATCTCCTCGAGAGACTCCATGACATAGCCCAAGGAACCTATGTCTTTAACGTCTTTGTGCAGTTTGATGTCGAGATTTTTAGTCTGTTCAGTGAGGTGGTCCAGCATTCCTCTCGCCCTTTTGTGCAAGTCGAAAGAGTACTAGTTTTTCCAGTCTTTGGCGAGGGACTTGAGTCCCTAACAAAGATTTTCGGTTTTTAGCTCTATGGCACCGATGAGATGGGAGTTTGATATCTTTTCGATTTCATCTTCCACGGAGGTGAATTTCTTGAGCTGATCTTCATAGTCCTACAAAGAGGGGTTCTTCTTGGTGAATTCGTTTATACTGTCCTGAACGTTCTTCATCCAAAGCCATTCAAATTTCTTAAACCCGATCAACAGTTCGTTTACCTTGTTTTTGGTGCCTTAGATGGAGCCAGTCAAAAGCAGGATGACTTTCACGATCTCCTTATCACAGGCGATCATTTCATAGAAACTTGCCTTCTTGTCATTGTCAGTTTCGGACTGTTCCCAGTTGAAAAGCTCTTTGGAACATCTGAGCACCGCTGTAGCGGATTTGTTTATCGAAGCTTAGATCTCTTCTTAAGAAGGGTTCAACTTCACTTTATGCAGGTCCAACTGAAGATATATTTCGAAAAAGGCTTTGGCCTAAGTTTTATCTGTAACGTCTCTCTTTCCGCAGACCCTATATTTCATAGCGTTTAGGGAATTCTGAGTTGCTGACAGGAGTGCCTGATACAAATACCAGAAATAATATCTTTTGATTCTCTTGGTCTCCTCTTGGAACACCGGCTCAACATGGGGATCCAGCTAATATTTGAGGATGGTGTATAGAAGATCGTCCACGGCATGTTCGACCTCCACGTTTTTGCTGACCAAATACTAGGTCTTTATCCTGATGAAGTCCTCTTGAAGGGTGACAAACTAATCGAGGGTGAAAGGTTTGCTCTCATTGATCGGAAGACTGACGAGAGTCACCTTCGAAACCTGTTTTAAGTTGTTCTCGATTCGATTCTCGATGACATCGTTGACATTGATGATCAGTTGTTCAAGTCTTCTAAGACCGCTGTGCACGTGCTCTAAGTACGAGTCAATGTTCATGCTTGTCCAGGTCAAAGTTACCATTCCCGGTCGCAGTTTCAGTTCCAGGTCATCAATATGAGGTCCGAGAAGGGTCTTCATTATGGGTTTCACCTTTCCGATGATGCGCTCATACTCCTTAAGCACGAAAAGCAACTCATAATAATAGGCCTTGAACTTGTCCTCTTGCAACAAAATGATTCGTGCGGACTCAGGAATCTCTATTCCGACTCTGTCCATGCATTTGGCCTCCCTGATTAGCTGCATGATTTCCAGATCGAAATTGACATACAACTTTTTGTTTTCTTCATGCCTGACGATGAGAGTGGCCTGTAAGGCTGCTTTTGACTTCTCGATCTCGTTGCACCAAGACTGGTAGTACCACATTTCGTAGATGGTCAGCTGTTTTCCAAGGGTGTTGTAACTGCCATAGTACCTCTTGATTTCCTGACAATTGATGACGTGTTCAGGGAACATGTTGATAGGTCCCGTGATTTTCTAGAACAAATGACGGGCCCAAATGATCTTCCCTGCGTCCGGCGGCATGTTACGCACGATTGGGGGGTTCGTCTTTTGGTCCGTGAACACCCTTTAAATGCCATCCAGCTCTGTCGCGTAATTGTTCAAAATGGCATTGTATTTAGTCGTCAATTTGTGCTTGAGACTGTCTCTCTTCAAAGTCGACTCGAATTTATGCAGCAATTTTAGAGAATATTCTATGTTTTTGAACCTGTTAAAATTGTTGTCAATAAACGTCTAAAGCTCCTAGTCTAAATGTGAAATCTGAACGTTGAACTCCACGTAATCTCTGTCGAATTTGTTGTTCTGGTAGTCCAGTAATTCGTGACCCTTTTTCTTAAAATCCTCGATGATTTGCTTGAAGTGTTCTGTCAATTTGTCCATCCCTTCAAGATTGTGTTTAGCTAGAGATTGGAACTATTAAATTGTATTGAAAATGTCGATTAATTTCAGAACTCTTCTGCAGAATAAGTCAAATTTTCCGAAGATCTAAGTCTCTGAGAAATCGAAGGTTTTGCCTTTGGGCATGTCGATGACTTTTTCTTTGGTGTCTTTATAGCTGTCCTTGTACTCTCTGTTCAGTTTGATGCAATTGGACAGCACCTCAATAAGTGAGATGGGGTCTCTTAGCCAAATTTCGTTCGACTTCTTGCCGTTAAGGATTCTCTTTTTGCAGTTGGTAATCATTTGATTCGTGATTTTCATGAAAAGACTAGTCATTTTATCAGTAGTGTTGAAAAACCTGGCTATGGTGTGAATCATCTTAATGGCGTTCATAAGAGCAGGGAGGGTGTCTATGATCTGCTAGGGAGTGCCGTTGTAAAGAGGGTCCACGAATTTCTCAAGAGTGGTCAGGTACTTGACGTTGTCCTTGGCCTCGTTGAGCTTGTCTGTGAGGAGCAGATCCAATCTGTTGTACTCCATGATAAGTTTGGAAATTTCTTCTCCGTAGCCCCTGGGCCCCACGTCCGTCTGTTGCTGTCGAAAGAGAAGGCTCTTAACAGCCTGAAAGTCCCGGTTCTTGAGCTACTCGCACCAGTTTGTGATCTTCTGCATTCGGACTCGCCAGAACTCGAGCTCTACTTTAGGACCCGCGTCCGCCGGCTCCTTTTTGGTGTCGCTGTCGTCGTTCAGCAAATTGTAGATGACGGAAAGCCACTAAGTGAATTTGCGCTCGAAGAAAGGCACTTTGTCCGCATCTGCGGTTTGGTGGCTCAGTTTCTGCTGTTCCTCGGGGTCCAGTTGGAAGAGCTCTTGTCCGGGGGACATGCTCTGGATGGAGTCCTGCACCTCGCTCGCGAACTTCCTCACGTAAATGAGATACTCCTCTTTTATCTCCTCTTCGCACTGGCCCCAGTCCTGGGTACTCATATTCTTGATCATGGGCTCGTACGTGTACTGGATCATCTTGTCCAGCTGGATGAGACACTTGGGCGAGATCTCTCCGAAAATGATCTCGTTGTCACAGCTCTCAGCCATGTTGACCTGTAAAAAATAGAGCTACTTTGTGTTTGACTGCGTCCTTCGTGATCGGGAAGTTCTTCACGAAGTAAACCGCCTTCTCCTTAAGTTTCTCCTGGTCTCCGTTCGTGATGAAGAGAGTGGGGTCTGAACCCACATCCTTCATCTCGTCCCCCTAAATGTCGATCACCTAGAAGTAGAACAGGATCTTTCTCGGACCGTCCACTGAAAAGAAGTTGTCGATCATCTTCAAATTGCTCTCGTTGTTGAAACATTCCTAAAATTAAATAGTCTACATCCACTTGGACTTCGGTTGCCTTTAGGCAATCGATGATGGTTTGCATCATCCATTTCACGCGTTTTGTTCCTAACATTAAAATTTTTAATTATTAATATCTTTCAAATTTAAAATTTATTCGGAATTAAAAACAGTTACAAAATTTACATATAATTTAAAAACACAAATTAATTAATTTTAATTAATTTATCCTTATAATAATTTATTTTTATAAATTAAATTATAATTAATTATAAAATCAATTTATAATTATTTATAACAAAAATTATAATTATTTATAACAAAAATTATAATTATTTTATAATCAATTTTATAAATTAT
>Ga0164294_10002854_pt1 | contig 15429 bp, 29 predicted proteins | sample GEODES005metaG_FD_111479 | JGI IMG/M metagenome (GOLD analysis project Ga0164294, IMG submission 111479) | Oligotrophic lake water microbial communities from Sparkling Lake, Wisconsin, USA - GEODES005 metaG | ecosystem: Environmental > Aquatic > Freshwater > Lake | place: USA: Sparkling Lake...
TCCACCTGGTCGAGCTCTTCGCGTGCCTTCTCGGGTCCGTCGCCTCGCGCGCCGTCCCGCCCTACCTGCTACCCGCGCCCGCGAACAACTACTCGCGCGAGCTCTTGGGCCTCTTCGCGAGCTTGACGCCGTGCGCGAACGCTCGCACCCGGCGCGCCTACTCTCGCCGCTCGACCTTGGCCGGGTCGCACTTGCACTCAATCGGCGGGCGCGCCCACTGCGACCAGGGCAGACCCGCCGGCTCGTCGACCACTCGGCCGCACTGACAGATCACCCGGCCGCGGTCTTGCTCGCCGCCGTCGTCGCCGAGCTCGTCGGCCGTCATACTTCGCGAAACGGGCCGGAGACCTTGCCGTGCTCCAAGACCAGATACTCGAATCCCTCAAGCTTCCGCGCCCGCTCGCCTAGCCCTCGTTCGATCTGGTCGAGCCTGTCTAGGTCGACCCGCTCACTCTGCCTTCTCACTTCGAAGCGCTCGCAAAGCGCGCGCATGGTCGGCGGCAGGTCGACCGCTCGTTGCGAGATCAGGTACACGCAGACGCGCCGCTTCGGGTGTCTCCCGACGCGCAAGAGACGTTCAAGCGGCTCACCCGCGGCCGCACTCCCGGACCCGGCGCGCGGCAGGATGACGCCGAGCTCGTCGACGCAGATCGTCGACCAGGCGCCCGAAGCGGTCGCGCTACCGTCGACGGCCGCGCACAAGCGGTCGAGCGCTTCGTTTCGCTCCTGCCGGGTCAAGTCGCCGATCTGGACCGTCGCGCGAAAGGTCGGCGGGCCGTGCCGAAGCAAGTATTCGGCGCCGTCGATGTTGCCGGCCGAGAAGATGTGCGACCACTTCTCACCCGGCCGGCCGGAGTGGCCGGGGTACGCCGTGTCGAGCGGGTCGACGTACAGCACCCGCGGGTGAGCCTCGCACCGTAGGCGCGCCGCGTAGCTCTTGCCCGTGCCGGGCATCCCCACGAAGGCGACGTTCTCGGGTCTCATTCTTCGCCCGCCTCTTCGGCTCGCACCTTCTTCACCTGGTCCAAGATCTGCCAATACACCGCGCCAACCGAGATCGCGTGCACTGCGACCATGCCGGCGGCGACGTACCGCGGGTCGATCTCTTGCCCGTCGAGCAGGATCGCGAGACCTTCGATCGCCGCCTTTCGGGTCGTCTCCAGGTGCTCGGGGATCGCAACCTCGATTGACGTGCTCTCGGTACACTTGACGGTCGCGACCTTGCCCGGGACCAGGAGGCACCCGAAGATCTGGGGCTCAAGCATCGCCGCCGGCAAACTGAAGACCTGGGCGAGCATAGCTTGTGCTTCTCGCTTCGTGAGCTTCATCGACCCGGCGCCGGGGTCCGCCGGCACTTCGGCCGCGAAGGTCGGCGGCGCTTCTTCTGCGGCCGCCTTCGCCTCTTGGGCGCGCTCCTTTGGCGTCGGCGAGCTCGGCGCCGCGGCCGACTTCTTCGCGTCCTTCGTCCGTCGCTTTCGCTCGCGCTCGCGCTCCAGGCGCGCCGCTTCGGCCGCGTCTGCGGGCTCCTTGCGCGGTCTGCCGCCGGACTTCGCCGCGGGCGCTTCGGGTGCCGGCGCCTCTTCGATGATTTCCGGCAGCGGCGCCGTGAAGGCGTCCGGCACGGCTTCTGCCACGTCCCAGGGGTCCATTAGAGCGACCAGCCTTGACGGCGCAGCAGTCCGGCGATCCCTTCAAGCGCGGCCGCTTGGGCGCGCACTTGATCTTGAAGGCTCGCGAGCGCGGCGCGGAGCGCGGCCGAATCGTCGAGCACCTTTCCGGACGGAATGGCGGGCGCCGCTTCTACCTTGTCGACTGCCGCTTCGATGCGCGCGGCGACGGCTTCAACTTCGGCGCGGGTTGCGTTGGTTTCGTTCTGGTTTTCCGTTCCGACCATGACTTCACCTCTTGGGGTTCCGTTGCTCGGCGTGCGGCCTGCTCTCGCAAGCTCTCGCGCCGACACGGCGCGCCGCCTCCCTCCAGATACCACAAGAGATCCGCGCGCGGAATACCGGCCGAAGCGCTCGCCGCGATTGTGTGACCCGTGCCGCGCAAGTACAGCTTCGCGCGCTCGCACCATGCCCACTCGGGCAAGTTGCGCAACTGCCAAGCGCCGGCGCCGTCGCCGAGCTCCAGCGCCGGGCCGGGCGCCTTCGCCCACAAGATCCCGTCAGTGTCCGCATACAGCGGCCGGCCGCCGATCGCCTTGATCGCTTCGATGCGCTCGCACAAACTCACCCACGCGCGCCCGACCACGAAGGCCGGCCAAACGGGACACGTCCCGCGCGGCGTCTCCGGGCCGGGCTCTTTGCGCACAAGTGCCCACCGGCCGAAGCGTCCCAGGTCGCGCACGATGCCGGCCGCCTGGAGCTCGTTAGACGTCATGCGCCCGAAGTCGTCGGCATCGACTAGGGAGTCGACGCCGTCGCGGCGCGCAAGTCGACCGACGGCCCGTTGCATCGCCGCAGTCAGCGCGGCGCGCTCGACCGTGCCGCGTGCGTGCCGCTGCTTCGCTTGGAAAAGTCGATCCATTCCGAGCGCTAGGTAGTCGTCGGCGTGCTTCCAACCGATCGCCGTCTCGATCTCCACCTTCGCGCCGCGCGTCGCCGCGTAGTCAAGGACAGGCGAGCTCCACCACCCGCGCCACTTGCCGCGCGTCGCGGCAATCTGGCGCACCGTGCGCCCGGCGCGCATCCGCACCGGCAAGGCAACGCCGGACCATGCCTCTAGGTCGACCGAAGCGAGCACAAGCGCGCCGCCGGCGGCGCCGGCGTCGCAGTACGCCGGACCCCAGACCGAAGGCAACGGGCGCGCCGCCTCTGCGGCGTAGGCGCTCGATCTGTCCTCGTCTCGCAGTGTCCATCCGGCCGGCAAGATCTCGCCGGGCTCGCCGAACCAGTCGCGCGGAAAATCTTGGGCGCCGTCGACGGCGACGCTTTCGCCGTCGTGCCAGACCTCGCACAACCCGCCGTGCAAGCACTCCCGCGCCGCTTCGGTAATCGGTCCGCCTTGGGGCTCCGGGTAGGTCCACCGGCGACCGAGCGCCGCGACGCCTTCGCCGGCCATGCGGCCGAGAGACGTTGCGGGGTCGACCGGCAAGGCGTCGCAGATCGAGCGCTGCACCCGGTCGCAGACGCGCAGGAGCTCGGCGGCGTCGTCGACCATCTCGTCGAGCACTTGTCCGGGCACAAGGGGACCAGGCGAGACTAGGCGCACCCGAGCGCCGAGCGAGATCGACCCCACGCCGGCGTCGTCTAGGCGCAAGTCGCCGGCGCCGAGCTCGACACCTTCGACGACGCAGCGCCGCGCGGCGTCGTCCATGCCGCGCACCCAGACCCGCAAATGCTCTCGGCGCATCGTCTTCGCGACGCGGCCAAGCTCGGCGACCATGCCGGGCAGCGTCCCGCGCCACTCGGCGCCGTCGTCGGCGACTAGGCGTACGTCTCCCGTTGCGGGCACTTCGGCCGCGAAGAATCGCATCTCAATCCCTCCGGCCGGTTAGGCGTCCGCAGTCTTCAGGGGCTCGCAGAAGAGCTCCGCGAGCCCTTCATATTGCTGCATCTCGGCGCGCGCGTCCTCGTCTTGGGGCTCGTCGAGCAGGCGCCGGCGCTCTTCTTCTTCGTTCTTCTTGCGCCGGTACTCTTGGGGCGGTCCGTCTTCGGCGTTGAGCTCGGCGAAGAAGAAAAGGATCGAGTTCATGATCCAGTCGGCCACGATCCCGCCTTCGCTCGACGTCAGGCGCGCAAGGTCGAGCACGAAGACCCGTTGCGCCGGCACGCTTCCGGGCGCTTCGTTGTATTCCGTAGAGTTCAGGTTGAGAACCAGGTGAACCGGGCCGGACTTGCACCACGGTCTCGGCTTCGCTTCGTCGAGCAGTTTCCCCACAAGCTCGCCGGTGCCGCGGCCGCCTTCGTACTCTTGATCGACGCCGAAGGGTTGCCGAAGCTCGCGCACCTTCTCTCGGCGCCGGCGCTGTCTCTCCCGATCTGCGGCGCGCTTCTTCTCGACCCGCTCGGCTTCGGCTTTCTTCTCGGCGCGGAGCTCGCGCGCGCGCGCGTTCTTCTGGTCCTTCTTCTCGCGCTCAAGCTTCGCCGCCTTTTCGACCAGGCGGTCGCCGAAGGCGCCGGCGTAGGTCTTCGCGCGCGCCCGGATTTCGTCTGGTCGCAGATCAGCGAGCTTTTCCCGGCGCAGGAGCTCGCCGGCGCGCTTCTCAAGCTTCGTTCGGGCGCCGCCTTTGACAGGCGCCGATCTCGCGCGCTTTAGGAGCTCGCGCGCCTCTTTGCGACCTTCGCTGAGTCTGCTACGCTTCGCCGCCATGCGTCTAACTTCCATCCTTCTTGTCGGCGCCGCTTCGGCGGCCGCCTGGGTCTATTACCGGCGCAAGCAAGGTCGGCCGATCATACCGGGGGGCATCTTGGGCGACTTCTCGCAGCACTTCTCCGAGCGTGAGTTTTTATCCCGCGGGCGCCCACTCGCACCGGGCACGGCCGAAGCATATCAACGGCTCGCCGCACTGACTCTTGAACCGGCGCGGAGCATCGCGCAAGGCGTCGCCGGCGACGGCGTCGTCGCCGTTGTCGTCAGCGGGCAGCGCTTCGCCGACCAGAACGCCGAAGGCGGGGTCCGCAACTCTTTCCACCTGCCACCCGCCGAGCGGCCGGATCCGAAGTACCGAGACAACGCCGGCGTTGCGGCCGACGTACAGTTCCGGCGTAATGGCGTTCCCTTGACGGGCGCGCAGCACGCCCAGATCGCGGAGCGCGTCCGCGCGTCCATGCGCGCCGGCTCGATCCCTCCCGGCGGCGTCTCTGCCTACCACGTTCAATGGGTGCCGGGCGCGCCCGGCAAGACGCCCTTCGTACACTTCGACTCGCGCGGCGCGGTCGTCTCCTGGGAGTGAGTCAATGTCGCAGTTCGTTGGAGCTCTTGTTTTTGACCCGTCGCGCGCTGCGCCTCCCGCGGGCGCCGTCTGGGTTCCTGAAGTCTTTGAGCGCTCCGGCGGCGCCGGATGGATCTGGTACGTCGTCGCGACGCTTCGACCAGGTCGCACGCAGGGACGCTTTCCGATCCCGGTCTTTCGCGAGCTCCTCGCGCAGGGGCTGGCGACCCGTGGCGACGTGCCCGGCGGCTTCAGCGACGCCGTGCTCGACAAGATGGAAGCCGAGCGACTGACGCCTGAAGAGCGCGCCGCGAAGGACGCGCAACGGGCGCGCAACGCGGCCGCCGTCCGTCGCGCCAACTGCCAAGCGGGCGAAGACTGCCGCACGATCGGCCGCACGCTTGAAGACATGGCGACGAACGCCCCCGAAACTGCAAGCGAGCTCGGGCACAACGTCGGCACGGTCTTTGGGTACGCCGCAAACGTCGTGGGGCGCGTCGCCGGCACGGTCGCAGGCGTCGCCGGAGAAACGGCCGGCGCCGCGGCCGCCGGAGTCTTCGGCGGACTCTCGACGGCCGGCGCGCTTGTGCTCGGCGCGGCCGTTGTCGCCGTCGCAGTGTACCTAGTTCGCAACGTCACACGCTAACCCGTACACCGGCGCAGACGTCAGCACACCCGCACGGCCACCCGCCGCGGCCCTCCAGGTCGGCGAGCGGCAAGGGGTAAGACCGAAGGTTGCGCGCCGTGTTTGGCTTGCCCGGCCGGACGATCCCGGCGACGCGGTACGCGCCCGCGCAGACGTCGCAGGCGTACTCGTGCCGCACAAAGCGCGCTTCTTCTTCGCGCGGGTCGAGATCGTACCGGCGGCGCTCCATTAGAACGGGATCGGGTCCGAAGACTCGGGCGCGGCGAGCTCGGCGACCTGCACCGGCGGCGCCTCTTCGGCGACGGCGCGCGCGTCGTCATACCACGCCGCGCGGTATTCGGCGATCTTGTCGGCGCCCTTGTCGACGACGGCAAGGCGGAACCGGGGAAAGACCTGCCCGTCGGCGGTCTTTGCGTCGCCTTCGTACCAGACAACCAGCCCGGCGCCGTCTTGGGCGAGCTTCGCGACCCACAAGCCGAAGCCGGCGAAGGGCACGGCGCCCGGCGCGGCGTCGCCGTCCGCGGCGTCGAGCTCCTGTCGCGTGAGACTCGCGAGCTTCTCCACCTCGTAACGCAGCGCGCCCGCCTGAACCACGAGCACGCAGGGCAGACCCGAGAGCGCGTCGCGGCCGTGAATGGCCGGCCAAGCGAGACGCGCGGCCGGGCGCGCAGCGCCGGGCAGGATGCGCCGCGTCTTGTTCTCCTGGACGTCGACGTCCGCCTTCTCAATCAGGATCATGGTCTGCGACGGTCCCTTCAGGGATCGCAGGTGCTCGGCGTTGATGCGCACGGCGGAGGCGAGCTTGAGCGCGCCGGACTCCGAAGCAGTGGCGAAGAAGTGCGAAAGACCCATTTTCAAGACTCCTTGATCTTGCGCCGGGGGTCCGGCGCGACGGTAGAAGCGGCGCCCGTAAGCGGCCGCACGGTGTACGGCGACACGCCGTAAGAAGCGAAAAGGTCGGGCCGCGTGCCGGCCGACAGGCGCGGCGCAGTCGGCGACAATGCCAAGTCAAGCACGGTCCAGACTTCGGCAAGGCTCCGGCACTCGGCGCACCCGCCGTCATTCAGGATCTCAATCGGCCCGAGATACAGCGACCCGCGCGCCGGGTGAGCGATGAAGACGTGACCCGAGCACGTCCGGCATCGTCCGATCTCCAGATCGTCGGCGGCGTCGGCGGCCGGCGTCGTCTGGCTTGTCTGGTACAGGCGCGCAGCGCGAGCAAGCGCGCGGCGCAGGGTGTCGAGCTTCATCACGACACCTTGAGAGCTTCGGCGCGCGCCGCCTTGAGCTCTTCGACCGTCAAGAAGTAGCAGTCGCGGTCAAAATCGCCGGACTTGCCATGCGGCGAGATCTTCCACTCGACATAACGCTTGCCGGTCTCGGCGTCAAAACCGACAACGGGCAGGCAGCACACGGGATCAAGAATGGGGTTGATCTGCATCGTTCTCCTCGTTTCGTTTCCGTCTATCGTCTCGCCATATCCAGACGTGATAAGACGCAGGATTATTCGGAGAATCAAGGAAAAAGATCCGGCGCTCGTTTTTCCAGCCTTGACGGAATCCGCCCAGACTGTAATCCTTGCCGCGCACCACTAGCAGGCGCCGACACGGCGCAAGGGGACGTCGATGCTTCCTTTCTCCGGCAAGCAGATGATTGCGATCATCATCCTGAGCGCCCTGACGACGGCCGTTGTCGTCCCGGCCGCGAACAAGCTCTTCGGCAAGGCGGAGGGCTAAGAAATGGCCGTCACGCTTTGGAGCAACCAGACGCTTGAGCGCCGGGAGACATCGATCCCGAGCAACTACCTTGCCGCAAACCAGACGTTCGCGCACTCGGCGAAGGACGTAGGGCTCTCGCAGGTCGTTCACGGCGTCTATCTGCGGATCCTCTTCGATCTGACGACGGCGAGCGCGAGCACGACGACGATCGGCTTCGCCGACGAAGACGCGCGGCAGAACCTGCTCACGGCTTTGATCTCGCAGATCCAGATCACGGGCACGGCGGCCGGGGTCAAGGGCGACATCGTGCAGCGTATGGCGCTCGGCGAGCACTACCAGGCGCTCCGCGGGCTCGGGATCCTGCCTGTCTGCCCCGATCTCTTCGAAGCGGGCTTCGGAAACCTGCCTTTGGCGCCTCGCACCGGCGCCCCGACGCCCTCGCAGCCCTCGACTTTCGTTGAGCTCCTGTATCCGATCGTTGCGGCCGATTGCGGGCCCGAGTTCGGGTCGGTTTTCTGCCTGGGCTCCGAGCAGCTCCGCGGCATGAGCTTCTCGATCACCTTCGGGTCTTTTGCCTTCACCGACTCGAACGGCGTCGCCTGGACGATCGCCGGCGGCACGGGCGCGACCGGCGCGAAGATCGACGCCGAGATCATGTACCGCTACCGCACGCTGCCCGCGGGCGCGCAGTTCTTGGGCAATCCGATCAGGTTCGCGCGCACCCAGAACACGGACAGCGAGCGCATCAACCTGACAAGTGCCGGCGTGACGCTCGCTCATACCGTTCGTCTGAACAGCGTGGCGGGCGTGTACAATGACACGGACAGCGCCGCGAACCTGCTTCGCGGCACCGTCTACGCGACCGGCGCCACGTTGACGAACGCCGACATTTACCGGATCGAGCAGTACGCCGGCGGCGAGGATCAGCCCGACGCGATTTTCCGGCGCCTCCCTGACATGGCGTACGAAGACGCCTTCCGGTCGCCCGGTCTGGAGATCGATCAGGACCAGTACGCGCGCTCGGCGAGCTCCGACCCCACGACGCGCTTCTGGCAGGGTGGCTTGCGCATGGTCAGCCTCCGCGGCAAGCGCCCGATCAACGGCGTGCTGGTCGGGCCGTACGACGTCCGCGTCCCTCCCCAGTGGTCGAGCTCCCTGATCCGGACGCACCTTTACGCCTTCGTCGCGCCGCGCGGCTTCACCGCGAACGGCGCCTCGGCGGCCGAGTCGGCGCAGGGTCTCGTTTACGCGCCGCGCATGGTCGAGGACTCGATTCGCGAGCTCGCCGGCGTCGTCGTCACCGGGGCGATCTAATGGAGACCTGGCACTACGTCGCGATCGGCGCCGTGGTGGTCGTCGCCGGCGTCGTCTACCACCGGCGGCGCAATCGAGCGGCGGCGGCGGCAGTCGCCGCGGCTCCTGCCCGGTATGCCGGTTTCACTTCAAGCGCCGAAGACCGGGCGGCGGCGGCGGCGCGCTTCGCGCGTCGTGACGTCTCGCAGCGTATCAACTACAACGACGCATTGAGCGCCGCGCCCGAAGTCAAGGCGCCCGGAATGGGCGCCGGCGGCGCGGTCGAGCTCTCCCGGAGTCTCTACTGATGAGCACAAGCGAAACGGTTCTTGTGATCGCCGTCGTCGGCGTCGTCGCGTACCTCGTCATGCGACAGCAGGACGCCGATAAGGCGGCCGCTGCGCCGCGTCCGGAGCCTGGTCCCGCTGTGGGTCGCAACAAGTACGACTTTTTCGCGGAGCTCTCCGAAGACGTCAGCGGCGCGCTTGTCTCGCTCGGCGGCAGTGCCGCCGACGTTGAGAAAGAGAAGCTTCGCATCGAAGCGGCGAAGGCCGAAGCAAAGAAGACCTGACGATGACCCGCGCGCAGTCCCTCGCAGTCGCAGGGATCGGCGCCGCGGTCGTCGTCGGTCTCGTGCTCGCTTCAGGCGCCGCCCAGGCGCGCGAAGCTCGCCGCGCCGCGGCCATTGAGGCGTACCGCGCAGCGCGCGCCGCCGAGCGTGCGAGCGCTCCTCGCTTCAAGCATCAAACAGGCTTCACCGTCGCGGCCGCGGCCGTCGGCGGACTCTCCGCGGCGACTGCCTGCCTTGCCGGCGGCCCGTTCTTGGCCGTGGGGTGCGGGCTTGTCGGCGCCGCCGGCGGGGGTCTTTCTACCTATTACAAGCAGCGCGCCGAGCACGCGCGCGCGACGGGGCGAGCATGAACAAGATCCTAGTCTACGGCGGTGGTATCGTCGCCGCCGGCGTTGTGTACGCCTACGTCGCGAAGATCGGGCCTTTTGCGCCCGAAGAGACGCAGATCGACCCGTCGAAGAAGATCACGGGCGGCGAAGGTCTAAGCGCGGAGGACACAAACGCGCTCGGGCTCGCTCCAGGCGCGGCGCCGACGTCGAGCAAGGGCGGCGACCTGTACCGCGTCGCGATCGACGATTACTTCAAGCGAGTGTGGCGGCCGCGCGGCGTCGGCGTGCCGTACAACTTGTCTCTAGCCCTGCCCGAGGGCGAGTACGGCAAAGACAGCGTCACGCAGGGCACGAACAGCGCAAGGATCGCGAGCGCGTTTCGCCTAGAGAACATGAACGGGCAGACCGTCACCGGCACCGGCTACAAGATCAGCACGGGTACGGGGCGCGGTTTCGCCGTGAATCAGTACCAAGTCGCCGTTTACCTGCCGGACGCCTGGCGCGTCTTCGGGCTTGTGCGAGCAGTGCGGCGCGTTTTGACGCCGGCCGGCGCGTCGACCTTCCGCGAAGTTGACGGCTTCGTCACCGCCGCGGCGAATCAGGGGATCGACGACAAGGACGCCGTCTACGGTCTCGGGCAGATCTACGCTTGGGATCCGGTTGCAAACGAGTGGGTTCCGCCTGAGAAGATCGAGCTCCAAGCGAACCCGGCGCGCGCAATCCTTCGGGGCGGTCGCATGAAACTGAACGACGCCGGCGATCTCCTTGTCGGCTATCGGGACGTAGCAGGCAAGCGGATCTACTCCGGCGATTTGCTGGAGCTCGCAAACAACGGCCGAGTGAAGGCGAAGCCCGTATGAGCTCGACACGCAGAACTATCGTTCAGACCTTGACGGTTCCGGCCGGCGGGCTCGCGCTCTCTCTCGGGCGCAACCCACTTGCGCTTGTCGCCGAAACGTCGCGCATCGTCGAGTGGCAGATCTCGCCGTCGCCGACCGGGTCGCAAACGCAGACGTGGATCCGGCTCGGCGGCGTCCTGCCTTTCAGCGCGACCTCTCCGCCGGAGGATGCGATCTGCCTCTCGGCGGGTGAGTCCCTCCAGGACAGCGCGAAGGGGTCTTCGCCGGACCAAACTTGCGCCGTCTTTCCCGTCTTCATCGCCGCGCTTGGTGCGCCGGCGGCCGTGCGCCTGGTAATCGTGCTTGAAGAGATCTCCGGGTGCGGGTGCGGGTGTAAGGGGAACGGTTCATGCCGCTAGTCCCGACCACTACGAAGGGCACGCCGGGCACGCCGGGCGCGACGGGTCCGCAAGGTCCGCAGGGTCCGGCGGGTGCGCCGCAGACGCCGTCGAGCGCGACGCCGCAGGCCATCGGCACGGCCACGCCTGGCACGTCGACTGACTACGCGCGCGGCGACCATGTGCACGCCGCGCAGCTCGCCGACCTGTCAGACGTTGCGAGCACGGCGCCGAGCTCGGGACAGGTGCTCGCGTGGGGGGGCTCCGAGTGGGCGCCCGCTACGCCTTCGGGCGGCGGCACGCCGTCTTCGGCGACGCCTCAAGCGATCGGCACGGCCACGCCTGGCACGTCGACTGACTACGCGCGCGGCGACCATGTGCACGCCGGCAACGTAACGGGCTTGGGCGATCGCTTCGTTTCGCTCCCGCTTCAATCGCGGTCGCAGTTTGCGAGCTCCTCACGGGACATACAGACGGCCATCAGCGCGCACACCACGGGCGACGCGGCGATCGTGCTCGTTGCGCCGGGCAGCTACCCCGGCTCCACTGTTACGATCGGCACGGGCTACAACAACTTCGCAGTGTGCGGCGCAGCGGGCACACCTTACGGCGGCACGATCTGCTCTTTGAGCTCCGGCCGTGGGTTGACTGTCTCCGGCACGGCAGTCCGGATCCGGGTGCAAAACATCCAGATTGAAGGGCTCACAACTTGGGCGACCTCCGGCGCAGGTATCCACCGGATCGATCGCTGCCAGCTTGTCGGCGGGCTCTCGGTCTCGGGCTTCAGCGCGGCGCAGCAACTTGTGATTACGGATTGCCAGATCTCCGGCACGGTCACGATCCCGGCGGGCTTCTTGGGCGTCGTGCTCTTCGACCACTGCGACTTCGCCGCGGGTTACTCGATATCCAACGGCGCAACGGCCGCGCAAGTGGTCGTCGGCAACTGCTCGGGCGTCACGTCGTCGACAGGGATCACGCTTCAGGGGTGGATAAGCAACGCTTCCGGCGTCGTGACGGGGTACGCGAACGGCGCGGCAGTTATCACGCCTGCCTTGACGGCGCTCGGCTCGACGACGCCGGCGACTAACCGGCTCCCGTACTTCGCGAGCGGCTCGACGGCTTCGACCACGACCTTTACGGCGGCCGGCCGTGAGATCGTCGCGACGGCGGCAAGCGGCACGGCCGGACAGGTGCTCACAAGCGCCGGCGGGGGCGGAGCTCCTCCAACCTGGACGACGGTGTCGGGCGGTTCTGGTCTGCCGACCTCGCAGTCCTGGACGGTCGACTTTCGGCCGACTTCAACGAGCTCGCCGACCTTGAGCGCGTCGGGCTTTACGCTTGTCGGTCTGACGTCGGCGGGTCTCTTCGCCGACGCAAACGGCAACATCTACGAGCAACTCACCCAGACCGGGACAACGTCGCTCGGCTACTTCTACGCGACCGGGCAGACCGTCACGAACGCGATCCCGTGGGAGATGGAGCTCGACGTCTGGAGCACGCTTCTTGACGGTTTTTGCACCATCCAAGCGAACGAAGGCGCGGGCACTGGCAACTACCGCTGGCGCCTGTTCTACAACGTCGCCACGGGTTCGACGGGCTCCTGGCAGCATCAAGGCTCGGGCGGGGCTTCCAACCTTTCGACGCCGTACGACGTGCAGACGAGTTCGCGCGTCATTATGGGGATGCAAAGCGAGCCTCGCGCCTCTCGCGCGTTCTTTGGCAATGGCCAGTGCGTCGGGCTTGTGAATCCGTCCGGCAACGCGGCCGGCTCAAGCGGCACGACCGACTACGCCGGGCTTTTTGTGTTCGGAAACACCAGCACGACGGCGACGGCAATCACCATGCGCGTTTACGGCGCGCGGGTGCTTGTCAATGGTCGGGGGACGGCGCCGCCTTACGCCCGCAACCCGTGGCCGCCGATCCAGCCATGATGCGCCGCGCGCTCCGGGCGCTCGCCGTCTTTCTGGGTCTGCCTTTCGCGGCGTGCGGGAGCTCGCGCGTCTTCATTTGCCAGATCGACGGCGTCGACGTCGCCGACGTCAGCGCGCCGGCGAAGGTCGGGCGCCTGGAGCTTGTGCGCTTAGAGGCGTACCTTGAGAGCGAGTCCCGCAAGGGGATTGTCGTGGGATGTGAGCGGGCGAAATGATGAACGACAACGTGCGGGCGATCATCGGCGCAGTTTTGGGCGCTTCGGCGGCCGGCGTCGGCGCCACTGCCGCAGCGCCGGACGCGGCGCCGGTCTTTGCACTCTCGCTCGCCGGCGCGGGTGGGGCGATCGGGGCGGGGCTTCATCAGCTTGGCCGGGCGATCACAATCTGGATTGAAGCCGACGCGGCGATGCGTCGCGAAATCACGGCGCAGATCGGCGCCGTGCGCGAGCTCGTCGAGAAGGTCACGAAGGAGGCGCCGTAATGTCTTGGTTAAATCGGCCGGTTACTTGGAAGTGGTACTTGGGGATCATGGCGGCGAGCTTCGCGATCGGGCTCTTGGTGGGTCCGCGGCGAGCGCCGCAGATGCCGAAGGGGGTCGACCAGTGAAGCCCGTTCACACGCTCTTGATCGTCGGCGGCGTTGTCGCGGCCGGCGTCTGGTACTACCGGCGCGAGAAGCAACGGCGCATCGACGCGGCGACCCGCGAAGCGGCCGCGGCAGTCGGCGACGCGAAGGCGCTTGTCGACAAGACCTTCGACGCCGTGGCGGGCTTCTTCTCGGGTCCGGGGTCGACCCAGGGGCCGCCGGTCGCGCTCGACTGCACAAAGCCGAGCACGGACGCCGAGCGGACATACTGCGCCGGCATCCGGCAGGCGAGCGCCTGACGTGGCGCATGAGTGGTCGACATGGCCGCACGCGCGGCACCTGCCGGGCATCGAAGCGGCGCGCGCTTACCGCGCCGAAGAACCGGGCGCCGGGTGGGCGCTTGCTCTTGACGTGGCCGGGCGCGCCGTTGTGTTCGTGCCGGCGGCCGTCGGCGTCGCGGCGCTTGTCGGCCTAGACTACCGGCGCGCCGCCTGGGTGGGTCTGGGTGTCGTTGTCGTCATGGCCGGCGTGTCGTTGTGGCACGCCGGAGAAGAGATCAAGAAGCAGTCGCATCGGTCGGCGAGCTCGCCGCCGATCTTCACCGTCGTTCAAGGGGGTCTACCATGAAGCTTTCGTCTGTTCTCTGGCTTGCCGCGGCCGGTTATGTCGGCTACCGGATCGGGTGTATGCACGCCTACAAGAAGGTCGAGAAGGCCGCCCAGAAGGCCGCCGAGAAGGCCGCGCCGCTCACCGGGCAGCCGTCGCAGGACGCGGCGCTCTAATGCCTAGTAGCGTCAAGGTGAAGGCGCACACGCGCAAGAAGCCGGCGCGCAAGGCGAAGGCGAAGAAGTCGCCGAAGAAGTCTTCGGCGAAGAAGCCGGCGCAGCTTGGCTTGTTCTAAGCCGTCGGCGCGGGTAGGTTGCGGGCATGGATTGTGACGCCTGCAAACGAGACTCTCGCGCCGTCGTGCAAGACGTCGGCGCATTGTGCCGCGGGTGCGCCACCGTGGCGCGTTTGATTCAGTACCGCGCCGATTCCAACGGCGGCGTCGTCGTCGAGCAAGACGCGCGCTTCGTTGAAGGCGTCGAGCTCGGCACTGTCGCGGCCGTGTCTAGAATCGGGCGCGGGTGCATTGTGGCCACTTGGCCAGAGATGGAGAGCGCCGGCCGCTTCTTCGGCGGGGTTCAGCGCGTCGACCTCGGGCCGCCGAACCGGCGACGGGGTCGCAAGTGAGCTCGGGCGGTTTCATCGTCGGGGCGCTTGTCGCGGCCGCGGGCGCCTTCGTTGCGCTGGAGCTCGTCGACCGGGACACCGTGCGGCCGATCGCGCGGCAGTTGTGGATCGAAGAGGGACCGGCGCAACGGCCGCGCAACGCGCAGGCGATCGCCGAAGTGCTTGTGCGAAGAGTCGACCGGGCGAGCAAGATCAAGGGAAAGCGGGTAACGGTCGCGCAGTTACAGTCCGGCGACGTGCTCGACGCCTACGCCGGCCCGATCTCTTCGGGGTGGGCGGGGTACGGAGACGCGATCGACGCCGCGGAGATCATGCGAACGACCGACCAGGACTTCCGACGCCGCGCGGAGGGCGCAGCGTGGCGCGCGCTCTTGGCCGTTCGCTTCGGGATCGGCGATCAGGTCGCACCCGGCGCGCTTTGGTGGCGGCACGCAGCGCCCGGCAACCTGCCGGCGACGTGGCGCGGGAGCGTCTTGATCGCAGATCTGGACGCTCCAGGCGGACGGAGACTTGGTCTCTACGCGCCAAAGAGTGGGGGGAAGTGAAGTGGAGTTGCCGAGCGTAGACAGCGCGCGCCGGTTCCTTGCCGGCGAGCCTGGAGGACTTGCGGCCGTCGTGGCGAGCACGGCCGGCCGGGCGATCATCATCGGCACGGGCGCTTGGGTCGCCGGCGTGCGGGACGCTCGGCGACTTGTCGCCGCGGCCGTGGGTGGGGCGATCGCGATCGAGTTGTTCGTGCTTTGGTACACGGCGCGGGACTCTGCGCCGGGGGTCGAGCGCGAGTAGTAGGTCGCCGCGGCAGTGGGCAAGGGCGGCAGGTGAGGCGGGACGGCGCGCGAGGCGACGGACCCGCAACGGCACGCGAAGAGCTCGACCAGGTGAGCGAGCGAACGAGCGGGCGAGCGAGCGAGAAAAGCGCCGCGGGTGTGTCGATTGTTCTTGCGTTGTGAGGGGGTGGAACGTTCGCCGCGGCGCAGGAGAGGGCGCGAGGCAGGACGACGGAGGGCGCA
>Ga0164294_10002855_pt1 | contig 15423 bp, 12 predicted proteins | sample GEODES005metaG_FD_111479 | JGI IMG/M metagenome (GOLD analysis project Ga0164294, IMG submission 111479) | Oligotrophic lake water microbial communities from Sparkling Lake, Wisconsin, USA - GEODES005 metaG | ecosystem: Environmental > Aquatic > Freshwater > Lake | place: USA: Sparkling Lake...
ATATTAGCAGATTTATATAGTGATGATTTTTCAGAATTTGAACATTAAAATAGTTATGATTATTATAAACATAACTTTGTAACAATTATATAATATTATATAATTAGATAAAAGATTAAAAATACATTTATAATAATTGAAAATAATAATAATTTAGAAATAATTTTTATAATCAATCATTTAACTAGGATAAAAGTGCTGCTCCTCTTAAAGTCCAAAATTAGGAACTCTATTCTAAGGCGGGCAAATCAATTTATAAAATGAAATTAGTGGATTGTCCGGTGGTGGATAAAGTTCCAGCCCTCACTGAAGTTTTATATAATGGACATCTAAATATTATAAATTTTACATATAATCTTGAGGATTGTATTTGTAGGCATTAGTGGGAATCAAATACACAATAGGCATTAAAAAGTTCATTTCTCCGGGTTTCTGGTCCACAATTGACTTAGTTTTTTTGTTCCAACTTGCGCCCTCTAGATACATGCCATAAATGTAGACCCCATCCTGTAATCATAAGATAAAAATTTATAATATTTACTGTAGGCTTTGCGGTGACCGTGGTGTTAACCAAATCTAGGACTTTGAATTAGAAACTCAGTTAATCTATGGGGATTTTATAATTCCTAGCGTAAGTCTAAAGTACGCCGGTAAGAAACCCTTGGGGGAAAAACAAGCCACTAATCCAGTAGCAATTAGGATTGCCGTTTTTAAGCCAGGCGGACATGAAATCGACTCTTTCATTAAGGTCCTTAATCCAACTGGCAAGAGGTTTGAGACTAGGATATGCGACGGCCTCCCAACTCTTGGGCACCTGATTGTTAATGAGACTGTAGTACATGGAATCAAGTTCTTAACTCATGACCACCAGCCCCTGAATGGCCAGAATCAGGTTTTTGGAAAGCATCCTCATTTTATTAAGCAAAGTGTTGAATCTCGTCATTTCTTATAGCAACACCGTGGAAAGCGAGGGGATCAGTTTGAATTCATTCTAGACGAAGAGTTCTTCGAGGCCCTCCGCCTGCAACAGGTCTTCAGGAATCTGTTTTATCATGGTTTCGGCCAACTCCATGACTATCTAATCTGAGGACTTGCCAGATGAACTATTTAATAGGCAATTACCTGGACTGCACTCGCGGCTAGATAGACAGTATGGTGGTCATCATTCTTTCGGACTCCTGCGACTGGTAGTTAATGTTTGCGTTTTCGTGCATCCCGAATATCTCGGGGCTGTCTCTTTGGGGCAGCGTCTCCACATAGTCCAAGTAGGATTACAGATTCCCCAATTTGGGTATGTAGTAAGTTTGCGCCGCCGAGAACCTATTCTAAATTAATTTACATATAAGTGTCCTCAAGTATTTTGGGCACATAGAAGTTCTGTAAGATATTAAGAAGACATCTTCTGTCCCAGTCATCAGTAACTCTACCTCCGTAGTTTATATGCCCAGTCACAAAATTAAGTGCGTCCCAGGGAGTCTTTCTAAAAATTATCAAAAAATACTCTTATTCGTTGAGAAGCATTTGAAGAACGGTTTTAGAAGTCTCCAAATCCGAGTCGTTGAATTCGTAGCGTATATTCCACCCTAACGGGCCGAACTTACGTCTCTCCTAAACTATACTATGGAAAAAACAAGTTCCGAGAAGCAATTTGTGGAAAATTTCGGGTTTTTTACAGTCATTAAGTTCATTGTCCGACAGAGCGTTCAAAGAACGTTTTAAATTTGCCTTGATGCCTCTTGGGGGCTCGGTAGTCAGTTTTATGCCGTTTTACAAGATAGAAATGGGGAAGTAAATAGCGGGCATGCTCGTCAAAAACAGTCTAAAATCAGGATGAATTTCATTTTCTTTTTCAGAGAGATTGTTTATGACATTTTCCAAATCAGGCATCCAGGATTTAGCCAGATGGCAATTTTACAACAGTATCCACTAGCCTTACACCAGAGCAACTTTGATAAGTGCTTCTGCCACCACTCCTTATCCCTAACCTAATGAAATCGCCAGTAAATTGTTCGAAAAATTCTTGTCTTTGGCGAGACCGTAAATAAGGGAAGTCGGGTCTGCCCCGGAAGATAATACAAATATAATAGGTGTCTTCACATCCGTGTCAATGTAAATTTCGTTCATGTTAATAGAAGGGATTTCTAAATAGTATTTGCCAATCTTATTTTCCACGTAGTTTGAAAATCCGAACATCAATTTCTCGGGTTTGAAGATCTTCACTACAATCAATTTTTCGAAAATGTCGAATTTATCCTGGTACTCCCCCGGCAACTTTTCCTAAAAGGGGTCTTCTGATTACTAAATTTTCTGCCATGAGGCCCAGTTTTTATTTATATTTGTAGCAAAGCCGTTGAACTTTTCAAAATTCTTCTAAAGATAATTGGCTAGATCCCATGCGATTTCAGTAATGACTGTTGGATCAGGATTTTGGAGCTAATCAGTCCTGTCCATGACCCCTGCGCCACGCAAGAACACCGACCAAATATCGTCTTATATGATTTTCTTTTGTTTTTCTATGGAGGTCGCGATGAGGAAGCTAAATATGAGCTTATGGGCTTCAAAGAGCCCTCTGCACACATTCGTATAGATGACCCTGGAAATTTAATTGATTAGATTGAGAAGTCTTTTGGACAGCTGGGTTGAGGCCTCAGATGTCTGCATGGCCTAGTTGAAAAGCCGTTTTACGTACTGCAGAGAGTACTAGTACATAGGGTCGATGATAGAGAGGTCTTTAATCACGAAGAATAGAATGGAACCTCTTATGCTCACTTCTCGGTAGCCGTTTCGCGTGACCTCTATCTTTGCCTCTAGTTCAGTGGACTCCTGGATTTTGATTTTGATCTCCTCTGAAGTCACTTTACTCGATTCAAGTGTGGAAATTAAATTGACGTCGTCCAGCAAAGTCTCAGGTTTACTCTCGTTCAACAACTGGAGAATCAACTTTTCACAATCAGTTATTTTCTTCCTGTAGGAGGCGAGGTTGACGATGTTATCGTCTCTCTACTGCTCAATTTCAGGTTCCTCATTCTTAACCACGTCTGCCAAAAGTTGGTCTTCGAGTCCTTCGAATGTCACCGTGAAGTTTATGATGTTCACCTAATATTTTAAAATCCAACCTTGATAAACACTTCGGGTAAGTAGGCCGGATTCGGCATCTTAGTCGTCATGTACAACCTGAAATTCTTGTCGAAGTCTATGTCTGAGTCCGCGAAACGGATTAACATCCTTCCGTTCACGTTGTTGACAGACTTGCAAAGCACAGAGTCTATCAGGGGGTCTAGTATTTCCTCGACGTCCTAATTTCAAATGAACATACCTAAATAAGCACAGGGACGCCTTGCATCAGACTGGCTTTCATCTCATTTTAGAATTTCAAGTCTTTGAACGTCAATAATCTTATGAGGTTTTTAGACTCCATGTTTTTAATCCATTTATTAGCTTGAAACTAAGGATCGATCATGAGTGGCCATCGGTTCCCTTTCATGCAGTAAAGAGAGTTGTCTTGACTTACCGAATCTGATGGCAGTCCGTTCATCATCCAATCTCTAATTTCCACGGGGTTACCAAGCGTTCTTTAAATATAATAATTCGAATAACAATTTAATCTTTCATTTAAAAAATGAAATTTCCATTATTAGATTAAAACCTTGTAAGAGAAAAGTTCTCGCTTGTGGGAATCTACTTTTCCTCCATTTGAGAGAGCCATTTATTGGTCATTTCTTACCTGTAAACGCCAGTGAAGGGCCCGCAATATGAAATGCACCCGGTTGAAATGAATACATCTCCGATCGAATTTGTTATCTAAATCTTAAGCACTTAAACGGTCTCCACCCATCTTTTTCCCTCTTCTACCAAGAGACTTGTCAATTTCTCAGCCCTTAAAAGTCTGGCCTTTGTCAATTCCGCGAGTGTCTCAAGATCTTAGCACTTTTTTACACATTCATCTGACTCTCTTTTCAAATTCGCCACATTTTATTTAACTGTATTATTTATAAAGTACCTTTATTCAGGGAATCCATCTTGGACCTAAGGGAGTCTTGTGCAATCTTTAATTTTTCTCCCAGAAGCCTAACCTACTCTTTTTTAGGGCCCACTTTCTTGCTGACATCTGCGTAGACGTTCATTGCGAGACACCATCCGCAAAGGTCTTTAGCAGCCTGAGCCTTTTTCTCCACCTCCTTATATTGAAAGTTCTCTGCACTAAATTTTAGATTGAAATTACTTTGCTGCAATGAATTTTTTCAATTAAGATATGATTTTTTCTGGAATATTGTCCTTGTCGAATTGCAAAATATCTTTAGAAAGGAAGGATTTTATATCGCCCATTAAACCTTAAGCAACTTTCCATTCATATTTCTTTCCCAAGAGTATGCACACCCCTTCCATGACCATTTCTACAATTTTAGGGGGCTTACTGAAGGTTCTTAGCTCAACCAATCCCTAAATTAGATTAATTTTACAGAAGGATCAAGATTCTCGACTGCTTTCAAGGCTTTTTCTAATTCAGGCATGACAATACTCAACTCTAATTAAGCATCGTCTGAAATGATTTATATTTCCTAAATTAACATAAATTACAAAGGCCTATTTGTTGACAATTTCGGCTTCAGCAGTAACTAAAATTTCTTGATCTTTTGCTATTTTGGAGTCGATATCAACTTGGATGAGGGCGTTCTTCACCAATTCACTTTAGATCACCAACTGCGGCTGCAACTGGGTTAAATCAATTTTGAGTTAAGCCACTTGAATATTAGCCTAGTCTAGTTTGGTGAGCCCATTCGAAAGTCTGCTTAGCGAAACCTCTCTAACATAAAATAAATTTACAATTCTTCTTTTTTCTCGTCAAATGTTTTTTGATACAAGTTAATGAAATCTAAATAGCTTTTCGGAGTATTGTAGACCTTCCTTTTTAGCTGGGACTCGAATTTCTCGGCCATTAAAGTACTTTACATGTGTATTTCCTTACACATTTCAGAAAGGCCCTATTTGAAATTGTTATTCGGAAATTTAAACTAACTCAACAGCTGACTTGAAACAGATACCAAGGCCTGCTCAGGCCAAGCGGAAAACCAGTTCAAAGTGCAGCAATCTACCAGTGACGGGAACTTCCTGCATCGTATACGAAGTTGGTCTCCCACAGGGGACATGCATAACACGATGTGCAAATTCGTCCTTACTCGCTCCACGAAGGTTTGATAGATCACATCCGGTTCGTCTCAAAATTAGAAAATTTACCTATTCTGCCAAGTTTGGTATTAAACGGTCGGGTTTCGTCCAAAATCTTCTTTTTTTCGTCTTACTCCCAAATGTTTGGGACCTCTCCCGAATTCAACAAACTATTGATGTCTTCTAAAAAGGACTCGTTGACTATCTGTGAGTCAGTAAATAAGAAAGTACACTGTTTTCCGCTGACCCCTGTTTGCTGCTTTAATATTTTGATGAAATCTCTAAAACTCTGTAAGTTATAGCCCTTGACGATTTCGATGCTCTTATTCTCGCAATCTAACATGAAACTGCAAAGCTTTGTCAGGGACTGTTTACCTGAACCTCCTACTCCGATTAGCATGGCACTTCCTCTCGGTTGTCTTAGAACCCTCGCTATTCTTAAGACATGTTCGATCGCCTCTTCGAAAAATATTAACTTAGAAAGGCTTTTGCCTTCCAAAAAGTCGTCTTGCTTTTCATTCAAGACTTTCATCAACTTACTGATGTCTTTAATTTCTTCATAATCCCTATTCATGGAGTCCAACTTTAGTAGGTCCCCGAATTTAATGTTGTTAGATCCGAAGATGTTCTCCTTCTCCTGGTTGCTGTTGAAACCCCTCTTCAGAAGTTCGATGAGCAGGTCCTGGTACCAGATCCTGTCCTGCTCATTGATGAGACGGTCGTGGAACACCCGCGAGCTCTCATGTATCCATAGTTTTATCAGTTGTTCCGGATCTCTTATGGCCGAGGATTTCACCATCAGCATGCCCTGAAACACTTTGCTCACGTCTCGAAGGTTAAAAGTATAGTGGAATTTACTCGGTATAGGCAGCTTTTCTTTCAAAATTCGTTAGTAAACTTCAATGGTACAGTTCGTAACGCTATCAGATAACTTTTTAACTGTGTCAGGGAATCCTATCCCCAAAAACCCACTCATTATAGACTCGAAGATTTTAGAAAGAGTCTTTTGATTCGGCTAAGGAAGACATAAAATATTGAAATGTCGAGTGAATCTTTAGGTCAATTGGTTACGCCCGCCCCCTGGTGGGGCAGAACACGCCAATATCATTGTATTCTCTATTTATTTCCAAAATCTTTCTTTTCTGTCATAAACCCTATGATTAATAATAGATACCCTCCTTTATCAACCAAAAGTCTAAGCATTTCTATGGGAGGCTATGCGCCGTACTCCTCTACTGATGGCATGTTAATGTCGTCTATGAAAATGGCCACCTAAAATAAAAGTGATTTTACTTTCCTGCCGGGTCTTGCCCCGTAACTAAACTGTTTATTCTTCTGCAATTTGGACTCAATGGTGAGTTAAGTAACATAGGAACTGGTCTGCGCAGAGAATATGACGTTAACGGGGTCTATCATCCTAGGTTCCTTGATGAAACGGAGCAAGGAGGAAATCATCACAGACTTGCCCGTGCCGGAGGGCCCAGTTATATACACCATTTTTTGGCTGTCCAGCAGGATTTCAGTCACATACGAGTACCTGATGGTATCGATGGTGGGCACCATCAAATTGAAGTAATCGATGTCTTTATCATATCTTTAATAAAATTGGAGTACATAAACTCGGAGGCCTTTTTCATCCACGGTTCGAAACCCACTTCCGCCGCGTCAATATAGAAGCCATATACCGAATCGCTATGGGGAACACTGATCGCATTGAACACCTAAATGAAAATATCCAACCTTCCTTATTAACTGGTCGAACATGTCTTAATTCTTTTCATAGAAGGTAGTGCCAAGTCCCCAAATGACGCTAAACACAAAACAAATCTAGTAGTACTTCTTCTTCTTATCCGCCTGAACCTTTTCCAAATTGCTTTTATCCGAACTGCTTTTCTCGGAAAGACCTTTGTCTTGCAAGTTCAAAACTTTAAAGCCGTAACTGGGTTTCAATAGGCATTCCATCAAATTGCACATGGAGGTTAATAGCTGAAGATTCGAAGTGAGGATAGGCTCAGTGCATCTCTTTCGAATGTTGTCCAAAAATATGTCGATCGTATTATTAAACAGGTCCAGAATGAAGGTCTGCAGTTCCTAAAATTTTATAGATGAACTTGAGGGATGTTTTAGGAAACCCACCTGTTAACGTAGGGCTACCAACCTAACTCCTCTGGGGTCAGGTACACCATTCCACACCTTGAAACTGTCGCTGGTGAGGCCACCGCGAGGTCCTGCACTTCGAAAAGCATCCTCATTTCGTTTCTGAGTTTGATTCTCTGGCCATTTGCGAGACAGAGCATCATATTATCATCGAGAACGGTGTTCATATTTTCGATCCAGAGTGCGTCGACAGGACCATCAAACACCACCCATTTGTTGTCGGGAGTCTCACTCATGGCCAACTCTCTCATGATTTGAGACGCGAGTCCGTCCTGCCACTCCTGAGTGAACGAATTCACCTCCCCATACAGTTCCCCCATGGAGATCGCTTTCGGATTCAACTCGTTGGTCAATATTTTTTAGAATCTCTTGTCGCTCGACTCCTGTAATTAATAGATTATACCTTTGTTTTCAAACCAGTCAATGCATGTTGTAAGATCTTATAAATGACTGTCTTGCCACTATTGGTGGCGCCCACCAACATGACTCCAAATCGCACTTGAAATGTCTCAAAAAGCTGGTGGATTTTCAAAATTTGATTCTCCACCACATGATACTTCATAAATGAAATCGACTCCAGAATTTGTTTCTGCAGATCTTGGTTGACTTCGTCTGCGATGACGACCCCAGGGAAAAGGTCTTGCACCAATGCATCGAACAGAGGGAGATCGTCTTTGATAAATTTGGGGATGTTAGAGTCTCTCATGGCTCTGATGAGAATGATCTCCTCTTTAAGTTCGGGGAAACTCCTTTTTAAGAACCCCGCCATGACCAGGACAGATTTGATGGCCCTCATTCCGAAGTCGTAGTGCTTCTACTGCGAAAGCTACTCGGAAGACAGTTTGTAAAGTTAAGTCATTTTCTTAGAGAGGGGTTTCGCACTCTCGAACCCTTCTGCGAACAGCATGATCTAAGCGATTAACCCGTAGTCAGGAATCATCATAGAGACAGGCCTGAAAAGCACTTTCAAATTATCAGGCAGTTCTGTTCTGCCCGCATAACCGGGATTCATGGTGATAAAAACACCTATGCAGTCTTTAAGCACAATGTCTTCGCCCATGAAATCGAACCTCTTGTCTTATCTCTGTAAGGCTTATCTTATGGAGAGCAATTGTTGAGCCACGACTGAAAGAACTTCAATATCAATACGATTGAATTCATCCAAACAAGTCCATGCCCCCTGCTAGGCGAGACCTGTGAATAGTCTTCCCATCATTTTATACTCGATTTGATCAGAACAATTAAAGACGACACACAGCATTCCAAGAGACTTCGCCAAGTCCTTTGTGGATTCGGTTTTACCCGTGCCTGCCGGACCTGCAGGTGCTGCGCCTAGTTTTATATTGAGAGCCCCAGTAATGGTCATCCAGCATCGATCTGTTAAAGTAGTGATAACAAGACGACTTGTGGCCCCCATGTACTCGTAGCCGTATTTCATTTGGGCATTCACCTATTTGACAAATACATCATCGATGGTCTCGTCCCAATAGTACCTTAGTTGTTAAAGCCAGTTGAAATCCTAGGTGCTATGCACGTTTTCCTGCACCAAATTGTCTATGATGTCTCTCGCATGAACGTCCAAGGTTATCAGGGCCACTATGATTTTGTGCTGGATTGAACCCAGTCCCGATCGTATGTGTTCAGTCAGTTAATCTAGTTAGAAATAGTTCACATGTTACCAGTCGATCATGGAGTTCGGGTTGTCCTGTAGGTTAGACAGATACGCCTCAGTTTGAGAGCTCCAAAACTTGATATAAAAATACAAATACAATTTAAGCCACAGTCGCAACAATTTGCCCAGGATGTGCCAGCACCCATAATTTCCTCTCTTTTTGCTCATAGTCGTTTTTGCCCTATTTCATTTTTTTCTTCAAGATTTCGACCATATATTCTTAGACCTGCATGAGCCACGTCTCAATTTCCTACTTGGTAGTAATGGGTTTTTGAAACTCTACTTTTTCGCCCTCGGCACTTATCATTCCATTTACACTGCTAGACCTCAGATCTGGGATGTCCAACTTATTTATGTTGTCGAAGCACTTTTTGATGTGTTTGTTTACCGACTCCAGGTCCTAGGCCTTTGCAAGAATCTCCAGCAGTTCGTCGTTGGAGAGGAAGTAGAATCTGGGAAAGGCCACTCTCTTTTCTTCCAGATAGTTCTCCAACGCTTTCTAAATGCCGATCAAAGTGTCTTTGTGCTTCTTAAAATCTTTCCCGTATTACATCACTTATTTGGAAATCGACTTATTCGTGTTGGTTTTCTTCATGGTCGTTTTAAAGAATATGTCCACCTTTTCAAACTAGCTGCTTTCTTAAGGTAAACGTTTCTTTATATCTAGACTGCTAAAGATGTTCTCCAAATAAATCCAGTTTTTTTAACACATTAGCCAATTATCAATGCAGTCCTAGGCGTACAATATCTCCTATTAAAGTTTTTCGACTTTCGGTCTAGAGTTCTTTAGATACCTGGAACCCAGAATATTGTTGATATTTGCGAGATTTTCATCCAGACTTTCATAGAGTTTGTCCACTTCCGAAATAACGAAGATGTCATTATTGCCATTCTTGGTGTTCTAAAATTAGAATGTATACCTCTTTCTAGTACTGCTCACAGACGAATTGTGAATTTTTCCAATTAATCTCTATTTGATTGTACATCTGTTCCAAAATAGCTTCCTGTGTGGCCTGGGTACTTACTTCTTGTATTCTAAGCTAGTGCAACTGCACGTCGAGATCTATAAGACTCTGCAGGGTAAATGCCGGGCTTTTAATGTCAAAATACTCCCCTATGATCTCTTCTTAAATGCATTTCCAATGAATGTCCTGGAGGTCCTTGTTTCTGAGCGCGACCACCACCGGCACAGTGTCCTTAAATTCAAAGACCATCACTTTGAGTTTATCCAGCACGGGGTTGGGCGACATTTTATTCGAGCATTTATTGATGATCTTGAAATATAGTAATAAACCTTGGTGTAGTACTCACACTTCTGTCGGATGAGATCGGCGTCGATGTCTTTGAAAGGCGACTCGATCCATTCGGCGGTGAGCACCTCCCATTCCTGCTAGGACTTCCAAATCGACAGTCGCATGTCCAAATCCATTCTCAAATTCTCCAGGTCTTCGAATCGCGTGATGTCGATGTTCAAAGTTTGTTGGTAAAAGTTGTACCTAACATTATAGAAGATACTTTTTGGAGTTTTCTTCCAAAATCCTGACTTCCTCGTCCAGTTTCTAAAGCTGAGTAATTGCGACCTGCTTCGGAGCTAAAATAAAGATAAGTAACTTTCGAGTATGAGAAATTTGGAATCCTAGAGTAAAGTGTCGATTTCAAAGGTGGCTTTGTTCAAAGCAGGGATGAGCTGTTTGTTAATCTTGTTGGAAATCCCCTCCAGACTCTTTTCGGAGTTTTCGGTTACATTCTGCATCATAATTTGCAGGGCATTCTAAAATACAGAATGAATACGCTGCTCTAAACCACGTCTAAGAAATTCTGGTCGTCCTCTTTCTTGATTTCGAATTTGTTCTATTTGAGCTGGAAGTACTGTGCCTAAATGATGCTGAGTTTGTCCTTGACCTTCTAGAAGTGTTTCTCGGCATACTTCAAAGAGTTCTGCTGTCTCACGAACTCGTCTATGGAAGAGTTGTTAGACTTGAGTGCGACTGACTGGGTGTTGAACCACTGCTTGAGTTCGAGCGTGCGCGTCTTGAGCAGTACGGGCAACACCTCCTTCAAATTCTTAATGATGTCCATGGGACTGGGCACCAACGCAGCTTTCAAATCATTGTTGTCGATTCGCAGAAGTCCGATGTCCGCTTGGCACGGGATGTCTTGTTCGAGGAACTCCGACTGCAGTTGCAGGATGGTCAAAGAACACTAGAAACAGTCCAGTGGATTCGAAATGTTCGCTGATAGGAATTTAGATAAGTCTACCTGCTGGTTCTCCCAGTAGATCTAATGTAAATACATCATACCGTCAGATACTGGTTGAACTGCTTCAGATACTGCTCGGTAGACCCGAAAGCCAGTTCCAGAATCTTCCTAATTTGAGAAGAGTACTCGTCCACCGGCTGTTAGTTAAGCACTTCCTAAGGGTTCAGGTAGTTGCTCATAGGCTTTTGCCAATCGTCCCCCACCAAGTCATCCCACTCCTCCAAAACGCTTACATATGGAGTCATTTCATCATGTCGCGACCACCTTTCAAAAGACTAAATGCAGTTCAGACCGTCCGAAATCACAGTGATCAAATCATTGAAAAAAACATCTTTTGATGGCTTAAGTTTGAGCCAGTGCTGATGCAGATTCGGAATGATTATTCGATCATACACCTTGTCTTCGTCAGGAACCTAGTAATTATATCTTAACTTCCTCATTATTCTCACCTTCTTCGTCCTCAATTTGGGGCAACACATTCACATGATAAAGAATGTTGAAATCCTCGGGCCTAGAATCTCTGGAGTAACCGAATTCCGGCAAAGGCTATGTTATATAGTGTTTGGGGTCGATCGAGTCGAATTTGAACTCCACTTGCAGGTAGAACCTTTTTGTTTAAAAATGTACATTGGCTCTTTTTATTTGACTCCCAAAGGTCTCTAGTTTTTCTCTTTGAAAATAACTGGATCAGTGTATTAAACTAAATCAGTCAGTTCCTTAAGGAGTTCCTGCACGCTCTCTTTGTAAATCGTCAGCAAAGAGTCTAGTCCGATAAAATCTATCAGATAGGAGAATCTCAAGAACTTGGAACACTCCTTTCTCAGTTCCGACCTTTATTCATAGGTCATATTATCTCGGACTTTGTTATAATAAAATTACATCCAAGATTTTCATAGGCGGATTATTTAAGTTTGACACTATTTTAGACGTCCTTTTTGATCTCACTTTCTATCTGTGACTTGTGATTATTCTTCTTCAAAATTTAGAGACATTAGTCAATTCCCTATCTTATATTCTCTCTCGACCTGTTCGAGTACTCTGTAATTTTCTGCGACACATATTTTCTTTTGACTTCTTGGATCTATTTGAAATCGTCCAGAGTGGGAATGTCGATCAAATTCTCCTGCTGTTAAGACATGTCAACGAATCTTATCTTTTCCATTTCACATGTAAAAACTCGTTAAGAAAGCAATGTTTTCCCCTAAATTTTCAAATTATTACGAGAACAGGGTGCAAAAGGAAGAGTTTTTCTTCTAGAATTTTTTTGCAGACGGTAGTTTTATGCCTCGTGACATTGGTCTTCCACATTTTTAAAGTCTTCCATTTCCTAAACTTGGTGAAAAAAGTCAATCTTTTAATCTCGTCGTAGTTCTCTCTTTCTTTAAGCCACTGGTCCATTGGCATAAAATTGGTGGGTTTGCTGCTCAAGAACTGGCAGAACCCCTTTTTACTAAATTTAAAATAGAATGCCTCAAAGTGTAGTACTCCTTTAGACCGTCCTGCTTGATCTGCATGTAATCGACTATCTTGAGATCGTAAGGGTCGTCCGCATTGTACCGTGCCAAGTACACATAGTTGTCCACATTGGTTATGTTCTACCGACAGAGTTCAATGTACTAATCCACGTCGGTCTCTGCCCTTTTGTACACCTCTTGTCTTTTGTGGATCTTAGATCTATAAAATAAACCTCTGCGGGCTTGAAAGTCTCGTAGGTATTCTGATTGGCGTACCTGCCGTCAATATCGAATTTGCCACTGACTTTATCCACGATGTATTTGGTGCGGTACATCTCTTGGTCTACGAACCCCGTGTTGGTCGCATTTTTAGTTCTTATTTTAAAAAAAGTACTTTCGGAAGTTCTAATTCGTTCGAAGCGTAAAATTGGCTGTGTTTTTCAATCCTTTGGAATTGAGCTGTTGGTCTGCGATATGAAAGGCCAACTAGCTCTGACCTGGATTGAAAGCCTAGTCTTAATTTTGTTATTTTTGATCGAACTGCTCGAATTCGTCTATCTATTTCAACTGCTATTTATCTACGGACTGCCTGTAGGTCTACTCTTTAAAGTTGGACCTACTCGTCTACTACTATCTTATGTTCTTCAAAACAGTCGCCTGTTTCTTCAAAACCTGGTTGTCTTGCCCGTTGGACAGTTTGGCCACCAAGGGCTTTCCGAGACTGGACTGCGTTTCGGGCCTTCGAATGGACGGCATCGTACTTTGGTTGAACCTACTCTTAAAAGTACTTACCCCACATCGTATATGCGTGCTCGTAGTTCGTCCTCTAAAGTGAACTGGCTCTTTCGTATCTTCTCCGGTTTCATATTTAATATAAATTTATTATAATTTATTTAAAAAATAAAACTTATGGCAACTAAGGCAGACAACAACTAAGGCCAGTAAAAAAATGCTCAAGCCGATTAGAAGAAAACCGAAAAAAACTTGCATGAAGCCGTAAATTCTAATTATGATTTTAGAAACTCACTCTTTAAAAAAATGTATAAGAGTCCTAAATGATGCTAATTGAAGACGATATTGAAGGGGCCAAAGATTTGATTATGAAGACCCTTTCTGAACTAAAAGAGCAGTTAGGAGGTGAAAGTAGCATTCTTTTATTGCCGGGCTATATCATCTTGGCGGAAGCGAATATTATAGAAGTCAAACTGAAAAAGGCTGAAGAGTTTTTGATTGCTGCCTACTGGAATTTCCTGAAATATAAAAAAGAAGGTTGTTTAATTTAAAGTCAGAGTCGAGCGAGAACATTTCGGACGACGAGTACAGCCAATTAAGATGTGGGCTGCACAAGACCTTCGCAAAGCTGTTCTACGCCCAAAAGGGTTTCTTAAATTTAAGTAGACTATTCAAAGGCGGTCGACGAACTCAAGAACGGCATTTACATCGACAGTCTCAAATTCGGACCTGAACATTTGGAGACCAGCCAAAACTACTACCAAATGGTACCATTATAATAAATCAGGGGCTCATTCTAAGGGCGAAGAAGGACGTGGCCGGCACAAACTCCTTTTTCGGAAAGTTCGCCAAAATATGGTACAAAGTGCTCAAAAAAATGGTCATAAAAAAACAGCAAGTAGGTTATTTCTAAATTAGATTTCCTACGACAGTCTCAATCAGGTTACCATCAAATAGGCCCTCATTCAGCTGAGCGAAATCGATAATCACTATAAGGAGAACGAAAATAACACCATGGAAAGTCTCATCCAGCTTCACGCCAAATTCAGCATTGCCCTGATGCTTCTCTATATTGGACAAGTTAAACTATTGATTTTTAGAACGAAGAGTTTATGAACTAGATAGGCTAGGTCCAAGAACTCACTGCTCAGATCTATGGCGAAGACAATATAAAAGTGCAAAAATTAAACTATCTTTTATCTCAAGAATGAATTTATAAAATTTTAATATTTATACATTTTTCAAGAACATGAATATGTTTTTATATAGAATTTTTATTAAAATTAATTTAATTTCTTAATAATGTTTATAATCAATTTATTTTTTAAAGCCATGAATTTATACAGTCTTAATTTTTTTCAACTTGACCTCTTGCGTTTGTTGATATTATGTTATTTTCCTTGTCTAAAATGATTAAAGCCGGAACCCCTACCATTTTTTCTTTTAGCATAAGATATATTTTGTATCGTTATATATTTTCCCAAGCGAGGGCCGGAAAAGGCATTTTTTTTAATTAATCTTAAAATGTCTAATATTAACTAAAAATCAAAATTCGTATATTAATATATAATAAATTTAATTTGTTAAATTATTTTAATACTGATAATTAATTATCCATTGAAATGTAAATGATTTCTATTTATTTTAATTCTTTATTTGATTATTAATAAAATTCAACCAAAGACGGTAAAAACTTTTCACAAGGCAAAGCCCACTATGCGCCTATATATATGCCTATTAATTTAACATTATCAAATATGGATTTATCTAAAAGCGACTGTGATTCTCCAAGAACGAACTAATTTCCAAGTTTTTCTATAGAAATCGACATTTTATATTTAAGTTTTATAAATAATATATAATTTAAAATTTTATAATATTAATATAAAAATAAATTCTTTATTTCTTTATTATATAAATAGTCTAATATTATAAAATAGTTTTATAAAGTAATGGGGGTTGGGGTTGGGGTTGGGGTTGGGG
>Ga0164294_10002856_pt1 | contig 15422 bp, 10 predicted proteins | sample GEODES005metaG_FD_111479 | JGI IMG/M metagenome (GOLD analysis project Ga0164294, IMG submission 111479) | Oligotrophic lake water microbial communities from Sparkling Lake, Wisconsin, USA - GEODES005 metaG | ecosystem: Environmental > Aquatic > Freshwater > Lake | place: USA: Sparkling Lake...
GACGAGCACGGAATTGGCGGTGGAGGGGCTGATCGAATAGGAGCCGGGCCGCTCCAGCGAATCGTGGACGATGTGCACTCCATAGTCGACAGCGATACCGAGGATGAGCGGGATGCCGATGAGATTTGCCGGATTGAGATCGATCCCCAGCACCCCCATCAGGCCGAGCGTTTGTGCCATCCCCAGGGCCAGCGGCAGGGCTGCCAGCAGGGCGTGTTTGATATTACGGAAGTCGAGCCAGAGCACGGCGAAGATCACCACCAGCGAATAGAGCGCCGACTGTTCGTAGCTGCGTTTCATCTCCAGCGACGCCTCATAGGCCTGCAGCGGGTGGCCGGTGGCGCGGACGTCAACACTTCGCACATCCTTGACGAAACGCTCCAGCGAATCGAAGTTCCAGATGTCGCCTCGGCCGTAGATCTTGAGCAGGTGCTTGCCGCTGTTACCCACAAACCGCTCCACAAGGCTCGGGGGCAGATCGTTGAGCGAGGGGGCTTCGGGATCGGCGACACTCTCCAGAGCGTGGAGGCGGCTGACGAGGTCTCCTGCCGAACGCTGTTGGAACGTCGCCAACGCCTGGTAGCAGTCGCCCGGGCCCATCGTGCGGAGAGTGTCGCGGGCCCGTTCCAGGTGCCAGGCCGTGCGCAGGGCGCCGGGCCGTTTGGAGGCCTCCGTCTGGGCCCATGCCAGCGTTTCTCCGAGCGAATCGAGGCGGTCGATGGGGATCTCGGGAGGACGCTCAGGCAGTTTGGCAAGATAGCCGCGGATCCGCTCGATGATCGGCCGCTTGAGATCCTCGTCCACCGGCAGCAGCGAGGCGATTTCATCCACCCGCTCCACCGTTGGCAGATCCATCAATTGCTGTTTGCGAGCGAGAAGCTGCTCGCGTGAATCGGCTATCGACAGGGCATACCACACGCTCTGATCGCATTCCGACAGCAACTTCTTCTCCACCTCCACACTCTCCAGCCCCTCCGGCTGCATGTTGAGCAGGTTGTGGTCGTATTTGAGATCGTGCAGGCCGGAGACGATGGCCAGCGTGCCGGCCAGGGAGGCCAAGGCGACAAACCGCGGGCGGCGCACCAGAGGCTCAAGCCAGGTGTGCACAGGCACCGGCACGGGGATGCTTTTCCCGAAGCGGCCCCGATCGACAATCGCGATCACCGCCGGGAGCACCAGCAGCTCGGCGGCCGCGCAGAGCATGATGCCGCCGCCGGCAATCAGGCCCAGCTCCGCCACGCCCACGAAGCTGGTCATGGCGGCGGAAAAGAAGGCCACGGCCGTGGTGATGGCGCCGGTGAGAATGCCCGGGCCCACCGCGGCACTGGTATCGAGGAGGGCATTTTCACAGGAGAATCCGCGGCGGCGCATCTCGAGATACCGGCCGACGTAATAGGTGCCATAGTCGATGCCGACGCCGATCATTGTGACGGTGAATGTCACACTGAGGATGTTGAGATGGCCAACGCTGGCGGTGGCCCAGGCGAAGGCCCACGCCATGCCGATGGCGAGCACTCCATTGGCCATGAGAGCATGACGCACACCGCCAAAACCGGCGATGATCACCACGATCACCGCCGCCATCGAGAGGCCGCTGGCCCACACCATCGACTGGGCGCTGGCCCGCATCTCGTCATCTTCCATGATCGGCAGGCCGGTAAGTCCGATGGTCACTGCCGGATGGCGGGCCGCCACCAGCGCGATCAGGCGGCGGAGTTCGTCGGTGGCGGCGGAGGCTCCGGCAAAACCCTCCTTCGCTTTGGCCAGCCGGAGGAGCACAAATCCGAGCTTCCCCTCCTTGGCCAGCAGATGCTCGCTGGCCAGATCGCGGAGCGTCGAGAGCGATTCGGGCATGCCCGGCCAGGGCGACATGAAATCGCTAGCCCGGACATCGGCACCCCGGCCGGCAGGCTCCAGCCCTGCCACGAGGCTCTCGCTGTAGCGTTCCAGCGCCGCAGCGGGGGGCTCATCGGAAGGGAGCGTGCCGGGGGGATCGCCGAGCACCATCTGGCCGGCCAAGCCGCCCACCATTGAGCCCACCTTGAGCTGCGCCCAGCCGCCATCGAGAATCGGCTGGGTGCGGGCGATGAAGCGCTCGATATCGGCGAGATCGGTTGTGGAAAGGTAGTGCAGTCCCTTGGCGCGGATCTTGGAAAGATCGACCTCATGGAGCACCGAACGGAACAGCGACCCGTCGCGGGCCACCTCCTCCGACACCTCCTCGAGCACTTTGATCACCGCCGCCCGCGTCGGCCCCTCCACGACGATGACCGCATCTTCCTCCGCGCCAAACTCGGCGATGTAGTCGGTCCAGAGCTTGTTGTATTCGCTGCCGGGGTCGAGCAGGTCGGTACGGTTGACCTTGTAGCCGAGGTGCTGGGCCGTCCAGTAACCCGATATCACCGCCGTCGCCAGAGCCACCAGCAACACAGGCCAACTGGCCCGCAGGCAGACTCGCGTCCAGGCCACCAGTCCCCTGCCCAGCCAGCCGGTGGGAGCGTGCGGAGACCCAGCCGGCGGTTGAGCCGACCTATCTTCACAAGCGGCCCCGGGTAAGGGCTTGAGTCCGTCATCCTGACGCATGCGGCAGCAGTCTTCCTTGTGCTGGGCGAGGCAGACGATGGTAGGGAATCTGCGCGCTTGAGCCAACACTGATTCTGGCTGGTTCGGTAAGCGTGGCCGACTGGAGAAAGCCCTGAAAAGATGCCGTAGAAATCTTGGTCCGAACAGCCGTTGCAAGACGAAAAACCCTCTCGGGCAACCGGTCGGGCGGACCGGTGTGGAGAACTTTCCGGGGGGGAATTATTCATGCGTGTGCGCGTTCAACGGCTCGCCTGTATGGCGGTGCTGGTGGCGGGAGCGTGGCTGGGAAGCCTCCAGGCTGCCGAACAGGGCGCCCAATCCCCGCGTTCACAACTCCTGCTGGGCGACGGTGGGTCGTCGAGCCGGGAGGCACGCCGCGAGGCAATCGCCGGGTTGCAGCTGGCGAACATGAACGAGGCCGACCGCCGGGCGGCGGAGAAAGTGCTGCGGTCCACCACGCTCTACCGCCGACTGCCGGTGGCAACCTTCGACTGCGATCCGGCGCTGCTCCGCTTTGCGCTGGAAAAACCAGAAGCGATCGTCGACATCTGGCGGGTCTTGGGGATCAGCCTCCTGACACTCGATCCGACCGGACCGCAACAATGGCGAATGAGCGATGGCTACGGCACCGTCGGTGTGCTGCGCCTGATGCACAAGCAACACTCTGAGAATGGCAGTACCACGCTGGTGTTCCACGGCCACGGTTCCTACTCCGGCCAGTTCGCCCCCCAGGCTCTCACTGGCACCTGCCTCCTGCTGGTGCGACATCGGCCCACCGTCTCAGTCGATCAGGGCGGGCCACGCCATGCCATGCAGATCGATGCGTTTCTCGACGCCGACGGGGTGGGACTGGAGATCGTGACCCGCACTCTGCAGCCGCTCATCGTGCGGTCGGGGGCCGCCAACCTGCACGAGATCAGCCTCTTCATGCAGTCGTTGTCGGAGGCCGCCGAGGAAAACCCCCACGGCTTCGACCGGCTCACCGGCCGGCTCAGTAAAATCAAGGTCGAAGACCGCCGCACGCTGGCAGCCATCGGGCAAAACGCGGCGGGCGGCCAACCCCGCGGCCCCATGGCCGATTCTTTCGCTCCCGACCGTCTGCCGGCCGATCTGGCGGCCCGCTGGATGCCCGCGGATGAACTGGAAGAGCAGGCCTCCGGCCGCCGGCGGTGAGCGCGACGCGGGCACGCGCTCTTTCGCTGCTGGGTTTTTAGCGCAGGGTTTCGCCGGGCGGGGCCGCTGTGGCCGCCATCCGCACGCGGGCCTCGGAGGCGACCATATAGGGCCGCTTGTATTCGGGCATGTAGCCGCGCGAGCCGCGGACCGACACCTGCTGGCCCACCAGCGGTGCCAGATTGACGCCCGGCTGCGGAGTCACAAACACCAGCACCGTGTTGTTGGCATCGACCAGCGCCCAGCGCGGCGCATCGGGCCGGCGCGAGACAACCGTGGCGAGGCGGCCGGTGGTTTCCCCCAGGTCGGGTGGCGCCCACGTGTTTTGTCCATCGGCCGGCATGCCGCCCGGCAGCACTCCCGGCCGGATCGGCCTGCTCCCGACTCCGCCCAGACTCGACCACATGCTCCCCAGCCGCAGCGGCGAGGAGTCGCTCGGGGGAGCGGCGGCCAAGGCCTGTTGCCGGGCCACAATCGCCTCAAAACGGCTCAGACGGGCATCGATCGCGTCGGCCCGCAGGCGATTCTGCGGCGTGTTGGTGCGGGCGGCAGCCAGCCGCAACCGCTCGCGCAATTGAGGGAGGTTCCACGTGTCGCTGGGGCCGGCCACAGCCAGCGAGAGCGCCAGATCGATATCGGCAAATTCATCGTTGGTGGCCACCGCCGGCGGTTCGCTCACGGCCAGCGGGGCGGGTGCGGCCGCTTCAAACACGCCAGTTCCCAGCGGCAGCCAGCCGGAAAGCATCCGCCGCGTGCTCGGCACCACCCCCAGCTCCTGCGGCGGTGCTGCCGAGGCGGCCGGCAGCGGTTCGTGATTCACTGCCAGTGCGATCGCTGCGCCGGCAGCACGCATCGCTTCGAGCGTCTCTCCCGGGGAGGACTCTAATGGGGCCGGCTGTGGCGCGAAGCCGCTCGCCGCCAGCGCCGCCGAGAGGGGTGGCGTGAGCAGCAGATCGTGGGCATGCACCCAGCGAAATTCTCCTGCCGGTGGATCGATTCGCAACCATAATCCGGCATGCCGACCGGTGGGAATGCGCACCTCCTCAATCACCTGCACGCGTTCGCCTGCCTCCAGCCGCACCTGCGCCACATGCCGCAGATCGTTGAGCTGAGATCCCACCCGCGCCACGGCGCCATCGGCCACAATGACGCCGGTGCTGCGTCCCTGCCCAGACTGAACCAGTTCACTGCGGTCGCCCGGGCGGGTGGCCGCGTTGCCAGCCGCGTCGCGCAGTGCCGCGAGATCATCCACATCGGCGGCCCGCACCCAGCTATAGCTGCCGGCGACTGGACGCACCGCGCAATACCCTGATCGATCGATCGCCCAGAGCTCCACCGTCTGTCCCTGCCCAAGCCGTTCGGTGGGATAGTAGTCGTCGCCGGGGCCGGCCCGCAGCAGTACGCCCTCGGCCGCCAGCGCGACGGTGGCCGGGAAGGGAGACTCACCTGAGAGCGCAGCAACAGCGTTTGGAATGGCGATCGGGGCCGGTTCGTCCGCTGCTATGCGGCCGGGCAGCGCCGCCGCACACCACAGAAACAACAGCGCCCCAAACAGCGTCTTGAGGCGCAGCGAAAAAGCAGTGGCTGGTGCATCCATCCGTGGAAACCCGCCGGGGTTAAAACGCCAGAAAACAAGCGCGTAGACGAGGCTTGGGCGACCTCGTCTACGCGCGACAGAGGCGCCGCCACAGGCAGCACCCCCACACGTCTTGTAGACCACCGGAGAGACCCGCTCAAGGCGCGAATTTTGCGCGCAAAAAACAGCGTCAATCAGCCCCTTTGGCCGCCCTCAAACACCCCTCTTGAGGGTAGTTTGCCAAGGTTTCGGGCAGTTCAGGAAAGCTGCGCCGGCGGGGGCTTGGGCCAGGGGTGATGTGCAAGCTGTGCCAGCGCCAGCACCAGTCCCTGCGTGCCGAGGCGACCCCATCCCTGCGCGGCCAGCCCCGCGTAGAGCGATTCCGCCAGGGAGAGGCCGGGGAGGGAAAGCTCCATGCGGCGGCACTCCTCCAATACCAGCCGCATATCTTTCACGAAGTGTTCGATCATGAACCCCGGGGCAAAATCGCCCCGCACGATTCGCGGCGCGAGATTGGAGAGCGACCAGCTCCCGGCAGCGCCGGGCGTGATGGCTCGCAGCGTGGTCTCCAGATCGAGTCCGGCAGCATGGGCATAGAGCAGGGCCTCGCAAATACCGATCATTCCCGAGGCGACGGTGATCTGATTGACCAGCTTTGTCTGCTGTCCGTTCCCCGGGCCGCCGCAGGGAACAACATTGGCAGCTACCGCAGCCATACAAGCAGCCAGCGAGTCGAGTGCCGTCCCATCGCCGCCCACCATCACAGTGAGCGTGCCTTCCCGCGCCCCTTTATCGCCCCCGGAGACGGGCGCGTCGAGGCTCCATACACCACGCCCACAGGCGGCCGCATCGATCTCCCGAGCAAGTTCCGGAGAGCTCGTGGTGTGGTCGACCAGAATCCCGCCCGGTCGCAGCGTCCACAGGGCACCCTCCGGTCCCAGCACACATGCCCGCACATCGGCCGGATTGCCCACCATCACAAAGACCACATCGCTCGCCCGAGCGACGGCAGCGGGGGAGTCGGCCCAGCGGGCGCCACGGCCGAGCAGATCCTCCGCCTTGGCGCGGGAGCGCGTGAAGAGCGTGACGGCAAAGCCCGCCTCGAGCAGATGCCCCACCATCGATCGGCCCATCACGCCGGTGCCGATCCAGCCGAGTCGGGTGGTCGTCGGGCAGGCGGGGGCCGGTGGAGTCTGCCGGGGGAGAGGAGTTGGTGCCATGGAATGGAATCCCTTCCAAAAAAATTCACCAGCGGTCAAGCGGTCGATCGAGCACCTCGCGCAGCAGGATCAACTGCCGCAGCCCCTGCGGATTGGAGAGCATCCGCACCAGTTCATCTGCCTGCGTCACCGCCGCCGGCCCGGCAGCGGCAGCGGGCTCTCGGGCGCCGGCAAGATGGTGGTCGGCCAGACCGGTCGTGCGATGGCCGAGGTCGTGCGCAAAAGCGTCGCTCACATGGCGATCGACTTCCGTCTGGCGGGCATCGAGCTTGCCAAACTGCGGCAGGGGCGTGGGACGCTCGAGGCCGCCGGGAGCGAGCGATGTGTCGGTGAGCGGGGAGCGCTTGGCCGCGGGGGCCTCGGCCGCTCTGGGGGCACGGGGGCTGGATGAGGCAGAGCCGGGACGCCGCGGGGAAGGGGGCGCGAGCGTCGCGGGGGCGGGCCGGGGGGAGCGGTTGGGCCGGGGAGCGGGAGAGGGTTCGGCGCGTCCGCCCGCAGCGGGAATCCCCTGCCGGGCCCGTTTGAATTCCTCGATCTGCCGTTCCAGAGAGTCGCCCGCGGCAGAAGGAACCGCCGGGGGAACCGGCCGCGGGGGACGAGGGACTTCGCGAATCACTTCGGGGCGCGGCGCCGGCGCCCCATCAGCCCCACCACCCGATACCCGTTGAACCAGCGCCATGATCTGGGAGATGATCCAAATCACGACAAACAGAAAAGGCAGCACCGCCTCCAGCCAGTCGAAGCCGGCAGCCAGCAGCGGAACAACCGGCGCACTGATGAACATGATCATTGGGAAACGACCTCCGCAGGCCCCGGGGGACCATGCTTGCCAGGGTGAAGGGGAAACTGGCTACTGGTGCGCGGCGGTGGCGCCGGGGGTATTGCTTCCGGCGATCGTGCGCCGCATGTCGGTGTCGGCCTGCAGGTTTCGCAGTTTGTAGTAATCCAGAATCCCCAGGCCACCGCTGGCGAGTGAATCGGCGATCGCCCGCGGCACCTCGGCCTCCGATTCCACCAGCGCTGCCCGGCTCTCCTCGATCCCCGCGATCATCTCCTGCTCCTTCGCCACGGCCATGGCCCGGCGGCCTTCCGCATTGGCTCTGGCAACGCGAGTGTCGGCCTCCGCCTGATCAGCTTGGAGTCGGGCGCCGATATTGGCCCCCACGTCGATGTCGGCGATGTCGATCGAGACAATCTCAAAGGCAGTGTTGGAGTCGAGCCGACGGGCCAGCACTGTCTTGGAAATCATGTCGGGGTTTTCCAAAACGTCGGTGTGCTTTTCGGCCGACCCGATCGCCGAGACGATCCCCTCCCCCACCCGCGCGATGATCGTTTCCTCGGTGGCCCCGCCGATGAGCTGGTTGAGGTTGGTGCGCACTGTGACGCGGGCCCGCACCTTGAGTTGGATGCCGTTTTTGGCCACCGCATCGAGCGACTCGCGGCCGCTGTTCTTGCCGGGGCAATCGATCACCTTCGGATAGACGCTCGTCTGCACCGCCTCGCGGACATTGCGGCCGGCCAGATCGATGGCGGTGGCCAGCTTGAAATCGAGTTCCTTGATCTTCGCCTTGTTGGCGGCAATGAGGGCCTGCACCACCAGCGGCACGCGGCCGCCGGCGAGATAGTGGGCCTCCAGCGCCTGCCGGGTGATGCCGGTGGAATCGCCCAGCCCTGCCTGCACGGCCATGATCTTGCTGCGCACGATGACGGTGGGATTCACCTTCTTGAAGCTCATCGCAACCAGATCAAACAGCCCGATGCCGGCGCTTGAAGCATACGACTGCAGCCACAGCCGCAGGTAGCGTGCCAGCAGGCCGCCGAGCAACAGCAGGGCAAAAATTCCCAAACCCAACACAATCAGCGTCGGCATCGCAACTCTCCGGGAGAACAGAAAACCCAACTGAGCAAGCTGTGGATAGCGTGGTCCGCCGCTGGATGCGGCGGTTGTCGACCTAGGAAACGCCAGCCCGGCCAGCGACGGGTGCGTTTCCTGCGGTCGACTTCAGTGGAAAAAGGTCAGGGATGACTTTTCCCACAGACATCTAGCGTTGTTCGGGGTGAGCCCCCCGTCAAGCTGATGGTGGGTCAAGACGCTCGAATTCAAACGCCTCGAGTGTCGGCGAGAGCCGGGAAGAGCCCTCTGCCGACCCCTCGGGGCCGGCCGCCACTCCCGGCAGCACCCCTCCTGGAGGCCCTTCCCACACCGATTCTTCCGCCGGCCGCACCACCACGGCCCGCCCCTGCACCCCCACCACCTCCACCGCCGCGCCACTGCTGATCGGGCCACTTTCGCTGACCGCTTCCCAGGCATCGCCGGCCACAGCCACGCTGCCCCAGGGAAGCAGATCGCTCTCGGCGCGGCCGCGCTGGCCGATCAAGTCGCGCGTGCGGCGGCGGTGCGGGGCATCGGGCAGCATTTCGGCGACATCGGGCGGAGCGGGCAACACCCGGCGCCCCAGCGGCGTCTCTGGAAACCAGCGAAACGCCAGCCCCAGCACAGCCGGCACCGAGATTACGGTGATCGCCAGCACGGTCATCCCTGCCACGGGGCCGAGTTCCATGAAGGCGGTGGCGATGGCCGCCAACAGCGCCACGACGCTCACAAACCCGAGCACGCCGCCAGAAGGAACAAACACCTCCAGCACCATCACGACCAGCCCCACTGCCAGCAGGGCAATCACCCACAGCAACGGATTCATGCGCGAGTGTCCGGAGGATCAAACTGAGCCCTGACGAGCACCCGGCTGCCGCGCACCTCGACAACGCGCACGGCGACGCCCGGTTCGATCAGTTGGCCGTCGCTGGTGACATCGCGCAGCACCCCGCCGATCCGCGCCTTGCCAGCCGGGGCCAGCCGCGTGGTGGTGGTGCCCTCCAAGCCGACGAGCGCCTCGAGGGCATCTGCCTCAAATTCGAGGCTCTCTGATTCCTCGGCCGGTGGCACCAGCAGCACATGCCGCAGAAATGGCGTCGCTGGCAGCCAGCGCCGGGCCACGATGCCGAGGGCAACCACACCGGAGATGGCCCCCAGGATCCCCAGCAGTGAACTCCGCAACTGGCCGATCTGGTAGTCGTTGGAGGGGAGCACAAACGACTGGCTGGCCAGCACCAGCGACGCGATCACCAGCACGCCGCCGCCGAGGCCCAGCACGCCAACCCCCGGCAGCACGAAGATCTCGGCCGCCAGGCAGAACAGCCCGGCCAGGAACAGCATCACCTCCAACCAGCCGCTGGTGCCATGGAGATACTGGCTCCAGAAATAAACGATGAACGCCACCATCGACACAAATCCTCCCAGGCCGACGCCCGGGGTGTGGAGTTCGATGTAGAGCCCCGCCCCACCGATGAGCAGGAGGATCCAGGCCACACCGGGGCTGGCCAGAGCGTCGAGCAACTGGTCGGCCCAGCCCGGCTCGGCCAGGGCCACGTCCCCCACCAGCCCATAGGCCCGCACCACGCCGGCAAAGCCGCTGACAACATGGGTGGCCAGTCCGTGCGTTTCGGCGCTGCGGCCGGTGAACTGGATCGGCCCCACGCCAACCTCCCCTCCCACCTGCCATGATTCGCGGTCGTCCCGCTTCTGCAGTTCGTCTTCTGAAAAATATTCCACCCGACCTGTGCCCGCCTGAACGGCACGGCTGACCTTGAGCTGCGGCACCACCAGTGCCACCGGCAACGACCAGGTACGATCGCGGCGGCGGGCCACCCCCTCGCGCCAGGCCACCGCCACAGCCTCTGCCTGCCGCGGGCCAAGCGTCGCGGCCCCCTCTCCCCCCAGCACCGCAGCGGGATCGATCGCCAGCTCATCGCACGCCAGCGCCACCAGCGCCGCATCCCCACGGGCTTCGCGCGGCACATAGGCCACCGTGCGCACACGGCTGGAGTCGAGCGACGCCAGCCAGGTCGCCAGCACGAGACTCTGCTCCGGTGAACCGCCAGGGCTGTCGATGCGCAGGCAGACAAAATTTTTACCGGCAGCCAGCGCCTCTTCGATCCGCAGCCGCGTGCGGGCCACGCTCTCGCCGGTGATCGCGCCATTCAAAACCACCTGCACGCCGTTCCAGCCGCCATCGAGAGTGGGGTCGACGACCAGCTCCCGCTCAGGCACTCCCAGGCTGCGGGCCAGCTCTGCCGGCGTGCGGGCGAGCAGCCGCACGATGCCCAGTTCGCGGGCCCGTCGGCCGCCGAGCACCAGCGGGATCGGCCCCAGCTCCTCCACGTTGAGCACCGCCACTTTCTCACGCAGCCCCGCCACCTCCCCGGTGGCGACAAACTGTTCCCCGGCGTCAGTGGAGACTCGCGCCACCGTGGCGGCTGGATCGAGCAGGGCCAGGGCCACGCCGGGAGGAACCGTCTTGCGCCGGGAGGCGATCTGCACGTAGGCGGCACGCATCGCCTCATCGATCTGCGGCTCATCGGCATTGGCCGGCCCGAGCACAGCCTCGGGCGCCATCACGATCTCCTCGCAAGCCAAGGCCACGAGCACCGCATGCCCGCGGGCTCCCTCGGGCAGATATGCGACGGTTTTCACCCCCGCCAGCCGGGCATCGGTGAGAAACTTGGCCAGTCCATAGGCCCGGCCAAACTCACTCCCGCCGGTGGCATCTTCGGCACCGGAATCAAACGTCAGCACAAGCACACCGCGTTGCCCCTGCTGTGCATGGAGTCGATCGAGGTGGCGCACGATCGCGGCCTCCACCTGCGTGTCGCGCGTGCCGGTGATCGGCAAGCGCACCGGCACGCTGACGACTACCGGCCCCGGCCGCCCCTCCATGGCCGGCTCAGCCGCCAGAACTCTCCCCTGCTCCGCGCCGCCCCAAGGCAGCGGGAGGCAGCCGAGCACCGCAACCAACACCACCCCCGGCCAAAAGCGACCCACTGAGTGGGCGGGCCGCCCGGAGTGGGAGCGGTAGTCAGGGGGGCAACGTCGGCGGTGGCTGGGCATGGGAGGTCTCGGCCACGGGGCAAGCAGCACTGCAAATTCTAAGTGGGCCACCCACGGAGTCAAAAAAACGTCGGTGGCAGGCATCGGCTGTCAGCCGAAACCCCCAAACATCTATATACTAGCCGACATGACTCCAACCCCCTCCGACAGTGCGGTCCGCTCTACCCTCATCGATCTGGTCGCCACCAAGGCGCTTAAGCGCGGAACCTTCCGGCTGGCCTCCGGCCGGGAGGCCAGTTTCTATCTCGACGCCAAGCAGGTGATCCTCGATGCGCAGGGCTCGGCGCTGGTCGGCCAAGCCATTTTGCAACTTCTGCAGTCCTATGGCAGCCTGCCGGCTGCGGTGGGGGGCATGTCGATTGGCGCCGATCCGGTCACCAGTGCCGTGGTGACGATGGCTGGCGTGGCCAATCTCCCCCTCAAGGGATTTATGGTGCGCAAGGAACCGAAAGATCATGGCACAAAGCGGTTTGTCGAGGGACCGGTGCAGCCGGGCGACCGGGTCGTGATTGTGGAGGATGTGACCACCACCGGCGGGTCGTCGCTCTTGGCAATCGATCGGGCGATGGAGTTTGGGCTGGTGGTGGAACGGGTGGTGACGGTCATCGACAGACTGGCCGGGGCCAAAGAAACGCTCGCCGCCCGCGGCATCCCGCTCGATTCGCTCGTGACGATCCGTGACTTGGGGATTGAGCCCGACGCCTCCTGAGGAGCGTCACGAACGCCTCCGCTGACCTAACCCCCTGCTGGGGGCCGATACAACCGACCGTGATGAGCGAAGCCCGGGAGGAGTCTCCATGAAACAGGGAGCGCCAACTGCGAGCTGGCCGACGTCCACATGGCGTCGTGTGGCAGCGGCCTGCTGGCTGGCAGTGTGGCTGATGGCGGCATGTGAGCAGCGGCTTGAGGCCGGCACGACGGCGCCCCCGCCGGGCGAGCCCTCGGCAGCCGCGATCGCTGAACTGATCACTGATCTCGGCGCCGCCGACTACCACACGCGCGAAGCGGCCGCCGCCCGACTGAAATCGATCGGCCCCCCGGCGGTCGATGCTCTGCTGGCAGCCGCCGAACTGGCCCCCGATCTGGAGGTTTCCCTGCGGGCCCGATGGATTGTCGATGCGATCCCGTTGGGTATGCCGCACGACCCTCCCGAAGTGACACACCTCCTCGATCTGCTCAAGCAAAGGCGCGATCTCCCCCACCGGCTGCGGGTGATGCAACGGCTGCTGCGCCTGGACGACGGCGCTGGCATCGAGGCCCTGGCGCGGATCGTGCGACTCGATCGTTCCGCCAGTGGCTCCCGCATCGCGGCCTCCCTGCTGGCCCGGGAGTGGCAGGCAGATGATCCGGCCTGGCCAAGCTCCGCCGCGGCCATCACAGCCGGCCTCGGAGCCAGCACGCGTCCCACGGCGCAGTTTCTGCGGGCGCTGGCAGCCTTCACCACTGCGGCCGATCCCGCGGCCCGCGCGCAGCATCTGGAAGCGGCCGGGGCGGCGTTTGCACTGCTCGACGGCCGTGCCGGCGCGGGAACGCAGCGGGCTGGTGGTGCTGGAGAGGCGAGCGTCGATCGCGAGACAACCCGCCTGTTTGCCCGCGACTGGATCCGCCTGCTTTTGTCGGCTGGGCGTCAGAATGAAGCCCGCGTGCTTGCCATCGCCATGCTCGATGCCTGCTTCCAGCCGGGCCGGGATACAAAAGCCAATGCCACTGAGGCGGTCGAGATGCTGGTGTGGGGGATTGAGAATGGTCTTCCAGAACTCGTCGACCATCTCACCACGGCGCAACCGGAGGCGCTCCGCACGCAGGCCAGCCTCGGCTATGCCGCCGCCTTTGCCCAGCGCAGCCGCGGCAATCTGCCGCAGGCCGAAACGCTCGCTGCGGCGGCCTTCACCCGCACCGCAGAAAAGGGCCCCGACATCGACGATACCGACCGGCTGCAGATGGCGATTGTGCTCGCGCGGTGGGGCTGCGTCGACTGGGCCACCACCTGCTACATGGCGCTGCTCGACAATGCCCGCACCCCCTCTGCTGAGTTTGCCCTGGCTGCCATTCTCGCCTCCGAATTTTTCCACGAGCAGGAGCGGGAAGCGGAGGCGGCCGATTGCCTCGGGAAGCTGCTGGATAACACCGTGGGCCGCGCGGATCTCAACGTCGACCAAATCCTGCAGCAGCTCGGCCGCGACCAGCGCACCGTCAGATCGCGGATGCACTTCTTCCAGTCGTGCGCAGCCCGGGCCCGGGGTGAAATTCCAGCTGCCCGGCAGGCGGTGGAAATTGCCCTGCGCTCCTATGCCAAGGATGTCGACGCGCTGATCGCCCTTTACACGCTCCCCGACAACACGCCCGACCAGCGGGCCGATGCGGTCCGCCGGATCAACGAGGCCCTGCGACAGATCGACAACGAGATCCAGGCCACCCCTGAGGATGCCAACAGCTACAACGAATATGCCTGGCTCGTCGCCAACACCCAAGGCGATCTCGACAAGGCCACCCGCTACTCCAAGCAGTCGCTGGCCAAGTCGTTCGACAGCGCCAGCTACCTCGACACCCTCGCCCACTGCCGCGCTGCAGCGGGGGATCTCAAGGGGGCGATCCGCTGGCAGATGCTCGCCCGCCGTCAGGAACCGCACAACCGGATGATTTTGGCGAATCTACGCCGGTTTCAAGCGCAGGCGACGGCAGCCCCCTGATGACTTCCTCTGCCGACCATCCGCTGCAAACAGTTCTCCTGCCCGATGGCGCGAGGCTCGCCGTCACAATCCACGGAACGGGTCAGCCGCTGTTGCTCTTGCACGGTTTTCCGCTCGACCATTCGATGTGGGTCGGTCAGTTGCCCTTGGCGCGATCGTATCAGTTGATCCTGCCCGATCAGCGTGGCTTTGGTGCCAGTTCCTGCCCTGCCGGCAGCCAGGGACCGGCGAGCATTGAGCAGATGGCTGATGACGCTGCGGCGCTATTGGAGGGGCTGGGCCTCGAGGAGCCGGTCACGGTGTGCGGGCTTTCGATGGGGGGCTATGTCTCGCAGCATCTGGCAGTGCGGCATCCACGGCTCGTCGGGAGCCTGATTCTCGTCGACACAAAACTGGAGGCCGACACTCCAGAGGCCCGGGCAGGTCGCGGGGAACTGGCTGCCAAAGTGAGCCGGCTCGGCCAGGAGGTGGTGGCTCGGGCGATGATCCCCAATCTGCTCGCCGCCGCTCCCGCAGAACCGGCGCTTCAGGCACAGCATCGAACTGCATGTGTGCAGGAACTATCCCGGATGATCCACGCCTGCCCCGTCGGCACGATGACTGCGGCGCTTGCTGCCCTGGGGGCCCGGCCCGACATGAGCGCGGCGATGCGCGGCGTCGCGTGCCCGGTGCTGTTGGTGGTGGGCGCTCTCGACACGATCACGCCGCCAGCCTGCCTGGAGCGGGCCGCCGGCATCTTCCCACATGCCCGCCTGCGGATCGTGCCGGGCTGTGGTCATATGACGCCGCTGGAAGCGCCAGAGATTTTCAACGCGGAGGTGGAGGATTTTCTCCGCGGGGTGGCTGCCGATCGAGCGGCCGCTGGGGGCCTGGAGGGGGATCGCCAGGCTGGCGATCGAGATGTGGCCGATCGAGTTGTGGCCGATCGGCCGGGCCACCCGGCCGGCCTGGCGGGCCATTCGGGCCTCGGGGCCAATCCCTTGGCGGACGAGCGTTGATGCGGGCGTAGCGGTCGAGCCATTCCAGCCGGTCGGCAGCGTTGAGCTGGATCACCGCCTGACGGTCGGCAGGATCGCGCGACTCCACCCACTGGTGCCATAGCCGGGCTGCAGCGAGGAGTTCCTGCCGCCGGAGATCGCCATCTTCCCCGCCGGCGAAAAGCCGCGCCACCTCTTCAATGTCATGCCGCTGGGATGGCGTCAGATCGCGAAAGGCTTGGGCGCTGTCGGCCAAAC
>Ga0164294_10002857_pt1 | contig 15420 bp, 8 predicted proteins | sample GEODES005metaG_FD_111479 | JGI IMG/M metagenome (GOLD analysis project Ga0164294, IMG submission 111479) | Oligotrophic lake water microbial communities from Sparkling Lake, Wisconsin, USA - GEODES005 metaG | ecosystem: Environmental > Aquatic > Freshwater > Lake | place: USA: Sparkling Lake...
AACCGCTGAGGAGTTGCGATTTTTGAGTGTGAAGTGTTGCCCTTCATGCTTTTGAGTTTGGTTTGTGCGTGTTGGTGTGTGTGCATGAAGTGTGAACATCGGCTGTGAACACCAACCACAATGAAAAGAGCAATGAAAATGCCTTTGGCCCCGACCGAGACGGACGACGCTGCGAACGACGCTGCGGCCTTGCCGGATGACGCGGCCATCGGCGCTTCAGCCACAGCAGCCCACGCGGCTGACTGCACTCTGCTTAGCGCTCTATGGCACCCGTCAGCGGGGGTGCCAGTCGGCTGCCTCCTTGTGCCGAGTGCCCACATGAAGCTAGTGAAAGCGACACTCCATGCTGCAGGAAAGGAGGGCACGCAGTGGCTGCGAAGGGACGGGGTCCAGCGCGCGCGCGTTGGCGCTGATGGAGCGCCCTCCAGCGGTGCTGACGGTGTCCCCCCTGCAGGCGCCGGCGTGGTCTTTGAGGTGCATTTGAGCCTCGCGGGGGCGGCACGGCTCGAGGCCCACCGCAACGTGCCGTGCGCGTTGTCCGAGCTGCTCTTGAGTGGTCAGATCCGATGGATGCCCGGGGTGCGGCTGCGAAGATCGCGGGCCGAACCGCGCTTGACTGCCACGGCCGCCGCCATGATCCAAACCGCAATCGCCGCCGCCGTCATGCCAGCTGCCGCTGCCGCCGGCGTCCATAGCACGACCACCGCCCTTGACCCAAAGCCCGCCGCTGATGCCGCCGAGACCGGCCGTCGTCCCTGCAGCTTTCGATTCGCAGAGCTCTTCGCTGGTATCGGCGGCTTCCGCGTGGCTCTGGAGGCGCTGGGCGGTGCTTGTGTCTTTGCGTCCGAGATGGATCCCCACGCGGCCGCCACGTACGCGCTCAACTTTGGCGCGCTGCCCGAGGCGGGCGACATCACCGAGGTGGAAGCGGCCGATTTGCCTCCCCACGACCTTCTCGTGGGAGGCTTCCCTTGCCAGTGCTTCTCGCTTGCGGGCGAGCAGCTTGGTCTGCGCGACGACGCTCGTGGTCAGCTGTACCTCGAGTGCTGCCGAATACTGTGTACAGGGCGCCCGGCCGCCTTTTTGTTGGAGAACGTGGTGGGGCTCTTCACCCTCGATGGCGGTGTATTCCACAGGGAGTACGAGCAGCGCCGTCCTGGGCGCGTGCACGAGCGTATCGTGGCCGACCTTGCCTCGTGTGGCTACGTCGTCCAGAGCGCCGTCCTGGGCGCACATGCCTTCGGCGTGCCCCAGTTCCGCGACCGACTCTTCCTCGTCGGCTTCCGATCCGCCGACGCCGCAAGCCGCTTCGAGTGGCCGCACAACCATTCGCACCCTGCCGACTGCTGCGTCGACAGCTGCCGTCCGCTGCGCTCGATCCTCGAGCCCGACGACAGTGTGGCAGTGCGTGCTGCCTCGCTTACCACGGCGCAGTATGCCAAGGTGCGGCGCGGCATGGTGGACGGCAGCCGCGTGGCGAGGCTCGACAGGCCTTCACTCTGCCTCATGTCCTCTTATCGCTCCGGCTGGACACGTCAGGCATGCAAGCTGTTACGCACTTGCCAAGGAAAGACGGTGCTTCATGACGACAGAGGCATGCACAGAGGCGCCGTGGTGGGCATTTACGGAGGCGCCGCGCCGGCCGATGCCACTGATGGTGCCGAGAGCAACGGCGACGAGGACGTCAGCGGCGAGGGCGGTGACGGCGAGGACGGCGGCGGCGAGGAATGCGGCGACGCGACGGATGGCAAGATGGCGGGCGGTGCCGGGGGTCATAACGAGGGAGCGGAGCCTGCAGGAGAGGGCGCACGCGGCGAGGGCGCACGCTTCTACACGGCACGGGAGGCGACGCGCTTGATGGGCTTCCCGGAGAGTTTCCGCATCCCTGGCCACCCGACGCCCGAGCACGGCGGGCCCGCGTACGAGGCGCATGAGCGCTACTTCCGACAGATTGGCAATGCCGTGTGCCCACCCGTCGTCGAGGCGGTGGCGCGCCAGATGCTGCGCGCCCTCAATGTACAATTCCAGGTCCACGAGGAAGAGGAGACGCTATGAAGGGTCTCAGGAGTCCGTACTCAAGCCGAAAGTTTGTGCAGGTGCTTGCGTTTCCGTGTTTAGTCCATCTTGAAAATTCCCCGACTGTGAGAGAGGGGTACAGAAAGCTTGAAGAACAGGGAAACATGCGGGCCTTCGCGATCGCCACGCGGGCCTGGTGCCTTCATGAGGCTTTGAAACTTTGGTACATACCCGCCTCGCCACTATGGAAGACTCTTTCCTGGCTCATCGTCCTTGCGAGCTCAGCACGGCCTGCCCCTAAGACGTTTGCTCTCGCACTGGTTGTGCGGCTTGCGGATACGCTGTCTATCATGCCCGTCATGTGGGACAGCTATTACTGGTGCCTCCAAGTTGATGGTGGGCTGCTCTTGTGCGTAGGCTACCTCGCATTGGTGCGCGGTCTTTTGGCCGACTCGCACGCCGACTCGCTTGCAGCCTGGTGGGCCACCACCGCACGACAGCAGCTCGCCATCTTCTACCTCGCGGCAGGCGTGTGGAAGGTCAATACTTCGTTTCTCGACGCCCGCACTTCATGCGCACCCATTTTTGTGCTCACGCTGCTCCAAACTCTTGGTTACACGCCGCCGCCGCTTCGCGCCTCGCAGCTTGCGCTGCTCGCGCCAGGCGTGACGATTCTGGGAGAGTTGACCATTGGCATTCTCCTACTGCTCCCGTCACGTGCTGCCGTGCGCATCGGCGTGCTATCCGCGCTCTTGCTTCACCTGGGCATCGCTCTCACGCCGCCGCCCAACAACGCGACGCCCTTCTCCCTGACGTGCGTCGTTCGTCTGCTTATCACGGAGTCCGCCGCCGTCGCGCGTGCATGGAATGAGATGGGTGCGAGTGGCAGCGGCATTGGCCAGTACCTCGCCACTCCCGCCATCGGCATGCTCCTCGCGAGCCTGTGCATGGGCATCTGCTACCGGCGAGCGCTTGCCTTCCCGCCAACGGCCCTCGGAGCGGAGCTCGACTGGTGGGTGGGTACGTACACTTGCCTCGCGGTCCTGATGGCCCGGGCGATGTACAGCGACGTCGCGAACCTGCCGACTCCGACTACGAAGTCACTGGCGCGCGGGCTGCGCCCAGCACTGGTGCTACTCGCTCTCGCTTACGCCTTTGGTGGTCCGCTCCTCGGGATTCACGACCTCGGTGCATGCAACATGTATTCCAACCTCAGAATGTACGCGGGCACCAACCACCTTTTCCTGCCGACGGGGCTGATCGGCCATGTGTGGCCGAAGGCGACGCAGCTCGTGCGCGTCGAGCAGTCATCGTCGGCATACATCAACTCGATCTACCCCGGGGAGGTTACCTCGCAGATCGCTCCGGAGGAACTCTCGCTGCTCGCCGATGCTGGCCACTCGGCACATATGTTTAATGCGATGAAGGCGCGAATCCTCGGGCCAGCATTCGCCCCTGCCCATGCCGCATTCCATCGGTACACCGTGACCGCGCTTGAGATGAAACGTCTGCTCGCTGAGGCGCGCGCCACTGGCGAGAAGTTCGAGATCACATACACGCTCCTCGACGCCACTGGCGGCGACGAGCGTTGGCGGCGCGATTCGCTCGGTCGCACCGTGACGCTCAAAGAGGATGGCAAGGGTAAGCGCTCATGCACGGTGGGCTGTGGGCCGCTCGAGCTCATACCGTGCCCGTGTGCGGCGGATGAACTGCCGCTGCAGCCTCCCCCGTCGTACTGGGCATCCAAGACGCTCATCCAGCAGCCGTACCCGATCGTTGACGACGCGCACAAGTGGGAGGGCGAACTTGTGTGCTTCGGCCCGTAAGTTATGAGTGCTCACCCTCAGGCCTCGCTATGGTCGAGGGGAGGCAGGTTGTGCCTGATTCCTGAGTTAAGCCCGCGCGCTCCACGAGACGCCGGCTCGACCGCTGTCGTGGCCGCCCGGGAACGCTGCGCCTCACGCTCTTGGCGTGCACTGCGTAGGGTGGCCCTCGCCGTCGTACTACGCTCCCCTGTGCTGTGTGCCCCCTTAGGACTCCGACTCGGAGATCTACTCTCTCGCTACGCTCTCGCTTCTCACACGCACAGGCGCCCGCCGATCGGCAATCGAATCCTGGAGTCTGGAGAAGGGCTGCGGGTTCGGGGCGTGTGAGCTGCCTCGTCACTCGACCGGTTTCGGGATTCAAGGCGGTGAGCGTGGATTGTGTGCGAATGATCAGATTTTATGCCTCCGACATGGCCTCCGAGGTGCCCTAGGAGGCCCACAGACGACGGTGGTGTTGATGAGCCTCTAAAAAAGTGAACGTCCCGGACACTGCACTGACTTCGAGCACCCCGCGCATTGTGTTGCATCCAATCCGCGTGCCCGGGCGTCGTCCGGCGTGCATGTCGCCGTGGGGCGCGTATGCTATCCGAGGAGCACGAAGCTGCTCGCGGCCTCGCGCAGCTCTGAGGCGCGCTCCTCCCAGACGGCGGCGGGTACACGCGAGGCGAACGTATACAGCGAGCCGCGCGCCGCGCCCACCACGCAGATAGTGTAGCTCGGTTGCTGCGCCTCGCTCGTGTACTCGACTCGGTACTCGAACTGATAGAGCGGCAATCCCGAGCGCGCGGAGGGGCGCTCGGCAGCGGCGAGGAGCGTCGTCTGGCGCACGACGGTCTGCTTGCTGATCGTCGCCTCTAGAAGCCGCTGCGCGCCCTCCCTCGGATCGCCCAGTGCGCCACGCAGAGTGAAGCCCGGCGCGAGCGCCCCCACGACCACAGAGAGGTTCTCATCGCCCGTGCCGCCCTGCGGCCCGACGGCGACGGCCACACCCTGCTGCGAACGGCGCGATGGCGTGCGCGACTGCGCGGTGGCCGCGAGCGTCGGGTCCATCATGCGGCGCGACGTTGCTGCGTCCAGGTTCCGCATGTAGATCGCTTGGTCCTGCACATACGTTGCCGGGTACCGAAACTCGAATCGCTTGGTCTCGTCCACGTAGCGCTTGAAAGCGCCCGGTGTGCTGTAGTCGAGGTAGCCCTGGGCGTACGGGTAGAAGCGCCGCTCCGAGATCGGGTAGAAGGTGTCCAGCTGAGCTTCGCGAGCCACATCCGGTGCCAGCGAGAGCAAGAAACTGCCAGTGCCCCACAAATTGGTCGCCGGCGCGATCAGGCCCCAGATGCCTAGGCTCGTGAGGATGCCCCGACGCGGCGAGGGTCCAAGGAGCCAAAATGAGAGCGGGAGCGGTTCATCATCTGCAAAGCGGCCCGCCCCAGACCAATTGTCGCTGAACGTCTTCTTGGCAGCAGGAGCACCAGTGGCGGAAGCAGGAGCGGCAGATTGCGGCGGCGGCACGTGCGGCTCCGGTGTCGTGCACATGCGCGTGTATGCTCGCGCTCGTGCCACAGGAGGGCTTGTGGCTGGCAAAAGCGCCGCGAGGGCGAAGGCAGCGAGCATATGCAAGGTGCTGGGAGCCCTTGGCAAATGTGGCTCGGGGCGTCGAATTGGGCGGACCCACGCCGCTCAACACGTTGGAGCGGCTCTCGGGTTTCTGACGCGCCAATTGCCTTTCGGATCTCGTCGCCAGATCGGTTCTGCAGAATGCGTCGCGCCATTCTTTTTAGCGTCGGCGCTGCGTCGGCGCTGCGGCTCCCCGCAGCCGCCGCCCCGCTGTTGCCGCAGCAGCTGCCATTGCGTGCAACGGTGCGCCTGTGCGCCGATGCGGCTGGGAAACAGCTCACTGTCACGGTGAAGCGCTCCTCGGATGGCGCCACCGCTTACGCCGCTGCAGCGCCGTCAGTGCAGATGAAAGCAGAAGAAGCAGCTCCAGCGGCTGGCGACGTCCCAGTTGCCACGACCGCGCCTCCCGCCGCCGAGTCGGACGGGGAGAGCGCGTTCTCGTTGCTCGACGTGCGCGTAGGCAAGATTGTGGAGGCGTGGGCGCATCCTGACTCGGAGAAGTTGTGGTGCGAGAAAATCGACGTGGGCGAGGCTGAGCCGCGCCAGATCGCTTCGGGCCTGCGCGCCTACTACCCGAATGCCGAAATGCTCGTCGGCCGCAAGGTGCTCGTCGTCTGCAACCTCAAGGAGGCGAAGCTCGCGGGCTTCGCGTCCAACGGCATGGTGCTGTGTGCCGCGAGCCCGGACCGCTCGACGGTGGCCTTCGTGGAGCCGCCCGAGAGCGCCGCGCCAGGCGAGCGCGTGCTCGAGCAGGGTGCTGCGCTCGTCGAGCCCGCCAGCCCCAATGCGGTCAAGAAGAAGAAGCTGATGGAGAAGGCGGCTGAGGGGCTGCGCGCCGTCGACACGGTTGCCACCCACGCGGGCAAGACGCTCGTCGTGGCCGGCGGCCCGTGCAAGAGCCCCACCGTCACGAGCGGCACCATCAATTGAGCACGGGAGCAGAGAGGAGTAAGAAGGTGGCGGGTGCTTCTCGAGCCGCCGCCACAAGAAAAGAAGAGACAGAGATGATGGCCCCCCCGGCCCCCGCGACTGTCGTTCTCTCCTTTAGCGTGGGAACGCATGGGGTTGTCTCTTGAATTTGCTGACCTAGTTTCCTGTGGAAAGCCCAGCGAGGCTCCGCAGAGCCCACCAGCTGGCTGCAGCGGATGCTCCGTGGGCGCCGCGCAAGCCCTGGCTTACGTTAGCCTGGCAAGAAGCCTGGCCAGCTGGCACGTTCGCTCTTAGTTCGCTCGCATTGCCGCATGCGCCACCCACTTCGTCCTCGTCGTCTGATAGCGACGATCTTTGCCAGTTGAGGACGACGGGGGAGCCCTGGATGCATTCGATGATGCATGGCGCTCGAAGCGGGTCCGGCGCGCCAATGACCCAACGTCGGAACGTGGGAGGCGACGCACGCAGCCCACGTTCGCGCCGCCGCTGCCTCAAAAGCGCGGCGTAATTCAATAGACGTGAATCTTGGCACAGAGGCACACTGCCGATTTAAAACAATGGCTGTGAATGTGAAAGGGTCGCTTTGAAGGAGCTCGAGCTCTGTGGTCCCTGCTTGCTTTCGGGCTCACCTGCTTTTTCATGCGTGCTTTCATGCATACGTGCTTTCATTTATGCGTGCTTTCATGCATACGTGCTTTCATGGACGATAAGATGGACGACAAGGACTGGTGGCTCACGATGCTTCTCGCGATCGGTCTTGCGATGGTCGTTGGGCTGCTGCCCATCCTGCTACAGCGCGACTACTGCCCGATCTGTATGAGCCATGTGCTGGCCATGAGAATGTACCCACGCAAGAACTCCTCGGCCTGCGGCCACCGGTGCTGTGCTCCGTGTTGGCGACTTTTCTTCTCAACGCAGGAACGTTCGCTCATTCACGCGCTCCGCCGCGTGCGCGCCTCATCGGCGCTCTGCTGCTGGGGGTGCGACGCCATGCTCGACAGCGGCGTTGTGCGAAAGTTTGCCTCGAGGGCACTTCACACGGTTGCGGCGCAGGTAGCGAAGCGAGAGGAGTATGAGCAGCGGGCCCAGAGGTTCAACTTCCAGTGCGTTGATTGCCCGGAGTGCTCGATTGGCGTTGGGTACAACGATTACAGTCAGCGGACAATCATGTGCTTCCTGTGCGAGCACCAGTGGGAGGTGGAGCGCGGTTGGGATTTGGGTGCAATAATCGCCGGATGGGTGAGCGCGTGGTGGCCGCTGCGCCCAGCTGGACTGGCTGGCAGCCGGCCTTGCCCACACTGCGGTGCCAACATACAAAAGGACGGCGGATGCCCCATGATGTGCGCCGTGCACCCCGCCAGCGGCGGCGCAGCGCGCGCGCGCGCACGCGGCCTCCTCCCTCGCTCCTCCCTGTCTCCTCCATGTCTCCTCCCTGTCTCCTCCCTGTCTCCTCCCTGTCTCCTCCCTGGCTCACCTCACGCTCATGCGCCGCAGGCGTTGCGGCATTTGCAACAAGCCCTTCAGATGGGGTTCCTTTAGCAACAGCACTGAAGATGTGATCATCGAGCACTGCCCGCCGCCGCTGCGCCGGCGCCACGACCGATAGGAGCGATAGGAGCGCAGAGGGAGCGCTCATGGGCCATGGCGGTGGCGCATGCGGCGATGTGGTGCTGGCCTCGGGTCGGCGTGGGCGCGTGGCTGGCCTCTTGATGTGTTGAAGAGCCCGATGCGCCTCGGCTGCACCCCGGCCCCCCGCACACCCCCGACCCGCACGCCGCAGGCGCAGCACGCGGAAGCTGGAGCTCGTGTAATAATGTCGCGCGTACCCTGTAAAGCGTTGTTAGCGCCCGTAGTGTTAGCGCGCGGTCCCCGCCGCGGCGCCGCGGCGGGTACGCCGGAAGGCCAAGGCGCCGGTCGGGCTGACCGCTGACGGGGCGGTCGGGGCGCGCGGCCAACGCGCAACGCGGGAGAATCATCTCCGCACTCAGTCCGGCGCGCTGTCGTGCGCGGGCACCCGGCCGTATAACTCATCGCACAGAATACATAGATTAACACAGCAAGCGAACACATCACACCGCTCAACACCCCCCGCCCGGACCGGACTGGACTCTGGACACGCATCTGAGCACATTCACCACGCACCCACCGTCGCTCGCTCCGAGCGCGCCCCCGGCCGCGTTCCTTTCCTCGCCCAGACTGCCCACGCCCCCACACCACAAATCGACGCGTTCGGGGGCGTAAGTGCTCACGAGCGCGCGAGCGCCTGCCTCCAAACCTCATCCAATCTCCAGAGGCCGCTCCCTTTGAGATCGCCGACGCGCGCCCTGGGCGCCTGGCGGGACGCACCGCCCCGGGCGCCTGGCGGAAACGCGCCGCGGGAGCCCAGCCACCGCCCGCACGCATTCACCTGCCGCTGCTGCACCCGTCTAGTGATTACGAGCCTCTCACATGCCTCTCACATGCCCATCGAGGAGGACGAGTTATCGAAGATGACAAGGGAGAAGGCGAACGCCTGCATCGCGGAGAATGGGAAGTTGAAGTCAACGTTGAACTTGTTCTCGTCGACCTTGCCCATGAGCATCTGCGCGTCGTTCTCGCCGCCGCCCTTGTAGGTGAGTTGGATGTTCTTGCACGAGGCGTGCGTCGCGCGCCCACGGAAGTCGAGCTGGTAGATCTGCGTCTCCTCATTCCACTTTGGCTCGCGGTTCTTAAAAATAGTCGCGTCGCTCGGCTTGGGCATTTTGATGCGCTCCTCGAGGGTATCCTTGCCTTCCACTTGGGGCTGGAAGAGTGCCGCCACGCCGTCGGCGTCGACGGCCGGCATCGCGACCTCCATCGCGCCCGGGTTACGGTTTCGCAGCGAGTTAATGAAGTGTACGTGCATGAGCTCGCGCCGCAACTCCTTGCCGGCAGCCTTCTTGTCACCGGGCGCCGCGCCGCCGTCGTACAGCGTGTATTCCATCGCCTTCTTGTCCACCTTGAGATTCCCGATGATGTTCTCGCCCGCCTTGGTCCCATCCTGGTCGAGCGAGATGACGTACACACCCGAGGACTTCTTGCCCGTGAAGCAGTACATGTCCTTGGAGGCCGAGATGGACATGTAGAAATCGAACTTGGAGGAGCCGAGCCGGCTCTTTGTGCGGATCACGTAGCATTGCACCGGCCGCTGGGTGCACGAGGGCTCGACGAGCATCGCCTTGAGCTCCGTGTGCCGTGTGCCAAGCAGCTGCTGCAGTCGCGCGCGCACCTGCGCCTCGCCCTGGAGCGGCACGCCGCTGTCCTGTCGTGCCAAGGGCGCGGGCGGCGCGGGCGCAGCAGCCCTGGGCGCCGGCGGCGGCGCAGTCGGCATCGAGGAGCCAGCACTGGGAGCGCTGGGAGCGCCGTACTGCTTGGGGTTGAGGATGTCGGCGTCGTGCTCCTGCCCCTTGGCCGCGAGGTACCTCTGCTGGTACGAGTAGTCGAGAGGGTGCTGCCAGAGCACCTGCTGCGTAATGGTGTGGATGTAGTACATGTCGCCGTTGGGCGACTCAGCCTGGTCCCATCCCTCGGGATCCTCAGCTTGCAGCGCCTCGTCGGCAATCCAGAGGAAGTCGAGGTCAATATTGAGGTCCATGCCCAGGTAGACTGCGTACTCGAGCACGTCGGACGCCTCCGACTTGAAGGTGATCTTGCGACGCGCAAGCTCTTTGATCGCGCGAGCGCGCAGCTCCTCCTCGGCCTGGATGGCATTCTGCTCGGCCTGGATGGCCGCCCTCTCCGCCTCCTCCTTCTCCTTCTTGGCCCTTTCCACCGCCGCCTTGTCTGCGTTCATCAAAGCCGCCTTCTTGTCGGCCTCCGCCTTGGCCTTCGCGTCCGCCTCCGCCTTAGCCTCGGCCTTGCGCCGGTTCTCCTCCTCCTCCTGCCGCTTCTTGCGCTCCTCGGCGAGCCTCTTCTCCTCGGCTGCCTTCTGCTCGGCGGCCATCTTCTTGAGACGCTCCTCCTCTTCCTTCCGCAGCCGCTCCTCCTCCACTAACTTGGCATGCGCCGTCTGCGCCTTCTGCATCAGCACCGCGTCGACCCCCTTGACTTTGCTCGCCATCGCGATCGCCGCCGCGAGTGCCGCCATGTCGAAGCCGGCCATGGCCTTCTCAAGCGCCTGCGTTGCCGCCAAGCGCTCTGCCTCCTCCTGCTTGAGACGAGCGAGCGTCGCCTCCGCCTTGTCGACGGCGGCCTTGCCCTTGGGCGCCAGGTGCACGCCCGCGCTCTTCGCAGCGGCGATGGCCGCCGCCAGTGCCGGTATGTCGGTACCCGCCGCGGCCGTCTCCATGGCCTTCTGCGCCTTGAGCCGAATCTCGCGCAGCTGGCGAGCCAGTTTTCGCGCCTTCATGGCGCGCGCGCCGGCCTGCAGCTTGATGACGACCTTGGCCATCCGCTCGGTGCGCTTGGTCTTGAGTCCGTCGAGCACGCCGAGCGCCATGAAGATTCGCTCCCTGCCCAGCTTGTGCTGCTTGGCCGTCACCTGCATGTTGGCGCAGATGGCGGCTGTCTTCTCCCTGGGCGAGCGCGTGTCGCCGCGCGGGATCTTCGCCACGTCACCAAAGTACGAGGCGAACTCGGGGTACGTCATGCGGTCAGGGTAACCTGTGCGCGCCACGCGAAGCGCGTCGAGCACGCCGGACGTGTGCAGCTGGCGCGAGACCGTCGACTCGTCCCACGTGTCTGCCGACTTGCGGTCGTTTGGCTTGAAGCAACGGATGAAGTGGAGTTGCGACGCCTGGAGCACGTCGTACAGGCTGGTCAGCTGCGTGCGGAAGGTGTCGACGACGCCCTTGAACTTGGTCGACTTGAACTTGGCGCCCTTGCCGCCCGCCTCGGGCTTCGAGGTGTCCTCGAAGAGCCGCTTGAGCACTGAGTTGTTGCTAAACTGCATCAGGATCACGAGGTCACCCGAGAGCGGGTCCTTGTTCTTGTCAAGCCAGTTGGTCGTTTTGTAGGTGACACGACCCGCGAAGTGCTCTACCTGGAAGCCGTCAGAGCGGCTTGCGCCCTTGACGATGGAGAGGGCCGAACCCTTGGCCTGCGCGTCGTGCAGCTTCTCGGTGAACCCCTTGTCGGAGCCCTTAGGCACCATGCACTCCTCGGAGAGAAGGTTCCACAAGCCCGTGTTAGGCACCTCGAAGATGGCGATGAGTGCCTTGTTGTCGACGTAGGTGATCTCGTCTGCGTCGATGCCGTCCGCCTTGTAGGCTTGTAGGGTCTGCTCGAAGACGGTGGCCGTGAAGAGCGCCTGCAGCTTCTCGTTGGTGAAGTTGATGCAGAGCTGCTCGAGCGAGTTGACCTCGAAGACCTCGAAGCCGAAGATGTCGACGACGCCGATGATCGAGGCCTTCGACTCGTCGATCACCTCTTCACCAGCCGCGAGGGCTTGGTTGATCTGCACGATGAGGTAGTCGAAGAGCTTCGAGTAGATGGCCTTCGAGAGCGCATCGCGACCGTCGTTGGCTGCATCGAGCTTGAGGTCCTGGTCGACGAACTCGGCGCCCGCCTTGATCTTGCGCTTGGTGAGTGCTTTGCCCACCGAGTCCGGCTGAAGCCCCAGCACCTGCTCAGCGTCCTTGAGGTACTGCATCGACGACGAGAGGATCTGGGCCGACTCGGTCTTGGCCGGGTCGAATGTGACGTTGCCGAGCAGCATGACGCCAGCCATGAGCTGCCAGTACTCCCTCTGCTCCGCGTCGGACACGTTCTGTGCGGTGAGCGCCTCCTTGAGCTCCGCGAGGCCGTGCGCGTCGTGCTTGGCCGGCACCGGGTCGCCATGCTTGAGGTAGCTGTATGACTTACTGTCGCTCGAGCTGAGCTGGATACCCTTGAGCTCGGCAGCGCTCATGCCGCGCAGCAGCTCGTAGAAGATGTGGTACGCGCGCTCGCCGTTGCCGATGTGCGTGATGCGCGACTTTTCGAGCAGGTAAGTCGAGAGGGAGGCGCCCTGCGCAGCACAAGCCATCGAGCCGTGAGCAAGCGAGGGGTACAGGGATTCCAGCGCGCGCGCGCGGCGCCCGAGACGTGCCCCGCCGGGCTCGGATGGGGCCGGTGCGCGGGCGGGGAGGCGCGTGGGCGGGGCGGGGCGCTGGGCGGCAGGCGCGCCTTGATGCGCGCGCTCTTGTCGAAGTAGAGCTTGAGGAACTTGCCGAAGCGCGAGCTGTTGTCGTTGCGAACGGTCTTGGCGCACCCAAAGGCCTCAGTGATCGGCTGCGACTTGTACACTTTCTCCTCGAGCCCGTGCGATGCATTCGACACGTAGCGCAGGTACTGGAGGATGAAGCGCGCGCTCTCCGTCTTGCCCGCGCCCGACTCGCCCGAGATGACGAGCGCTTGGTTGACACCATTCGAGATCATCGCGCGATGCGCCGTGGCAGAAACCGCAAAAATGTGAGGCGGTTCGGACTCGAGCGACATGCTCGCCTTGTACTGCGCGAGCTTGCCCTCGTCGTAGAGGTGGATCGTCTTGTACGGGTTGATCGCGATGAGCACGGCGCCGTTCTTAGTGTAGATTTCGTCCTTCTCGTGGCGCGTCTTGAGCGTCGCCATCACGACGCTGTCATCGATTGACGACAGCTGTGCGAGATCGTCTACCAACTCCGCCATGGGTGCCCGCACTTCTTTCTTGCAAGACTGGTCCGCTAAAGAGGGCACGCGCGGAGGGCCTGCGAGCGCGCACGGAGGCGCCGGCGAGGTGAGCAAACGGTGTGGGCTCGGGCGAGGTGAGCCAACGGTGCGCGCTGGCTACCTCGTCCTCGCAGGGTGAATCGCAACTTTGCTGGTGCTTCGTTTGTCTCGTGAATTTGAACCGACGGGACGTCGTTTCGAGTCTCGCTGGGCTTTCCACAGGAAAATAGGTCAGCCAATTCAAGAGAGAAGTGCTTCGTTTCTTGCAAGGGGCTCCCGAGCCCTTGTTCTTGGATGAAGAATGTTGCTAAAGTCGAGGTTGTGGGAGGTTTACATAACGCGACATCTTCAAACCCACTCGGTTCGCATGCTGTGAGCAACTGCTCGGAGAGTTTCGTTTCCTTCGCAATCAGCACGGGTATAGCCGGATCAGACGTCTCGGTGGTTTCTCGGTGCGCCTTTTCGCGGTCCACGAGGCATGGACACATGGCGTGGCATTGAGCTCACGTTCAAGCTTATGACGATGCGCCGGCTGCGCCGGCAGCTCGGGGGCACGATTACCAACCGGACGACCAAAGGCTTTGCCGTTCTGCTTGCGTTCGGCTGCGTGGCCTTCGGCGTGGTCGATGTGTACTTCGCCGACAAGCCGACACCAGGTGACAACTTGAGCAGCGCTGAGGCAGCGGTATTGACTCAGAACTCGGGCAACTCCCTCTACATCAGCATCGACCCGTTCGGGCTGCTCGATAATCGAGTGAATTGGCTGCTCTTCGCGCTCGCGTTCGTGGTGCTCGTGATCGTGTACAAGCTCGCTGATGTGGTCCGGAGCGTCATCGGCTGGATGGTGCTCGGACTGGCCGCGTACGCGGCGGTCGTGTTCGCGTGCCGCGATTCTAGCGTCCCCGAGTGTGAGCGCGAGAGTTCCTTGTATATTGTGATCGGCATCTTCGCTGGCGTCGTGCTGAGCGTGGTGGAGTGGTCGGCGCATCACATCGTCTACCCGTACATGGTGCGGCACGGAATTTGCTGCCTCGCGGACTTCGCATGGTGGTGGAGCGTGCGCCCACTCGGGCCGCACGCCCCCTCGCAGTTTGTCTACCGGTCCAGCTTCGAGCTGCCGTTCCTGCCGTGCACCGATTTCATCAGCAGTTGGCTGCGTGAGCCGCCGCGCTTCTTTGGCTATGAAGGGTCGCTGGACGCGGAGGGGCGGCCGCACGGGCTGGGCACGTGGAACGACTCGGCGCGCAACGGCGAGACGCTGAACGGCGTGTGGGAGCACGGCCAACCGACTGGTCCCTTCCGAGCAACCGAGTACGGGAGTGGCTTCACCTTCCGCTCGCTGCGCGTCGCGTACTGCCAATGCCGCGCCGAGCCGCTCGACGAGTACTGGTTCCAAACAGTCCGGCATCCCGACGGGGCGCGCTGGGGGGTATGCTCGGTCGAGTGCTCCTCGGCCGGCCGCTTCTTTAATCACCTGCCCGAGGTGACGCCGCTCTCGGGCCCCGAGGCCGCCAAGCCCCTCGGCTGCCAGTGGCGCGACTTGGGCGCCGTCACCGACTTTGAGGGCGCGAAGCCGTCCAACGGCAAGCAGATAGAGAGCGCAGTGCTCGTGGATGCACTGCGCGCCAAGGGCGCCGGCAGCCACGCCTCGAACGTCCAATTCAGCGTCGACGAGTTTGCGGCGCTCGGCGTGTCCTCGCTGCGTCGCAACGACTACGTGACGGTGTGCGGCCATTACTGGAAGCCGTCGCAGCCGTCGGCGGCGTGGTGCATCGAGCAGCTCATCAAGCTGGATGATCCGGAATTGGCTGGGAGCAGGTACCCGCCCACGCTCGTCGTTACAGCCGGGCGCGACGGCGTTCAGATCTCGGGCTACAACGCCCCCTCCGTATACACCGCCTTCGAGCGTTCGACGGTGTCGATCGAGTTTGTGCCGGCCGCGTCGAATACCTTGCCTGTGCTGCCCGATCCAGCAGACGAGTCGACGAGCGACGCCGAGATATCTGGCTCGGCAAGCGCGGTGGTTGGCGCGGCAGGCGGTTCGACAGGCGGCGCGGCGGCGGCGGGCCCCGTGCAGGTGCCGAGCTCGGCCGCAAAGGTGCCCGAGCGCTACGTCGTCGTCAGCGAGCAGGGCATCCGCAATTTTGTGCTGTCGGAGCTCATGGATGAGGGCGAGGCTCGTGAGCTTGCGGCCAAGCAAAGCCTCAACTGGGTGCTCTACAAGGTGAAGAACGGCGTGTACACGGAGGTGGATGCGGGAGGCATCGGGCTCGCGAGGCCAAGCATCCGGAGGCACATCGAGAGCAAGTTCGGCGCTGTCTCGGCAGTGGTGGAGCCAGGCTCGACAGGACCAAACGGGGACGACCCGGTGTTGGCAGGTCTTAGCGTG
>Ga0164294_10002859_pt1 | contig 15415 bp, 12 predicted proteins | sample GEODES005metaG_FD_111479 | JGI IMG/M metagenome (GOLD analysis project Ga0164294, IMG submission 111479) | Oligotrophic lake water microbial communities from Sparkling Lake, Wisconsin, USA - GEODES005 metaG | ecosystem: Environmental > Aquatic > Freshwater > Lake | place: USA: Sparkling Lake...
GTAATAGTCCAGTGCCTTTTGCTTTTCTCCTAAATCATCGTAGACACCACCGATATTATTGAGAGTGGTAGCTTCCCCACCGCGATCGCCCACAGCCTTAAGTATGGGTAAAGCTTGGTTGTAAAAGTCCAGTGCCTTTTGCTTTTCTCCTAAAGCATCGTAGACAAGACCGATATTATTGAGAGTGGTAGCTTCCCCACCGCGATCGCCCACAGCCCGACGTATGGGTAAAGCTTGGTTGTAATAGTCCAGTGCCTTTTGCTTTTCTCCTAAATCATCGTAGACAAGACCGATATTATTGAGAGTGGTAGCTTCCCCACCGCGATCATTCACCATTCGATATAAAGGAAGTGCCTCCTCCCATTTTTTAATTGCCTGTCGCAATGAGTCGGCTGTTCCTTGCTGATAAAGTTTCATTCCTTCATTAAAAAGCCGTTCTGCATTATCCCTTGTTGCTGTTGATGATTGGGCAATTTTTCCTAAATCATCCTTGGCCAAAACACGGGTAGAGTCAACACATACCCCACAGCACAATAAGACACCAAGACTAAAAACTAGATAAGGATGTTTTAGCAGTAATAGCAGTCTATATTGTTTATTTTTCATCATATTTATTTATCTAAAAAATTGAGATTTAATTTAATGTAGGGGTAGCGCCCCCGTGCCTACCCCTACCCCCATTCACGCAACCACAGGATATTTGCATGGACAAACACGGGGGGTTTGCCCGTAACATTTGGGGTAACCACGGGGTATTTGCCTGTAACATTTGAGATAAACACGGGGTATTTGCCCGTAACATTTGGGGCAACCACGGGGGGTTTGCCCCTACCTTTTATCCGCAGGTGTTACCTTAATGGTAATCTTACCAGTAGAACTAAACTGAATCTCATCCGCTATATATAAACTCTTCACAGCTACAGATTGAATTTGAGACAATTCTTGAGGTTTTTTAACAGTTGCTAAATCCACCTTAGCTTGTCCTCGTTGGGAGTCCACCAACTCAAAAGCCTGAAGAGGAAGATTGGACCATTCGCTTTGTGTAGCTTTGCTGTTATCCTCACCCCGAATCACCAGACTACCCGTAGCAGTATAAACTAAAGAGTCTTTATCTTTCCTAAAAACTACCTGTTGTACTTGGGTAACAGGTAATGATTTAGAAGTTTTACCATAGGAAAACTCAATTTTTTTCCCTTTGGAGTCAAATCCTGTGACTCTAGCAGTCATAGAATCGCCATTTTTCAGCTTGATATCGGCTTTTATTGGTAATGCTAAGGGTATGGGCGAATTATTAACTTTTTTCTTTACTTTTCCTGGAGTTTGAGCTAATTGTATATTGGCGGTAACTGGTTTGAGGTTTTCTGTCATGCCCACCAGAGACAACACCAATACAAAGCTGAATGTTTTGAGGACAACCTTCATATAGTTATGGATGAGTATTAACACAGAATTAAAGTAAGTTATTGCTACTTTACCATAAAATCATCTATAACCGTCCAAATTCCTAAATTTTATCCAAATCACTATGTCACCAGATCCTCAAAATCCAACCAGTATCAATATCCTTGGTAATTTCGCTGGACTCATCGGAGTTTTAGGCATTTTTATTTACTTTATTGGTTGGGTCTATCGCTGGGCTTATTTTGGCTTTTTTGCCTTAGAACTTAATACCCTCAATCTACCCCATGAGTCTTTTTTAATAGTACCAATACAAATTATCTTTGGTAATTTCTGGATATTTATCCGGGCTGTCATAGCCATGACTTTAACAATATCTTTAATTCAAGTTATATTATGGGCAATTTCACCAAAAATAAATCATCAAAATATCCATAATAAAATCCAAACACTGATTAAGAGAATCCATGATTTTCCATTACTTAATATTTTGCGTTCTCTTGCCAAACTTTTACCCTCGTCATTACGTCAAGAAATTGTAATTGTGATTTGCATTTTAGGATCGTTGTTTTGGTTAGGACGTTTTCAAGGTCAGGCTGATGCTTATCGAGATGCTGTTAATCATACTTCCACAAGACCTATAGTTAGTATTGTTAGCGCTAAAGATAAACTTCCTTTGGGACGTAATTTAGATGATATATTGATAGATCCTTCTTTAAAGAATTCTCATATTATTGGAGATGTGGAACAGTTCAAAGATATTTTGGGACAAGAGATAAATGATTCAACAGATCCAAAACAACCGATTGTTTGGCGGCTATTAATTGAAAGTAATGATTGGGTTTATGTATTCCCATCTATGCCTTCTGATGCACAATTTAATCAGCGTCCTCCCGTATTGGCTATTAATACAGGTGATGGTGGGGTACAATTGTTAATTATCAGCCGTCCTAATCTGCGTGAAAAAGGCAATTAATGTCATACCTGGAAATTTTTCTGTTCACCTACTTAATTAAATTTTTCCAGTCTTTTAAAAATGTGTAGAATAATTACAGTTAAAATAGCACCCATTAATCCTAATTGCCATAAACCGCACCCAGCAGCAATTCCCAAAGCCGCAGCTACCCAAATTGCAGCAGCAGAAGTTAATCCGTGAATTTCTGGTGATTTTGATGTTTGAGAAGATTCACGTAAAATTTCCCCAGCCCCCAAAAACCCCACTCCAGCAGCAATACCTTGAACTACACGACTAAGAGAATCAGCACTAAGTTGTGTACCACCAGTTTGGATAGTGATGAGAGTAAATACGGCTGAACCCAAACTTACTAACATATGGGTTCTTAAACCTGCCGGTTTATTTTTTAGTTGTCGTTCTAAGCCAATTAAAGCTCCAATAAACAAGGCAAAACATAAACGAAGTCCAGTGTTTAGCCAGTCACTACCGGCAATATAATAAGGATTGATCAATTTTTTTCGGTGGTAAATAGTTTAATAAATGAAATCGGGGCATTGTTCGGACTAATTGGTAATATAGTAACAAAAAGTATGTAATAAATATTATTTAATAAATTGAGTGGATAAACTCTATTGGCTTGACCAAATTAAACTACAAGACCGCGCTAAAGTTGGCGTGCAGGCGTTCGATTTAAGCAAAATCAAACAACGGGGCTATCCTGTTCTTCCTGGTTTTGTAGTAGAAGCAGATGTTTTACGGCAATTTCTAGAAACTCTCAATAGTTCAGAGTCGTTAATCGCTGATTTACCCCATTCTTCCCTACATTTAGATGTACATAATTGGCGACAACTGCAACAGGTAGCCGGACGCTTACGTCAGGAAATTATCTCAGCGACTGTGCCACCTCATTGGGTGAGGACAATTTTTCAAGCTGCGCGACAATGGCAAAGAAGCAGTTTAATTTTGCGTCCCAGTTTGGCAATATCAAATAAGCAAGAAATGAAAAATGTATCTGGGTTATTAGAACCAGTATTTTGCCCTTGTGAAGAAGAGGAAATAGGTATTGCTTTAAAACAGCTTTGGAGTCAGTTATTCCGAGCGAGAAGTTTACTATATTGGCATAGTGCGGGGCTTAGTTTGCCCAGCATTAATTTAGGGGTGTTAGTGCAACCAGTTGACAATGCGATCGCTTCTGGTGTAATCAATACTAAATCATCGGCATGGGATATTGAAGCTACTTGGGGTTTAGGACTAGCAATTACCAACGGTGAAGTATTACCAGATGTTTATTACATAGAACCAAAAACCGGCGCAGTCGTAGAAAGACAATTGGGTAATAAAATGTTGGCGTATCGTCTTCATCATGGTAATGCTTTTACAGATGAACAACTACAACCAAGATTAGATACTGATTTTTTATTAGCTTATATTTTAGAAGAATCCCAACAACAAGAATATGCTTTGCCAGAAGAATTTTTGCAAGAATTAATTACTGTCAGTAATCAAATAGTCAGTGAATTAGGGGCAACTTTAACAATGAAATGGACAGTTGCCAAAGAATCTTTAGCCACAAAACTCTATATTACAGAAGTCACTGTTCCCCAATCTGTAAATAAGAGTGTGCAATTTATTCAAGGCATTGGGGCAGCCAGAGGGAGAATTATTGCTAATGCCCATATTTTTAGTTCATCACAAAAAGCAATCCAAGTTCCTCAAGGTGTAATTCTCATCGCCCCAATGATTACTCCTGATTATTTACCCTTACTACAAGGCGTTGCGGGGATTATTACAGAACAAGGGGGATTAACTAGCCACGGGGCGATTTTAGCCAGGGAGTTGGGTATTCCTGCGGTGGTGAGTGCCACAGGTGCAACCACTCTTTTACAAGCAGGTGAAAAGTTATTATTAGATGGTAATAAGGGTGAAATATATCGTTTCACAGAAGATGAAGAAAACTTTCCTAGTGAGGAGATAGAAGAATTAATCAAAGAGGAAAAAATTGTCAATTATCAGCCGATAAATTTACCAATAATTGCCACTAAGTTACTCGTAAATTTGAGTCAAGGACAATTAATTGAACAAGTGAAATGTTTACCTGTAGATGGATTAGGATTATTACGTTCAGAATTGATGATGTTAAATATTCTGGAGGGAGAACATCCTCAAGAATGGTTAATAGCCGGAAGAAAAGCGGAATTATTAGAGTTATTATCTGAGCAGATTAAGCAATTTGCTCGCGCTTTTTCACCTAGACCTATCTTTTATCGCTCTTTAGATTACCTACCCCATGATTTATTATTATCACAGTCATCAATTTATAGTGAGCGAAGTCGAACTATTCTTGGTGACAGGGGTGTTTTCAGCTATATGCAAAATCCGGCGGTTTTTGAATTGGAATTGCAAGCTTTAGCGATAGTTCAAGCGTCTGGTTATAGAAATATTAATTTGCTATTACCTTTTGTCCGCAGTGTTGAAGAATTTATATTTTGTCGTCAAAAAGTTGAGCAATTTGGGTTAACACAAATATCCCAGTTTCAATTATGGATCATGGCAGAAGTTCCTAGTATTTTATTTCTATTACCTGAATATATTAAAGCTGGTGTGGCAGGTATTTCTATTGGCACAAATGATTTAACTCAATTACTATTAGGAGTAGATAGGGAACAGGGAAAATTAGGGAGAATATTTGATGAAAGTCATCCAGCAGTAATGGGGGCAATATCTCAATTAATTAAAATGTCTCAAGCTGGAGGTATTCCCTGTTCTATTTGTGGTCAAGCCCCGGTGCTTTATCCAGAAATGATTGATAAATTAATAGAATGGGGGATTACTTCTATTTCTGTAGAACCGGAAGCAGTGGAAAGGACTTATCAAGCGATTTCTCGTGCTGAACAAAGATTAATTTTAGCAGCAGCACGACGACAACTTAGCAACTTAAAAAATTAATATCGGCAAATAGCCGCTACTTTAACTCCACTAGGCATTGCTTCTGGTTCAAGAGTATAAACTTTACCACCATTTAAGATGGTGTGAATTACCGCAAAATCTAACATATCTTCATCATCTGGTGCTGGTTCTGGATGTAATTCAACTGTAGCAGTTGGTAAATCAAATTTACCCCATATATGTTGTTTTAGAGGCACAAACAAAGTATCAACTCTTTGATAATATGCAGCCGGAATAATTGCTTTGATATCATTGGCAATTTTGTTACTTTCTTCCCCAGATAGTTGCACATAAACAGCCATTAGATCTTCATATTCCTTTTGAAATAAAGGGTTAACAATTTCCCAAGCTGCATGATTTAATTCTTGCATTTTGAGGATTTCTGCATTGCCAGTAATCCCTGTTTCTGCTAAATATGGATAAGTATTAGCTTGTCGGTAAATTGGTAATAAATATTCTACTCCTGCTAATATTAAAGGTGCTTTTTCACCTCGCAATTTTTTATGTAATGCACTATCAACAACATAACAAAATTGCAAAATATCTTCTTCATGTTTCTCCCGATCTGGATTACCCTGTCCATGCACAGAACCAGGGTGTTGAGCCGCAGAAGTTGCACCTCTAGGGATACCAATTCTATGCTGTACGCCTTTTTGGAATTCATCTTCTAAGAGAGTTTCATCCAAACTATGAGGCATATTTTCTACTTCTACTTCATTAATTTGGTAGCGTGTGCCTGAGTAAAGTTTGACATTCTTTTGACTTAAAGCCAAAATGTAGAATTTTCCATCATTATTAATCAGATTTAATAAGGGTTTGATATGAAAATTCTTGCCAACAACCACTAATTGGGGAAAAGAAATTGGTAAACAATAGTAACGAAATAGATTGGGGGAAATAAAAATTACTAATCCCTGATTTTGAATTTCCCAAAAATCAGTATTGTCTAATTCCATCGCTGGTTTGAGCAAATTTACAGTCTCAGTATGACGTAATCCTGTTTCATCTAGGCGGGTTTCAGCTTCTCGAATTAAATTTTTAAACCGAATCGGATTTTGTCGCGTATCTCCTCCTAGTTTTTCCATAGGTAGATACAGAGAAACGCATGGATACTCAGGATTTTGGACTAAATTTTTAAGTTCATCAAGAGAAAATATAGTCATAGATTTCATCCCTGTCGAGGATAATTACAGAATCTAGATTCCATTCAACTCTTGATGTGGAAATTCTGCATCTTGCTTTTGACAAGAAATTAACTGCTTTCTATTCCTTTTTATAGATATATAGCAATTCGTATTTGATTTGTGATAGCGTAGCGTGCCGTAGATATACATTGCAAGAGTCAGATCCCCGACTTCTCGAAGAAGTCGGGGATCTGATATTCAAGTGGGTTATAAATGGGTGTAGAAAGAATTATTGCGGTTTGAGAATACTGGGAATTGTAGCGAGGATGCGTGTGACAATTTCTTCTGGTGTTTCGGTCGCGCTCATAGTAATATGTAAGTCAGCTTGGGAGTACATTGGTTGACGTTGTTCCCAAAGCGATGTCAATTTACTTTCGATATCGGCATCTTGTAAAAGTGGTCTGGTATTGTCTTCCGCTAACCGCTGTAAGATTATTCCTATTGGTGCATCTAACCAAATTATCAACCCATGATGGAGATAACTCCAATTCTGCTGCTGCATGGGAACACCCCCACCCGTAGATATAATCAACTTAGTATAAGCACAAACTTGAGCTAAAACATCACTCTCTAATTGCCGAAACTCCGCTTCACCATTTTCGGCAAATATTTCATTAATAGATTTACCTGCGGCTTTGATTATGACTTCATCTGTATCTACAAATCTATAACCAATTTCTGCGGCTAATAACTTTCCTACTGTTGTTTTCCCAACTCCCATCATGCCAATTAAATAGAGGTTGACTCCTTTTAATATATCAATCATCAGTATTTTTCTCCTGTAAAATTATTAATTATTATTAAAGCTTAAATTAGCGTTTTTGTGGTTTATTTTCGTTGTCATCCTCAAAATCATCATCTTCAAAAAAATCCCAGTCATCATCATCTGTAACTTGAGTTTTGCCTGATTCTTGGTAAGGAGGAATAATTACCCGATAATCAGCATCATAAACAGATTCAGTTTTACCCACAGCAGTATTTTTCGGTGATTGGGAACTATAGGAATAAACGGAACTATTGCGGGAATTAGAACTTTGTTGACTTGGGGAAGTTTCTGTTACTGATTCTGAATTTTCGCCATTATCCCAATCATCTTGATTGCGATTTGTGTCCCAATCGTCAAATTCATCATCAACTTGATTAACGGTTGGTGGAGGACTTTGAGGAGGTGGAGTATTTTGTCTAACACGGGGTGGAGTGGGAATTGATTTGGGTAGAGGTTGTGGTGCTTGTAAATTTAAATCAGTCGCAAATTTTAACAATCTAGTAATTATTAAAGATGTGAAAATACCAGCAGTTATACTTAATAAAATCCACAATGCTAATGGTAATGCTTGAGTTCGCATCCCCAAAAACATTAATGGAAGTGAGGGCGACAAATTTTGAACTAATATTATTATTAGTCCCAGCATTGCCGTCACCAAGATAATTAAGCGAATTACAGCCATAAAAAATTCAAAATTGCAGCAGGATTCTAAGAATACACCAGGAAAAAACAGATGAATATAGCTGTTGCCACAAAAGAGCAAAATAGAATTAAGAATTAAGAATTAAGAATTAAGAATTAAAAATTTAGTTTTTTCATTTTTAATTGTTAATTTTTAATTGCTATAAATGACCTTGCCATCGTTCAATTGGTATACAGTCAATATCTAATTGATCCAGAGCGCGAGCTACAACAAAATCAACTAAATCCTCAATGGTTTGTGGGTTGTGATACCAAGCAGGAATGGCGGGGACTATTCTCACTCCAGTTTCCGCTAAGGTCGTTAAGTTCCGCAGGTGAATTAAACTAAAAGGGGTTTCTCTGGGGACAATTACCAGTTTACGTCCTTCTTTAATTTGGACATCTGCGGCTCGTTCTAGTAAGTCGGAACTTAGCCCCCCAGCAAGTTTTGCGACTGTACTCATACTACAAGGGATAATGATCATCCCCAACGTGCGGAAAGAACCACTGGCAATACCCGCACCAACATCACTCCAAGGATGACAGCGGAGTTTACCTTGTTCGGGAACTCCGGCTTGTTCTCGCCAAAATTGCTCTTGTTTTTCTGGTTCTCCTGGCATTCGGATTTCCTGTTCTGCCTGCCAAACTGTGTAAGTAGATTTAGATGCCACCAGTTCAATTTGATATTCTGCGGCTAAGAGGAATTTAAGAGCGCGAACGGCGTAAATTAGACCAGATGCACCTGTTACGCCCAAGATTAAAGGTTTTGTGTTATTAGTCATTTGTTAGTGGTCAGTGGTCAGTGGTCAGTTGTTAGTGGTCAGTGGTCAGTGGTCAGTAGTCAGTGGTTAATATTTAAGAGCAACTAACAAAGGACAACTGACAAAGGACAACTGACAACTGACTATTCTTGATCATAAGGTTCTCTGTCAAAAGATATGGCTTTGCCACGCAAGCTATCGCTTTGATTTTGTGGATAAATGTCTCCTGTTTCCTCATTGCCAGTATTCTCGCTCATGGCTTTAGGTAAACCATCAGCACCAACTGTCACTAAATCAATTTGTTGACGGTAGTAATCAACACTTTTGACTTGTACCATACAGCTATCGCCCAATCGGTAGGAAGCCCGATTTTTTCGCCCAAATAACGCTTGTTGTCTGGCACGATATTCATACCAATCGTCTTTGAGGGAACTGACGTGAACCAGTCCTTCTATTCGTAAGGTATTAGCGAGATTACCTTCTGTGGGCGATTCTACTGGGACTTCAATTTCCACAAAGAAGCCGTAGGATTGAACACCAGTAATTACTCCTGGAAATACTTCGCCAATGCGTTGTTTCATTAAGGAGGCTTTTTGGAGTCCGGCTAAATCAGCTTCAGCTTCTTGGACTTCTTTTTCTCGGTCATTAATTTGGACAATGACTCTGGTTAAGTCGCTTTGCAGTTCTTGTTGGAGTTCTGGGGGGAGAACGTTCCAATTGATTTCTTCGTGACAATTAGAATGGCGCAGGTTTATCCGATCTTTGACGCGGGTATTCCGGCGATCGCGCCCATGCTCTAGTAAGTTATGATACACCCGTTGCAAGAGGATATCTGGATAACGACGTAAGGGGGCAGTTATGTGGACATATTGGGATAAAGCTAGTCCAAAGTGAGAACTTTTGGTAATGCTATATAAAGAAGGCTTGAGAGTGTCTTGTAATAAATAGGTGAGAACTTGTTCCGATGGGGAATCGGCAAAAGCTCCCGTCAAGTGTTGATAATCTAGAGGTTGGATTTCTAATTCTGGATCAAGTCCTAATTCCACACCTAAATTAACGGCTAGTTTGAGCATTTCCTGAACATCTTCGGGATCAGGTGTGCCTTGAACTCGCCATAAACTGGGAACTCCCAAGGCGCTGAGATGATCAGCCATGAGTTGATTAACTAATATTACCAATTCGGTAATGAGCGATCGCCCAGGTAAGTCATTAACCACCACCGATCCCATTGCTCCTTCGTCATAGTAAGGGTTGTGGCTGGGTGGGAGATTTAACCGTAAGCTGCCCCGCTGTAGACGTACCTGTTTAATAGCAGTAGCCAAAGTCTGCAAATCTGGTAATTTCTCTTGGACTTCGGCTGCCACTGTGCTGCTTTCACCGGCAAGAATAGCTGCTGTCTCTACTTGACTAACAGCTACATCTACATTAATGACACTAGGTTGAATTTCCCATTCCTCCACTTCTCCTGATTGGGGGTTAATGGTGATGATAAAAGAGAGAGCCAAGCGATCGCTACCAGGGACTAAGGAACACCGTTGTATCACCACTGCTGGCAACATTGGCAGTAGTAATTCTCCCAAATACACTGACTTACCCCGCTTGAGGGCTTCCCGGTCTAGAGCCTCATCGGGTTGGATATAGTGGGAAACATCTGTAATGTGAAATAATAATCGCCAATTATCATCAGTAGTTTTTTCCACACTGAAGGCATTTTCAACCACAGACTCATCACTGTTGACACTCTTAATGGTGAAGGTAAAAACCTCACGTAAATCGAGACGATTTTTCAGGTCTGCTTTCAGGAGTCTCTTGGGTAACTTTGCCGCTGCATCGAGGATAGGATCAGGAAAAGTTCGGGATAAATCATGTTTACAAGTTACCAAATCTATATCCGCTGCGGCTTCAGCATCACTACCCAAAATTTGCACTACTCGACCCAATGGGGGATATTGTGCGAGGGGATAGCGAAGAATTTCTACATGAGCTAAGTGATCAATTGCTTCTTCCAACTTCATGCTGTTGAGTTGTAGTTTCAGTTCAAACAGCAATCTGTCATCCAAAGGGACAGCCCGAAAACCTTCCTCCACCTGCTTAATTCTGGCGAGTAAGGTGTGATTAGACCGCTCCATAATCAACTTCACCTCACCTTCCGGCGATCGCCTGCGACTGCCTTCCTTGAGGACTCTTACCAAAACGCGATCGCCATTCCAGGCATTACTCAAATGACTTTCACGGATGTAAATATCCTCTGAGCCTTCGCTATCTTGAATCGCAAAGCAAAAGCCCTTACTAGAACAACGTAATTTAGCCTCAATCAAGCCTTCTTCGGTAACGCGGCGATATTTCCCCCGTTCCTTCACCAAAAGCCCGATTTTTTCCAACACATCCAAAGTAATTTGGAGTTTTTCTAGACTTTCTTCATCCTCACAACCCAGTTTTTTTTCTAGGACTTTACGAGCCACTAATTTATCATCTGTAAAATTGGCAAGAAGTGTAGCGATTGAAAATTCCATGCAGTGAACCGACCTTTGGTCAAAACATCATTTGTTGTCGAATCTGGCTCTTTACTGTATTCCCACCCGGTTTACAGACACTTGCTTACGAATTTCGCCTTTGCGTAGTGTTTCGTAGAAAAGGCAAGTCCGCTCATCGCGCAGCGTGGCGTTAGCCATAGTCATTGTCAGATGAAGCCCCTGCGTTGACTTCTCACTGCACGACAATCTCAGCGTTTGCTTACGTGACCCTTGACTTGATCTAAACAATCTTGACCATGCACTCCTGATACCTAATAATTAAACACTACGTAATTTAGATAATGAGTTAGTGAGAGACTTGGTTTGGAGAACTCTCTATCTCACCCACAACCCACAAACTACAAACTGGTTTAACTACAGGTGTTTGATAGTTTAGATGTAAGGCAATTCCACGACATCAATATCTGATAGCATAGCGTGGTGTTGGCCATGTCTTCACTGGAAGAAACCGCTGAAAAACCCAATTCTCCCTTATGTAGAATCGGTAACAATCAGGTAAGCAGTAAAACACAGGCAACGAAGGCAAACCTTATCTTTATTATTGTAGATTTAGAGCGCACTTCTTTAAAAATACTTCTAGATATCTAATTGGTTAATTAGTATAGCATTTAAAGATAAACGACAATTTGTGATCAACAACTGTTAGTATCAGGACATATTTAACGTCGTGAGTGCTTAGTTCTCAGTAAGACTTTATATTGAAATATAGGGTTTTGTCTAGGGGATGGTCAGTGGTCAGTTGTCAGTTGTCAGTTGTCAGTAGGGGCGAAGCATTTGGAAGATAAATTATCGATCATTGCCAAAAATAGTTCTCCAAATGCTTCGCCCGTACAGTGGTCAGTTGTTAGTAGGGGCGAAGCATTTGGAAGATAAATTATCGATGATTGCCAAAAATAGTTCTCCAAATGCTTCGCCCGTACAGTGGTCAGTTGTCAGTTGTCAGTTGTCAGTTGTGCGCTGACTAGCAATTTATGTTATTAGGAAAATTTAGATAAAAATGGTTGAAAGTATGATGTTGGCACAATTCCAGAATTTGTACCCCAACGGCAGTATTATCTCAGAATTAATAGAAATTTTTCAAGGGAAATATATCGTCCGTGTCAGTATACAACTCGAAGGTATCACCAGGGCAACGGCGATCGCAGGAGCAGAAACAGTAGAAGCAGCAGAAGACCAGGCTAGAAACAGAGCTTTAACGGTTTTGGGGATCAAAAATACACCGGGGGAAGTCACAAAATCTGTCTCCCCATTAGTTACCCCTCCACAAATAAAACCCACTTTCCAGGAATCAAAACCTGTTCCCCCTGTTAACAATACACAGATATATACACCACCGCTACCAGAAGAAGAAATTGATCCCAAATTTCCAGAACCAGAAATATTTTCTCATCAAGAACCAGAATATCCACCTTTATCAGAAGTCCCTCCTAGTAATGTCACGCCATTTACACCTCGCAGTTATACCCCCTATGAGGATACTGGTGTCCAGTCAGTCGTCGGTAAAAAGAAAAGACATAATGAACCAGTAAATTTATCTGATGTCATTGCCCAAACAGACGTAGAAATCGAGCGATTAGGCTGGACACCAGAACAAGGTAAAGATTATCTGGTCAAAACCTACAGTAAACGAGGACGTTCTCTGCTGAGTGAAGAAGAATTACGAAATTTTCTCACTTACCTCAAATCTCAACCAGATCCAATTGCGGGATTTTAGAATCAGGAGTCAGGAGTTCAGGAGTCAGGAGTCAGGAGTCAGGAGTCAGGAGTCAGGAGTCAGGAGTCAGGAGTCAGGAGTCAGGAGTCAGGAGTCAGGAGTCAGGAGTCAGGATAAAGAAGGAAGAAGAAAGAAGGAAGAAGGAAGAAGGAAGAAGGAAGAAGGAAGGAAGGAAGGAAGAAGGAAGGAAGGAAGAAGGAAGGAAGGAAGAATAAATATTGTTTTTTCCAATGACCAAGAACTAAGCTAAAAAATATCGGCTGGATCAGCAGAACTTAATTTCCGAATAGCAATCATTCCCGAAATAAAGCACATTAAAATAGTTAACATGATTACCATAATGGCGCGATTATAACTCATAAATATAGGCAAAAGTGTAGCATCTCTAGCAACATTATAAAGAACAAGAGCGCAGCCAAATCCAGGTAAATAACCAACAACAGCTAATAAAAAAGCCTCTTGAAGTATTACAGTTAGTAAATAATTTTGAGTGTAACCTATAGCTTTGAGCGTAGCATATTCAGATAAATGATCATTGACTTCTGTATACAAAATTTGATAAACAATTACAGTTCCTACAATAAAACCCATAATTGTTCCCAAGGTAAAAATAAAGCCAATAGCTGTACTACTTGCCCAATAATTTCTTTCAAATTCAATAAATTCTTCCTTAGTTAAAACATTGATATCTGTAGGTAGATAACTTCGCAATTCTTGAGCTACTAGGATGGGATCTGCACCAGGCTTTAACTTAATAATGCCAATATCAATTAATCCCCGTTGACGGTTATTAAAAATCCGTAAAAAGTTAACATCACTGGTAATTAAATTTCCATCTGCACCAAAAGATGCCCCTAATGTAAATAATCCACCGACCTTAACTTTTCTTCTTCGTACTTCTGCTGAAACAACTTTTCCTGAATTAAAACTATCAGCAATCGGACCATATTCTACTCTGGAAGAACGGTCATATAAAACAACATCAGGAAGTTTGAGTTTATTTAAATTTTCGTCTACTCCAGGTAAATCAAAAAGATTAACTTCTGGATTTATGCCGAAAATTAAGATACTGCGAGGGCGACCTGTAACAGGATTTCTCCAGCTTGTATAGTCTAAATATATAGGATGTACTGACTGAACTTTAGGCAAGTCTAATGCCTTATATAAACGGCGTTGGGAAAAGGTTTTCATTGCCAAAACAGCATTAGATTGACTGTTAATTAAAACCACTTCTCCGGCTAAACTGCTGTGCATTCTCACGTTACTGTAATAGAGTGCATCCCGAAAACCTAGCTGCATGAACATTAAAATATCAGCAAAGGCAATACCTGATAAAGCCACTGCTAGGCGAGTTTTTTCTCTTGTCAGTTGCAGCCAAGATAAAGGTATTTTTACTGCCATTTTTTATTTTTTTTGATCTCGATACTAATTAAGTAGTTGAACATGAATATTTGGCGTAGAAATAGGAAGTTAATTCTCATTAATTTCTACGGTGACTTTAGCATTTGTTAAACCGGAAACTTGCTTGGTAAATTCTGGAGATAGGGCAATTTTCACTTCGACAACTCTGGCATCAATATCTGCGGCTGGATCATTATTTAAGACATCTTTCTTGCCAATTTTTCTACCAATTGATGTAATTCTGCCTTTTAATTGACCATTAAATGCGCCGTTGTCACTAGAGATAGTAGCACTTTGACCCAAACGGACTTTATTAATACTATCTTCAGGAACTTCTGCAACTACAAACATCTGATCTGTTTGTCCTATTTCCGCAATTCCATTTGCTCCCATGATTTCCCCTGATTTGGTATGAATTTTTAATATTTCACCAGAACTAGGAGCTTTAACATAGCTTTGCTGAAGTTCTACTTGAGCTTTTCTCATTAAAGCAATGGCATTAGTAACTTGTGCTTGAGCAACTTGGACATTTAGCGGACTAACTACTAATATTCTGCTCAATCTTTCTCTTTCTTCGTCTATTTGTCTTTGTAAAGTGGAGACAGTTTTGTTACGGTTGGCTGTGGCTTCAATTAACTGCTGTTGTAAGGTCGCTAGGGTTTTAATTTGATTAGCTCTAGCTTCGGAAACTTGCTGTTGAATAGTATCTATTGCCCGTTTTAAACTAGCTTCACTTTCAATTAACTGTTGATTTGTAGTTAACGCACTTAAGCGACGGCGATCGCGTTCTTGCTGAGAAATAGCACCTTGTTTGTATAAAAAATCATAGCGCCCATAATCTACTTGAGCATTCCGCTTTTCGGCTCTAATCCGCTCCATATTAGCTTTTAAAGAATTTCTTTGTCCTATTAGTTCGGCTTCTAAACGATTAACTCCGGCTTGTTGGGCAACTTTCTCACCACTTAACTGGGCAGCAATTCGGCTAATTGTTGCCTGTTGAGCCTCTTTTTCCCCAGCTAGTTGGGCTTGCAACCGAGAAATAATGAATCTTTGAGCTTGAGCATCTCTTGGTGGA
>Ga0164294_10002860_pt1 | contig 15413 bp, 21 predicted proteins | sample GEODES005metaG_FD_111479 | JGI IMG/M metagenome (GOLD analysis project Ga0164294, IMG submission 111479) | Oligotrophic lake water microbial communities from Sparkling Lake, Wisconsin, USA - GEODES005 metaG | ecosystem: Environmental > Aquatic > Freshwater > Lake | place: USA: Sparkling Lake...
CAGCTTCCGCTGCTCGGCGTCGGCCAAGGGGACATGCTGGAACCGCGTCTACTGCATGCGGGAGCGGATGCAGCCGGCGGTGCTGGCGACGGTCGTGGATGCGGTGCTCTCGCTCGATGGGGCCCGTGAGGCTCTGCTGGCGCGTGTTGCGCAGCTGCACGAGCAGGGCGGCCCGGCTGCTGCTGAGCTGAAGACCTTGGAGAAAGAGCAGCGGAAACTCGAGGCCGCGATTGAGCGGCTAGGGGCAGCGATCGAAGGTGGCGAGGGTGCCGTCACGTCGCTCTCCGCCCGCCTGGCGGATCGCGAAAAGGATCTGGCGATCGTGCGGTCGCGTCTGGAGGAGCTGTCCAGGCGGACCGGCCGTGGTGAAAAGCTACCAGGGCCGGCGGAGTTGCTGCGGCACCTGGAGAGCGTGAAAGCCGGTCTCGGCAGTGACGAAGGCCGGGCGGCGGTGATTCTTCGCAGCCTGCTGGACGGCCCGATTCGCGTCGTGCCGTTCATGCGGGTGGATGAGAAGAAGGTCGTGGCGCGGCTGGAGTTCACGCTGAAGCTGGTCGGTGCCCTGCCGTCGGCGATGGCATGTGCGCTCCAGGGCGACGCTGGCGGTGGCGGTGATGCCGGGCCGGCGGCTGCCACGGGATCGGTACTCACGCGGTCGTTCTGTCTAGATGTTGCGTTTCAGCCGCAGCTCGTCCGGCATGCCACGCTGATTCTCGAGCAGCGGCGGCAGGGAAAGACGCTGAAGGTGATCGCCAAGGAATTGGGCATGACGGAGTACCACATGGATAACGCCGCCAGGATCGTGAAGCTGATGGAGAAGCAGGGGCTTACGGATCCCTACATTCGGCTGACTGACAAGCCAGACCAGGTATCGAAGTGGTCCAGCCGTCACTGGCTCAAGGCCGGTGACCGCAAGAAGGGCGGCAGGCGTCGCAAGGGGGCGTAGTCCCAAGGACGGCAGCAAGAAGTTTTTCACACGGGCACGGGCGGCGCTTTCGGGCGCCGCCCGTGCCTTTTTTTGTTTTTAGTCACGGAGGTGACCGTCATGGTCAAAATTAACACATTCAATAGTCGGCCGGTGTGGCACGTGCGGTACATGCCCGACGGCTCTGTAATCTTGAAGCTTTATGAGCTGCGGCTGGACGGCCGCGTTCGCCATCTTCGCGTGTCGCTGGCCCAGTGGCTGGCAGGACGTGGGGTCTATCTGTTGGAGAGTCACGCGTCGCCGCGTGCCCAGGCCCGCATGCTGGCCCGCCACCGGTGCCGGTGACGGGAATGCTTTGGTTGGACGATTCCGCATCGTTAAACACGGCAGTGACGCGTGTTTTCTGCATGAGTCAGCACCCGAGAATAAGCGACTTTCCCGAACTGGTAACGCGCTTATTCTCGGGTTCTAGTGCCCCCGCTTTTCCCGGGCTTTTTGTGGGGAAACGCTGCCCGGATCGTCTCGACGTCCATCCCGTTGACCTCCACGACCTTCGCGGGCGACCCGTGGCCGCTCACTACGGCGATGCTCGAGGCGTCGATCCCGAGGCGTTCTGCCAGCAGGGTGACGACGGCCTCGTTGGCCCGGCCCTTCTCGGGCGGCGCCCTCACCTTCACTTTCAGCGAGTCGCCCAGCCAGCCGACGATTTCGTCGCGTGACGATCCGGGGACGACCTTGAGATTGAGCCTGCCCAACGGGGGTGCCTCTACAACAATCCGTCACTTCGCAGCCTACACCCGACGACGTCGGCCATATTTTTGTCTGCCCCTAGGCGTCAGCCAACCACGCCAGGCCACACTGCGGCGATTTTCCAGAGCCGCAGGTTTCCGGCTGCCCTGCCTTCCTTCAGCACATCGTTCCACGTGCTGTACGGCCTAGGCGGATTGTACTTGTGTACCTTGACGTCGTAAGCGCCGGTCACACCCGTCAGCACCGTCATGGAACTCGTCGCCGCCGCCTTGACGCCGTCATCGGTGGATCTTGCACCCACGTAAAAGTCATTCCCGGGCCAGGAGACGTGGTCCCACGCAACAATACTGAACAGGCTGCAGCCAGCAAAGTCGTCCCCCGCCTCCGCGAAGTCGGACGGACGGCATAGCTGGCTCCTACCGCCGTCCGATTGCTTGGTGAGCGGGCGGACAAGGAACGAAATACCGTGGATCTCCTTACGGCAGTTCTCGCACGTACTGTAGGGGTCAAAGTAGACTGCTTTGAGATTGGGGAATGAATCGCCGTGCTCTTGCAAAAACCGCTCGAGTACCCACTGGAGTTTGATGCCCAGCGCGCCGCGAAACACTCCCGCGAACGCGCCACAGCCGAGGCCGGGGATCGTCAGGAATGCCGACCGTGGGCCAGTCGCATGAGCGTTAACGTACTGAAACACGGGAAGCAGTCGACGTCTGTAGAGAGCGTAGTACCCCTCATCGTTGATCTGGCCGTCATTCCCGACAACGGCATGCCAATCGGCGGCGCTATAGCGTTTGTCGTTTCGAAGCAGCGCGCCGGGCGTGTAGATGAGCGTGCCCATGAAAGGAGGAACATGTGGGTTCGGGTTGGCATGACGTCCATCGTCGAAGATCGTGCATGGCACGGCCACGGAAATGTCGCCCAGCAAGCCGAGTTCGGTGAGGTTCCAATCGGAACCGTCTCCGACCACCGCCGACTCAGCGAAGATTTGCCCACTCTTCGTCTCAAACAGTTCACCGAACAGATCATCAAGCGTGATGGCGTCGAGATGACGGCCGTGCAGTTGGGCGCTAAGTTTCGCCCCGGCCTTGTGAACTCCCGATTGGAGCGATGCGAGGTATTCGCCAGCGCGACCTCTCGTTTCGTCGGGAATCAAGATTGCATAGCTCGCCGGCGTGGTGCTCACTGTCATCGACAATGCGTCCTGTGAATTGAATCGTGTGGCTGGCCGGCGAAAATGACTGCTATCGATACCACAGAATTACGTTCGCTGTGCACTGAGAGGAATGACGAGTACACCGTCGCCGAAAACTCTTGTTAGCCGGTAACGTGTAATGGAGGCCGGTTACTGCGTCAACACGACAGCTGCGGAGCCGACATTCAAGTTCGCGCTGCAAAATCTCTGGTGCAGTGGATAGATTGTCCGTGACGAGCCGGCCAGCTGCTTGCCACGGGCCGCCGGGAGTTGCTCAAAGGTGCGGGGTCGCACGGGCCGCTCGTTCAAGGCGCGGGTCGTGGTCAGCCCACGATGGCAAGGCGACGCGTGCCTTCCCGGACAGCAAGCGAACACGAGCGATCACTTGCCAACACCGCCCCTAAGCCAGATACTAGCTCTTTTCAGGGGTTCACTGATATCGATGCCAAGCTGTCAAACGGGTTTGAAGTTCCGGCGTTGCTGGGCAACTACATCCCTGACCAGGCCGTCTTGGTGACGACCCCCGACGGTGAGTCGCGTTACTCGTCATGGAAACCAAACAGCACCGCCTTTCTGTCGGGCCTGCGGAACAAGGAACGCGACAAGATCAAATGCCGGTGATGCCCACTTCGCCACGATCGCCGTAGGGCTGAGTCCAGCACAACATGCGTTCATCATCAGCAGGGGCTTGCGGGTCCTGACAACCGCATAGGCGACCAAATTACCATGGATGTTTCGCGATCGCAGCGACGTAGCCTCTTCAAGTCCGGTGATTCTTCGCAGCCCCACGCGAACGGGAGCACAGGCGATGAGTGATGCGATATGGACCAGCCAGCTGGCAGAGGCTATCGACTCCTTGACCGATGCCTCGCAGGTACTTGCTTTTCCATCTCGGTGCCAAGACGCTCTGAAGGCTGGATTAAACCAAGGCTTGTCGATAGATGACAAAGACGAATTGCAGAAAGCACTCGAACTAATTCGGTCGTGGACGGCTTCCCCTGTGCCCGAGTTCCCAGACGCGTTCGCGCAATGGCAGCAGCTCCACGCATTTGGCCCCCCGGCTTTGCCTGACGTCGTGCTAACGTCCGCACTACGTATATTCCCAGAAAACACAGGCCATGACGCCGAGTGGCTCGAATGTGCTTTAGCAACGCGAAGGCTCGCGGTCATCGATGAGCTGCTGGATCTTGAGTTGCTTTCGGAAAAAGCGATTCTTCAAAAGGCTACTGCTGATCCAAGTACGCTCTGCAAGTCACGGATTCTCGAAGCGATCTCGCAGGACTCGGTAATCTGGGGCTCACCTAGGATATTTGAAGAACTCTGCAAACAGGTCGTGCAGACAACCTCAAACGAAGAAATCGGTCGCCTCGTTCAAGGGATCATCAACTGCTATACAGCTAGTACAGCCCGCAAGGCGAGTACGCAGGTTCTATCGCTTCTGTCTACAGAACCTGAGCAGGTCGGCCGTAAGGTTGTGGACGAGCTTTTTCGTCGGCCACACGCATGTCTTCGTTTTGTTGACTTTCTAAAGACATCACTCTTTAAAACCAAGGCCCGAGCCCCTCGAGACGCTGCGCGGCAACTCCTGCCCGTGCTCACGGGCCGGGCGATCGTCGTCATCGAAGCCGGCAGCAGTCCCGGCTCGGAGACGGCCGGTTTAGCCCTAGCATCACTTCAGCTGGCATCTGTTGAAGCCGCATTAACTCATGGTTCGAAAAGAACTGCGAGTCCACTCCTCACGCCCGAGCAAAAGACGGCATTGTTGAAATGCCTCGCCAAGCACGTGGCAGCGAATAGCTCCGGCGGAAACACCCCGGCCTTTGTCTCGGGCTATGACATGGCGGCTGCGTTTTCCTCACCGCCCGCAACGCTGAAGTCGCCCGCGCCAGTGACGCCCGCTGCTGGACCCACTGCCGTCACAGCGGCTCATGAAGCAGGCACACGACGCATTCTCAGCGACTTCGCACGGCTTTACGCACTGCAACAGGATCCGCAAGCGCGAGATGAGGCATTTCGTATCGCGCTCTTCAATCACGGAGTGCGGGAGTTTGGAAGTCTTGGCGATGAACTCCCGTTTGATAGCGCGTTTCATGAGACGCGAGACACAGGTGTTTTTCCGGGCGATACAGTGAAGATCGTTCGAGCGGGTCAGGAAATCTTCGCTGCGGGCACCCGGCATATCCTGGTCAAAGCCGGTGTAGCAACGGTTCCCGATTCGACTACGTAACTCCCCGCCTTCGTTCTGAGTAGTCACATGCGAAAGACTGTCGTCTGTATCGACTTTGGAAATTCTTACACCAAGATAGGGGTGCGACCCAGCTACACGGGCACCTCCTACCTAGCACGCGAACTGCCAAACGCGCAGGAAGACAGCGAACTTGGGCAAGGGTTTTGTATTCCGACCCTTGTGGCCCAGCGTGTCGTGCGCGGCCGGCCAGACGCCCATGCTTTCGGTGAGACAGCGGCCGGCATTATTCCTGACCCAAACACGTTCGTGTACCGGAACTGGAAGCCTAAGCTTCTCGCTACGCCGACGGGTCGTACGCCGCAGGGCGATACGTGGCGTGACATTGCCGTCCGCTTCTTTACATCCCTTAGGCAAGAGCTCATCCAGGCACAACCTGAGACGCAGGGCATGGAGGCCCGTATTTGTATCCCGCTCGTCGAACCTGCTCGTGCGGCTGATCAAGAAAACCTAATCATTGAGGTGCTCTCCGCGGCAGGTTGGCCAGTCGTGCCCGACATGCCGGTCGTGTATGAGCCAGTTGCGAACACGTGGGGAGTGGTCACCGAGGGGTATAACCACACATGGATTCCCAATCGAGGCGAAAAAAAGCGTTGTATCAATTTGCATGAGATGCTGCGGAATCGAAAGCTCTTCAACGCGATACGACACGCGGCCCTACGTGGTGGACTCGAGGACTTCCGATACAGGGTTCTCGTGATCGACATAGGTGCCTATACAACCGACTGTGGGCTAGTGGTTCTCGACGACAGCGTTGTTGAGCTGGACTGCCCATGCCCTGACGTTACGCATCGGTCGTTTGAAATGGGCATCAAAGAGTTGGACCAAGACATCTACACTCATTCAGCCCCAGAATCTCAGGTGGGAATCGCCAGCTTGTCGACGCGGGAATGGGAGCTGCTGAAGACGCGGCTTTATAACGGGGATGATGTTGCAGTCCGTGTTGATGGATCTGTGAGCAGAGTTGTCCGAATCAACGCTCGGCCGGCATCCGAATGCCTCACCAAATTCTCGGAAAGCGTATTGAAGTGCTGCGATAGCTTTCTTGATGCACACGTCGGTCAGCAGGGCGTAAACGATGTTGTACTGACTGGCGGGGGGATGCGAATACCGCAAGTATCGCAGGCGATGGTAGACGCCGTGCAGTCCGGTAGGATCAAAGCGACTCATATTTTACCTGCCGACGCGAATCATGAGCTTGCCCGAGGGGCGAGTGCACTTGGCGGCGCGAGCGTGATCTGCGGCTAGTCATCATCACCCTCAAGTAGCACGACGTGACGAAAGGATCACTTCGATGAAATTGCTTTGCGAACAGCTTGTAGTGGCGCTCGGATGGTGCGGTGTCGAAGCGGCCTTGCCTAATCCGGAGCCATACAGTTCGGATGGCTGGAAGATATCGTTCAATGTGGCGACAAACAGATACACGAATGCTACCGGGGCTCGCAGCCTGCAGCTTGAAGCGTACTTCACGTGTAATGGGAAATGGCTGTTCATTGTTGCAGAGGAGGCTTATCGACTCGATGTCAATAGCGGTCCCTCGTTCACCGCATTGCAGGAGGCCGTCGAGATACCGAACGGTAATTCGGCGTGGATGAGCGAATATGACGTCAACGAACAGCAGCCAGCCGTCATGCTTTCCGTCCGAACATGCGTCGCCGGCGTGGACTGCTTACGGCATCTCGTGCAGCACTTGCTCGACGACATGATCCATTCAGCGGATCACTATCACGATCTTTTGCAGATAGCCATCCGACGAGGGCAGTGCATTCCACAACTAATTCAAGACTCGGGGTATGTTGTGGCCCTCCTTGATGAGTCATTAAATGCAGCTGAAGAAGAAGATGAAGCAGAAGAACAAGACGCCGAGGACGCCGAGGACGCCGAGGACGCCGAGGACGATGAGGACGATGAGGACGATGAGGACGATGAGGACGATGAGGACGATGAGGAGCCCAACACTCCGCAGCCACCACCACCGCCTAGACGTCTCCGGTTGCCGTGGGAATGATTAGGAGCGACCGGGCGTAGGCGTACCTGTTGAGCGATGCATCAGATTCGATGCTGATATACCCCCACAAAGCTGATCCAGTTCTTGTGAGGGAATCCTGCTGCCGGACGCGGTCTTCGCCTTGTCCTCGTACGGCGTGAACGGTCCGGTGCGCGGCTCATGGAGATCTTTTCAGGCATATTTAAGGATTGGCCCACCGCCCGTGTTCGCGGCGGCCGCTGCTGATATTCGTACGGCTACGCGAATCGGTCCCGCACCACGACCTCGGACAGGGCCAGCTGGCCCCCCTTGGGCATGGCGGGTTTCACTGCCTTGCCAACAGCGAGCATGAAGCCGATCACATGTTCGCTCGGAAGGTTAATGACCTCGGCCACCTTCACTTGGTCGAAGCCGATCATCGGACACGAGTCGTAGCCCATGGACTTGGCCGCGAGCATGATCGTCTGCCCCACGATCCCGCACGACCGCACCGCCTCGTCCCGCTGCAGCTGCTCTTTCCCTTCGTAGAACGGCCCCATCCAGCCCCTGACCAGTTTCTGGATCTCAGGCGCGGCGGTCCGCCAGTACCGCTCGGGTGACTTCCTCACAGCCTTGTGGTCGGCGGTGGCGACTTCGCTGCGGCCGAGGGATGCGGTCGCCCCCAGTGCGGCATGGGCGGCTGCGCGGGCCTCGGGTGAAAATAGGCCGTACCGTTTCCCGGTCTGTTGTGCGGCCCGGCTCAGCCGCGGGATCCGTATACAACGTCGCCCCGCTCAAAGACCATCAAAGAGCCGTGTGAGAACTCGTACCAGTCTTCGCCGTCCGTGAGTTTTCGCGAGGCGATGACGAAGCCCTTTTGGTCGGGAGCTTTTTCCTCGCCGAGATCCGCTTCCCAATCTTCGTCGCGGAGGCTGACTTCGCAGAAGGGGGCCTTGCGATGCGTCCAGCAGAGACCTTTGTAGCCACGCTGATCGTGGTAGCAGTAGAGCCGTTTACCGTCGGAGAAGAGTAGGTTCAGGTCGCCGGCGCTGTTGAGATCCTTGAGGAAGTCCTCGATAAGGGCGTAGTTGCGTGGGTTGACCTGTTCTCGGGCCATCCAGGAAAGCAGCACGCACATCGCCAATTCGGAATCGGTGGAGCCCTCAACGGGAAAATCCGCGGCGACGCGTGATCTGAGCGAGTGCGTGTCGAGCGTGCCGTTGTGTGCGAAAACGAAATCGCTGCCGTTGATGCGACGGGTGAACGGATGGGTGTTCTGGAGGTTCACTTCGCCGCGGCTGGCTAACCGGACATGGCCGATGAAGATCGGTGCGGTGAGCGTTGGATCGTCGCGGAGCGACTGCGACACGTCGCTCTGGTCGGCACGGATCGGCTCCTTGGTGATCCGGGCCTTTGTGGGCGTGATAGCTGCGAGGCCCCAACCGTGTTTGTTCCCCCCGGCCCGGTGGCGGAAGCCTCGGAACGAGAGGCCGGGCGAAATTGGCTTATTGAAGGCGAGTCCGAGGAGTTCGCACATGGTTGCGCCGTCCTTTCTGGAATCACTTCACGTCGCCATCGGGACGTCGATTTCGTGGCGGCTTGCGCGCGGCATCTTCCATAGCGGATAGCGTCGCGAAGTCATGCGTTTCTCGGGAGCGGCGACTGGTTTCTCCGCGACCCATTTTGTAGGCCCGCAGCATCATCTCCTTCGATGTATGCGCCGTGTATCGGTGCGATACCGAGGAGCTGAAGCCATCAAGTCCGCCGATCGCCTCCTCCAATTCCGGCACTCCGGCGCAGTAGCGGTGGAGATACTTTGTCTCCTTCACCACAAACTTCATCGCCGCCTGCCCGTCGCCGTCCTGGTTGAGCACCATCGCCCGGTAATACACGTGTGCCACCCATTGCTCCACGACCTTCTTCGCTAAATCAATGTCACGCGGCTGAGCGAGGCAGGCGTTCCCCGAATCGAATCGCAGGGCCGGCACCGCCACGTTGCAGGCATACCGTTTGTTGTCGCCGGGAACGGTCCATCGGGCCGAAAGTCCGATGGCAAGCGTCGATGCAGCCTCGCCGGCGGGAAGCTTCAGCTTGATCACAACCCGCCGCGTGGCCCCGCTAAGCATCGCGCCCATGAGCACATCGTAGCCCGTCGCTGCTGGCGTAAAGGGTGCGATGCCGTAAGGCTCGGGCTGCGTGCCGGATGGCAGTGTGAGGCTGAGTTCGAGGTTGTCGACGACCGTGGCGAGCGTGTCGTTGAGTTCGGCCATCACGATCTGGGCGATGTCACCCGGCTCTTCGGCGTCGTGCATCCTCCCGCCGCCAGCCTCCGCGATCGCCTGCAACTGCGTGGGCGAGTAGTTGTGGCCCACGCCCACGGTGGAGGTCACAATGCCACGCTTCCGTAACTCGCTTGCGTGCCTAGCCAGCATCTGCGGCCTTGTCTCACCGGCATTGGCGTGGCCGTCGGAGAGCAGCACCACTTGATTCCGCTCGATCACATCGCAGGCCGCCTGCCGTTGGGCCACGCTCGTACAGCCACCGAGCCAACCGTCGGCGAGGTTCGTGGAACCCCGGGTATCCAGCGACCGGAGGATTGTTTCGATCGTCGCGCGACCCTCCGCGTCGAGCTGTAGCGCCTCCGCGTGGAGCTGTACGTCGTCGGCGAAGGAGACGAGCGTAAGGTGGTCCGTCGCCGGCAGGGCGGCGACCACATCCAGGGCGGCGGCCTTCGTGGCGGCCAGTGGCTTGCCCGCCATCGAGCCCGAGGCGTCGATGACAAGGCCGAGGTTCAGCGGAGTGCGCGGCTTATCGGCGGACGGGGCCTGCCTTGGTGCCCGGATGGTCACGACGAGATGCCGCACGGAGCCGCCGGCGGTGTTCACGAGCGTGCGGTCGAATTCGGCGACAATCTCAGGGGCGACGTGCGTGGTACCGTTTGTGATCATGTGGAGGTTCCTTTCGTAAGAAGGGTTCGCAGGGAATCGCTAATCCGGTGGAGCTGGGCGAGTTGTTCAGTGTCGAACTCTCCACGCACGGAGAGCTCGATGTCGCGGGTCAGTGCGATGCGATACCAGGTCTCTCCGCGAGCGGATCGGCTCGAGGCTGGCTGGCCAACAAGAGTGGCCAGCGCACGGGCGGCCTTCTCGAGGGCGGGCAGGTGGTCTGTGTCGCGAGACGGCGATTGGACAGACGCCTTCCATGACTGGCCGACCGGTGTGCCGCGGATGCTTCGCAGGTAGTCGAGGGCGGCGGTTTTCGAGGGCTGGCTGGCTCCGATGGCGTCGGTGTCGATCAAGGCACCGATACGGAGCGTGCCGTTGGCTATAGCTGCCATTTGGGAGGCGCCAATCCGCTGCATGAGTACGCGTATCTGGTCGAGCGTGAGGTCGCGATTGGCATCGCGAAGGAGTTGAAGCACCTTCAAACGGTCGAGGGTTTCGCGCGGGTATCTCGCCCCTCGTCCGAGCGATTCCGGGCCGGGAATAACCCCCTTTTCGACGTAGCTACGGATTGTCCGCGGTTCCACTCCGGTTTCGGTCGAAAGTTCCTGCAAAGTCAGGCCCGAAGCGTCTTCATGGTCGGTTTTCATACCTGTATCATAACGGCACAATGCGGCATGTCAAGATGTCGCATTATGTGCTGCGATCCCCCGGCGGGAACGTCCAGCCAATCGTTGCATCTCTGGCCCTGATTTGTCCGGGCAAGTTTCAGCTTTGACCAAGGATGACCGGCCGGTCCGGGATAATGCTCAAGCAAAGCTCCGGACAAGAACAACAAGTAAGGAGGACCAGATGACCGGACCGGCGAAGAACCGATTGCACGACTACGAGGCCGGCTGGCTCACGTTGCTGGTGGAGATGGGCGTGGCTACGAAGCAGGAAGCCCACGATGCAATGTGCCGCGTCGCCCAGAAAGCGATTGACGACAGGCACGAGCGGCGAGAACGGCGGCGGGCGGATAGGGATCGACGGCGAAAGCGAGACGAGGGCTGAATCGTTGCCGGCATCGCCACTCTCTCGCCATCTACGCTTCGCGCGTGAAACTAACCCGAGAGTGGTCGATGCCTAGCACGCCCGAGTCATTTCTTGTGACGCTCACGTGAGCCACGAAAGAGGTTCTCGCGATACTGTGCCAGCATCCTCCCGAGTTGGGTGGTCTCACGACGCACAGTTTCCACATCGGTGCCGTTGGACTTGGCGACGAACTCCTCGGCCTCCGCTTCCGTGTCGAACTCCTGAACGGTGCGGTATTTGATATCCGCGACGACGTAGTAGCCGAGCGCGAAGGCTCCTGTGTCGATGTGAAACGGAAGTTGGGGTATGTGCTCACTCATGGGGCCACTCCTTGGTTGGCTTTCGCGTGAATGTCGAAGAACCGTTGGCACACATTGCAGAACCAGTTGCCGGGCTTCGGGCCATTGGGAATCAGCTTGAACTTGCGGCACGTCGCAGCCAGCCGAATCGTGATGCCGCACAGCCCCACCTGAACTGACGCTGTGTCGGGCGAACCGCATTGTGCGCACGGCGGCACCACCATCCGCATGAACCTTCCGTGAATCTCCTGATAGTCCTTGTCTTGGTCATAGGCATTGAGTTCAGCCATCATTAGTCTCCTCGTCAGTCCTGCAGAAAACAGGGAGCACCGTTGAAGGGTCGGTACTGTCGTTGGGGTGGGGCAAACGGAAATAACAACGCGGCGTAGAACTGTGAATATGGGAGACGGGCTCGCCCTACAACTTGGCTAAGCCCGCCTCCCGACCTCGGCACACTGAAACAACTAGAAGTCAGACGGCACTTTCTCAAACTCGATGCCGTCGGTCTTCGTGTCCGGTGGTAGCTTGGCTTGGCGCCAGACCAGCTTTCCGTCGGGGCGGAGAATAGCCGCGAAAAATCTCTCGCCGTCCGTGACTTGTGCCTGCAGCTGGTCCTCGCCCATCTCCCATTCGAACTCGTAGAGAGGCTTGTCCGGGCTGGTCAGAAAATACGCACCCTTGCCGTCCTTGCGAATCTTCAGTTTCGGACCCGGAAGACCCAACTGCCGATTCTCCTTGCCGCTCCACGTTCCGATGAACGGCTTGGCTTCGGCATCCACTGCAGGCTGAGCCGAGGCGATGGCACTGGGCATGAAGAAACTGCAAAGCAGCAGGAAAGCGACTCGAAGCGATGTGTTCATGAACGTACTCCCTTGACGTGGTTGAGCAGGTGCCGCATTCGACGCGGCATACCATGCCTCACAATCATGCACAGATCGGTTCATCTGGCTTGCCACTATGGCGCACTTTAATCGTGTGCCATGGCGATCCATGCCGTGGCCATATCCAATGCTTTGACTGCCACGAAACAAGCCCCCCGCAAGGTCCGGTAAAACACACTATGACACTCTTCGCTAGCCGGAGACCGAACCTTTTTTGATCGAACCGCGTATAATGACGCAAGCATCAAGATTGGCACGTCTAACGGCGTGCTAAGTGAGTCCGAGGCCAAACCCTCAGACTCGCAACCGAGCCTCTGCAAGGCAAACGGTGCTACCCGAGTCGCGAAAGCGACAGAGGGATGTGCGTGTGGTGTGTAGCCTCACGAAACAATATTGCAGCGGTGTGGTGATCCTTTTAACGAGGGACGCCGCACCGATCTTGATGCGTTCCCTCTTAGGAGAACGCATATGCGAATCGGTCGACTCTCGATCCGAATCAATTCAACGAACCGAAAGCACCATCTCTGGTGCAACAACGGCTCTTGGTGGGTTGCCTACGTTTTGCACTTCTCGGGCCGGAAACGTCGCATCCGGCGCTCTCTCGGCACCTCGTGTGTTGAAGAGGCCATCCGTCGCCGCGATGAACTCTTTGCCCGCATCGAACGGGACGGCGAGGAGGTGCCGGAGCGCAAGCCGAAGAGCCCCGAGGAGGACGAGATGCGTCCACTCGTCACATTTATTCAGGGCGTCAACGTGGCATCGTATTTGGCATCCGCTTAACCACACCCGGAGGGCATCTCATGGACGAAGCATTTTCAGAAACGATTCGGCACCGCCTGCTTCACCTCAGCGACGCCGATACAGCAAACGCGACCGCAACCGAGCATCGCGGAAAGGCACGCTACGGGCAGGCGGCAAAACAGTTTGAGATTGCAGCCGACGTGTATCGCAGCGGCTCTCTTGGGCTTCTCGCCAAGAAGGCGTATTCGGACGCAGCCGAGTGCTACGAACACATCGAGAACTCTGTCGCTGCGACGAGGTGCGCACTGCGTGCCAAATCGCTGCCTGACTACTGGACTGAGGCTGACCACGACGCGAAGTGGGGATGAGGACCAGAGCCACTCGTTTGCGACGCCAGCGATCTTCCCTACTTTCGACCAAAAGGAGAAACCACGATGGGCAGAAGGAACCAGAATCCAAAAGGCGATCACAACCTACCGTTCCGGCGGACGTACATTCACGAAGCGGACAGGATCATGGCGGATTGCATGACATTCACGGCCGACTTGGTCGGCAGTGACGAGGCAACACGCAGGCGATGGCGACGGGCAGCGAAGCTCTACGAACGTGCCGCGGATTTCTACCGGCGCGCGAGCCTCGGCATCATGGGGACGCTCGCGTGGCAGAAGGCCGCAGCCTGTTACGCAACGCTCGGCATGCACGACGACGCGAGCCGGTGCAAGCTTGATGCAGACTCCATTCCCGTGTTCTGGGACGAAGACGATTTCTCACGTTCTGAAAACCAAGGAGACCAATCATGAGCAATCCGGCAGACAGAATCTATGTAAGGGGAGGCGTTCCACTCATCGTCATATTCAGGGCGATGCGGGGGTGGATCGAGCAGCACGCCGCCAAGGAGGGAAAGACGCTCGATCCGGCTTGGTACCGCGACAGCCCCGAGGAGAGGCCGGAACTGTATCCGGAATTGCAGCAGCAACAGACACCCGAAGAAGGAGACCTGCGATGAGCAACCAAAGAATCCTGACGCTATATCCCTACCTCTACCCCGGCACCACTTGCTGGGTGTTCGACGACCCGCGGACCGGACTCAAGGAGGAAGCTTTCGTTGAGGGCACAAGCGAGATGATCACCCGGGTGGTCGACCACAAGAAGATTCCCCGAGCAGCCAAGGGCTTCCTGCTGTCGTTCTCAGACCAGCCGTTCGATGGCCACGATGTCGAGCGGCGATGGGTTCGTGGGGATGCCGAGGACGGCAATTGGTACGAGGGCGACGTTCTTGGCGAGTACATGGAAAACTGGCTCTGTCCGGCGCTGCTCCTGTACTTCGAGAAACCGCCAAAGCGGCTCTATGTGCGGTGCGATCCGCTGCCGGCGGGCGTGCAGCCGATCTGGAATCCACCGCCGGGCGAGGAGGGCAGAAGGTTTGTCGAAGCTCCGCGTTAGTTTCTGAATATCAACCACAGTAAAGGAGGCTACTAATGACGCCACTCGTTACGCCACTTGAAGTTCGTCTCGTGCTGACCCGTGAGGCAGCGAAGGTGCTTGGTTGCTCGATGAGGCAAGTCCGGTCTCTCGCAGAGAGAGGGCGAATCAAAAGCTGGTCACTCGGCCCCAACGCCTCAGCCTATGACATCGAGGAACTACGGAAGTACCGGCTCGAGCAGGAAGCGGGCCGCAAGGCTGGCAAGGTTCGTGGTGCCCGACCGCAGGGATTCAAGGCTGACGTCATGCCGCACGAGCGGGCAAAGAAGTAGTGCTGCCCGGGCCCGCCGTGATCACGGCGGGCCCGGGATTCATTTGTCTGGCAAAGCCGCCTGGGGAGTTGGGCTCAAAGAAGCACGGCACCGTTGGTCAAGCTCGAGCCTTCGCCCCCGGGAATACGCCAAGGCCGGTACGACGTCGTAGACCAAGGTTGACCTTCGGGTTCGCAATAACGGCCACACCGCGATGCAATCACTCAGCAGAAAGGCCGCCAATGCGAAGGGCAGATCCAAGCGTTCTTACTCCGCGAGAATGCGAAGAACGGGAGAGAATGCTGTACACGCTGGTCCTAGTGAAGGAAGCCATATGCGCGTTTGAAGATGGCGAAACCAACCTGCGCGATGCCGTGTTCCAGATGGCTACTGTCCTTTCCACTTGGCGTGCAGCGTAAACGCTCAGTCCTCTGCAACGAAGCGGCGACGTGGATAGAGGCCAAGTAGAGCAAAAAGAGAACCCCCGTAAAGCGGGCGGGCCGGGCGTTTTCACGCCCGGCCCGCCTTTCCTTGCTCATGCATCACCCTGGCCAGCGGCTCAGGGTGGGGCTCAATTAGCAGCCCTTCTTGCAGCCGAGGAGGCCACGCTTGCCGGCACCGTTGCCGCCGTTGCCGTTCGAGCAGCCGCAGCCGTTGTCGGCCGG
>Ga0164294_10002864_pt1 | contig 15406 bp, 10 predicted proteins | sample GEODES005metaG_FD_111479 | JGI IMG/M metagenome (GOLD analysis project Ga0164294, IMG submission 111479) | Oligotrophic lake water microbial communities from Sparkling Lake, Wisconsin, USA - GEODES005 metaG | ecosystem: Environmental > Aquatic > Freshwater > Lake | place: USA: Sparkling Lake...
ACCGATGATGGGTAAGCTGCCATCATGTTTTTTATGTTCATACAGCATGGACTCTTCTTGGATCTTGCCGCGCTGATAGCCGGTTTCCATCGCACCCAATACACCGCCACGTTCGGCAATGCGCTCGAACTCTTGCAATACAGCTTCTTCAACTAAGTCAGTTAATTCTTCAATGATGAATGAGCCTTGACTAGGATTTTCGTTTTTCGCCAGACCCCACTCGCGATTGATGATCAGCTGTATGGCTAAAGCACGACGCACTGATTCATCAGTCGGTGTGGTGATCGCTTCATCATAGGCATTGGTGTGCAGAGAATTACAATTGTCGTAAATGGCAATTAAGGCTTGCAGCGTAGTGCGGATGTCGTTGAAATCAACTTCTTGCGCATGCAGTGAGCGGCCCGAAGTTTGAATGTGATATTTCAGTTTTTGCGCGCGATCATTAGCGCCGTATTTCTCGCGCAGAGCAATGGCCCACAAGCGACGTGCAACACGCCCCAGCACCGTGTACTCAGGATCCATGCCGTTCGAGAAGAAGAACGATAGGTTCGGCGCGAAATCATCAATGCTCATGCCGCGTGCCAGATAGGCTTCTACAAATGTGAAACCATTCGATAGCGTAAAGGCTAGTTGCGAGATAGGGTTGGCACCAGCTTCAGCGATGTGATAGCCCGAGATAGACACCGAATAAAAATTTCTTACCTGATGGTCAACGAAATATTGCTGTATGTCGCCCATCACTTTTAAAGAAAATTCTGTAGAGAAGATGCAGGTATTTTGACCTTGATCTTCTTTTAGAATATCGGCTTGCACGGTGCCTCGTACATTTTGTAAAACCCAGCCGCGAATTTGAGCGGCTTCTTCAGCTGAAGGATCACGGCCTTTTTCTGCCTTGAATTTTTCTACCTGTTGATCAATCGCGGTGTTCATGAACATGGCGAGTATGCTCGGTGCGGGGCCATTGATGGTCATGGATACCGACGTGGTGGGATCACACAGATCAAAGCCGTCGTACAGAACTTTCATGTCTTCCAGCGTTGCGATGGAAACACCTGAATTACCAACTTTACCGTAAATGTCAGGTCGAATCGCTGGATCTGCACCATACAGTGTGACTGAATCAAATGCAGTTGAAAGACGCTTAGCAGGCATACCCTCGGACACCAGTTTGAAGCGGCGATTGGTACGGAAGGCATCGCCTTCACCTGCGAACATACGCGTTGGATCTTCGTTCTCACGCTTGAAAGGAAATACGCCAGCGGTGAAGGGAAAATAGCCGGGTAAATTTTCTTTCATCAGCCAGCGCAGTAGATCGCCATGGTCCGCATATTTCGGCAGGGAGACTTTGCGTATCGAGTTACCTGATAGAGTTTTCCAGTCTAGCTGTGTGCGAATTTCTCTATCGCGCACTTTAGTGACATGTGCTTCACCGGAGTAGGTGGCTTGTACGCTTGGCCATTGCGATAGCAACTGCTTGGCTTCAGCATCAAGAGCATTCTCGCGTTGAGTAATCAGTTCATCGGCATCAATGGTTTTGCCGGCAGCTTGCATCATGCGCTTAGCTTCGGTGAGTTGCTGGCGCTCGCGTGCAGTAAGTGCATTTTTTTCAACGTGGCGATGATAACCACGCACCGAGTCAGCAATCTCCGCCAGATAACGGCTGCGAGCCGGAGGAACGATGGCATTACGACCGGATGAAAAACGCACATTGACTGCAGTGAGTTTGCTGGCCGTTGTTTTCAAACCGAGTTCAGTTAAACGCGGTAGCACTCCTTGATACAGCGCTGTGACGCCATCATCATTAAAGCGCGATGCTTGCGTGCCAAAGACGGGCATTTCTTCGGTTGATTTATCCCACTGCTCACGATTGCGTTGAACTTGTTTGGCGACATCGCGCAAGGCATCTTGCGAACCTTTACGGTCAAATTTATTAATAGCCACAAAATCAGCAAAATCGAGCATATCGATTTTTTCTAACTGTGATGCCGCACCAAATTCGGGTGTCATCACATATAAGCTGCAATCGACATGCGGAACAATCGCTGCATCACCTTGACCAATGCCGGAGGTCTCGACAATGATCAAATCAAATCCAGCCACTCGACACGCTGCGATCACATCGGGTAGTGCTTGTGAAATTTCTGATCCTGCTTCACGCGTAGCTAAGGATCGCATGAAAACACGCTCTTTTCCGCCCCATGGATTAATCGCATTCATACGAATACGATCGCCGAGCAAGGCGCCTCCGGATTTACGGCGTGATGGGTCGATAGAAATAACGGCAATGTTTAATGTATCGCCTTGATCGATGCGTATGCGGCGAATCAGCTCATCGGTCAACGATGATTTGCCCGCGCCGCCGGTACCGGTAATGCCCAGTGTGGGCACTTTGCAGAGTGCTGCTGCGTCGTGCAACGATTTTTTTAATTCAGCAGAAACTTTGTCGTTTTCTAGTGCGGTGATGAGTTGCGCTAATGGACGCTGACGTTGACTCAGTTCACCTTGCGTGAGTGCTGCCAAGGTCTTAGGTGCATGGACAGATAAATCGGTATCGCATGCCTGGATCATGAAACTGATCATGCCGGCTAAACCCATACGCTGTCCATCTTCCGGACTAAAAATGCGCGTCACGCCGTAATCATGCAAATCGCTGATTTCGGAAGGCACGATAACGCCACCACCGCCACCATAGACTTTGATGTGAGCACCGCCACGTTGTTTCAGTAAATCGATCATGTACTTGAAGTACTCCACATGACCACCCTGATAGCTCGATATCGCAATCCCTTGCGCATCTTCTTGCAGCGCAGCGGTAACGATTTCATCGACAGATCGGTTGTGACCCAAATGAATGACTTCAGCGCCTTGCGACATTAGTATGCGACGCATGATGTTGATTGAGGCATCGTGACCGTCGAACAGTGAGGCAGCTGTGACGAAGCGCACTTTGTTGGCGGGTGTGTAGGAAGTCAGTTTTTGTGACACCGATAAATCGGTCATGGAATTCTCCGGAATGTGCGCCGTGCGGTTGCGGCTAGGTTGACGCTTACGTTAACGTCAATAGCCTCAAGTATAGCCTGAAACCTCTTCATTCTCGGTCTGTCTTCTGGCTCGATTTAGCAGAAAAGCAAGCTATGACTCGGGCGGCCAATGCTCGGGTAGGATGTAGTCATTACGCACTTTAATTGGAGCCCTGATGACGGATTTAATTCTGCACCATTACCCGCAATCGCCATTCGCAGAAAAAATGCGACTCATACTCGGCTACAAAAAATTATCCTGGCAATCGGTGCTGGCGCCAATGATCATGCCTAAGCCAAATTTGGTCTCGCTAACTGGCGGTTATCGCCGCATACCGGTTTTGCAAATCGGCGCAGATATTTATTGCGATACGGCGTTGATATGCGATGTGCTTGAACACCAGCAGCCATCACCTACGCTTTACCCTGAGGCTCAAAAAGGCTTGGCGCGCACGGTGGCGCAGTGGGCAGATAGCACCTTGTTTCAGGCCGCGATGGCGTATAACTTTCAGCCTGCGGGAGCGACCTTCATGTTTCCCGATGCCGATAAGCTCAAACATTTTGCTGCTGATCGTGCGGCTATGCGAAACAATGCGCCGCGTATGCCAGCCGCCGACGCTACTGCCACGTATCGTAGTTATTTGCGCCGAATCGCTCATATGCTTGAGCATCACACGTGGCTATTAGGCGATCAACCTTCGGTGGCAGATTTTTCGGTGTATCACGCGCTTTGGTTTACGCGTCATCAGGTGCCTCCTGTAGCCGGTATTTTGGAATCCGTACCTGCGGTTTTACCTTGGATGGATCGCATGGCCAGTATCGGTCATGGTTCGGCTACTCAGATGACGGCAGAAGCTGCATTAACGATTGCGCGTGATTCATCACCACTGACACTGGAGAATGAAATTCATCAAGATGATCACGACATTGCTTTGGGCTCGAACGTTGCGATCACGGCTGAAAGTTTTGGTCTGGAACCCACAGTGGGACGGTTGGTTGCCGCTACTCGCACCCGCTACTCGCTAAGTCGTGAAGATGCGCAGCTTGGTCAGGTTCATATTCATTTCCCACGAATGGGATTTTTGATGAAGAAGGCCGAGCCTAGTTAATCAGCTTCATTGCTGCTTCATTAGTTGAGTACTTTTTTTATTAGCGAATACTCGCTAGTCGTTGCATCGCCCAAGTGTGGAACTGCAGACGTTCATCAGTTACCAAGCATCCCTGAAACCATATTTTTCAAAGATCAAATTGCTTTAAAAATATGTGGATTGTGAGGAAACTTCTGCTAACCATCATATGGGAAATGTATGTCACTTTTTTTAAATCTCAACAAACAGACCGAGTTTCCGAATACCCCAAAGGAGGACGTTGATTCAAAATCAAGCCTTCAAAATGAAGAAACTTCGGTTTCAACCATAACTTCAGAATCAACGAAAGTGACTACGCCAGACAAGAACACTCAGGGAAAAGCGCTGGTCATGATTCCGAAACTAAAAATACATAGCCCGCCAGCTATGAAAATCCCCATTTCTCCGCGCGCATTAAAATCGCCCAAACGAAATCCTGAAGAAAAAAAACAATCTACGGAAAAAAAAGATTTCACCGATATTGAAGACATTAAAAAAAACTTCGCGGAAGAGTGGTCAGCCCAGGTTGAGCAGGATTTAATTTCAGAGGTTGAAAATCGAAAAATTGAAAATTTAGTTTCACCATCATCTGAAATTATAAAAAAAACTAAATCATCGGATCAGCTGAATAGCGCATCCTCTATGGCTCCAAATCAGGAGCAATTTGTTATAGTCAGGCGAGCCACCATTAGCTTTCCAAGATCGGAAACTTCGGGCACGTTGAAGCCAGCGCAAACAACCCAAGCGTTAGTAGAGATCTTGGTTAGAGAGGCCACTTCAACTCCCATAACTAAAAAAACAGTAACAACGGTAGGAAGACAAGACTGTGCAATCTTGGTATTACACCTGCCTCAAATACTCATGCCCTACGTGGACAAAAAATCTGAGAAATTTATCAAATCGGAAAAGTTGATGCAGAGCTTATTTGCCGAGGACATAAAATCAGGAAATGCTTGGCATGAATTTGAAAAAATATATGCTGAAATTATAGTAAGTGATTTTAAAAACATATATGAATTTGGTGAGGTGGATCCCAATAAAATAGCGGCTGCTAAATCCATGTTGAAGCCTTTCTCGGATCGTATTGCTGAAGTTTTTTTTGGTCGAGAAAAATTTGTTTTAAGTTTCCCCCTCCCAAAAGAAATAATTAATTTTCTTTTGACTTCCGACCATGCTTTTTTTAAAAAGTTAATAGATTCAAGCGGCGTGTCAGAATTATCGATGGATGACATCGACAAGGCACGATTCTCATTTATAAATAATTTACTAGTCACTCGTTTACTGCAGCCATTGATCGTCTCTAAACTCTCAAGCCCTGCAACACAACTGGAAATTTGGTTTCAAAGTGCCATACTTGATTCGCTGCAGGAAGCCGTCACCACTTTTTCTGAAGATTTTTTTGAGATCGCGTTTTCAAGAGCACCGGAAAATTTGAGAACCAATGCAATTAAACGGATTAAAGATGAGGAACTTGAAAAAAAAGAAGCAAATTTGGAAAGAGCTAAAGCCCGTTTTTCTGAAATGAGACTAAATTCAAGTCGTCGTCACGATAGAGCTGTCAGCGAAGGTTTCAAAACATCGGATGCTATGGAAGAAATTTCAAAATACAAATTGAGAGAAAAAGCATTAAAAGATAGGATGAATAAAATGAAAGAGCTTTATTCAATGAAGCATCTTCCAGAGACTCTTTTAAGAGTTATCGATAATGGATATAAAGAATTGATGGTGTCTCATCAGGAAATCAATGACACTCAAATCTTGGATTACCTGAAACAAATGGCGATTTCCTACAAAAACAATGTGGTTTCGATCAACGATACATCAATAGAAATGGTTGATGAATTTGTTGAAAAATTAAACAATGCTAAAGATCTCGAATTACATAACAATGCTATTCGGCGAGCAACACGAGTCACCAAGAATTTTGATAAGCAATTTTTAAAGGAAGTATTTTCAGGTGCTGCCATCATGCCAACTGACACAAGCCACACTCACGAAGCGACACTAAGCAGTACTTCGAGTTCAATTTCGGCCACATCTTCAACAACATCACAAACACTATTACCAAACTCAGAGCTGAGTATTGCTAGCGTGCCGAACGAAAGGTTAGAAACAACAGAAACAAGCAGCGAAAAAGGATAGTGATTTTTTCTAACCAGCGACGCAAACTTTTGCAGCGCTGGTTTTTAATTAGTCCATGCTCGCTAGGCGCTGCATTGCCCAGTCTTGGAATTGGCGGTGTTCGAAATTGCCGCTCGAGAGGGTTATGGTCCATTCAAACAAATGTGAGGCGTCTTCTTTGTCGCCGAGTTCAAGCAAGCACTCTCCCAAGCGATAGGCTGCTGCGATATGCGTTTCATTCAGCTGAAGCACGGTTTTGTAAAATTTTACTGCTTCTTCAGGTCGCCGTAGTCTCTGCAGACATGATGCAGTAAGAAATGCGTAGCGCGACTCAGTTGATTGAAACGTCGAACAGTACAGAGCTAATGGCAACGCAGATAAAAAATCCCTTTGCCGAAATAGTGTCCACGACTGCTCGTATACGTTTTCTAGTTCAGCCTTTGAGATAGCTAAGCAAGCCGCGAGAGTTTGGCTTTGTTCTATCTGAGATTTAAATTCAGACAAGTAATCAGGCAGCTTTTTTAATTGGCTAACAGCCTGCTGCGCCAGATCGCGGATATGCGGATCGGGCAGGCGCTCCACGGCGTAAGTGGCATCGGTAAATAAGGGAGTCATGGCTGAGAAAAATTATTTATGCAATCACCCTACACCGTTCCTAGTACGAGTGATTGCATATGATTCATTACGCGGTTGCTGCTTGATTAGTTGGGTTGGGACGTTTAACGTACGCAAACTTAGTACTCATTAAACTCGCACAAATCATGACTGAGTTTACGGCGAATAATGCGCTAATCCCTGTTCTGTATTCGTCAGGGAGGTTGGTTTTATTCAACTCAATACCTGCCCAAATTAATGACACAGCGTGTGCTAATGCAGTAATTGGACAAATTACCAATATGCTGCGTCTGACAATCGATGGCTTCAAATCACTCTCAGATGGGGGGCTGTTGGTGGAGACATTCGTACGTGAGTCCGAACTGCCTTCATCACCTGTACCGTAACTATTACTGGCGCTGCTAGACGATTCAGGGTCAGACTCTGCGTTACTGATAATTTCTGAGCTGTTATTGATAGATATGTTTTTACTTATGCGTGGCATGATGCATTTTCCTTTCGATAAAGTAATTGGCTGAGTGCTTTAACAATCAAGGTTTATTGATTGGCAGTAAGCTGCTCAGACGAGTTCGTAACATCAAAATGGAAAAAATCACCAGATATTCATTTTTTTTTAAAAAATTGAGTGTCGTAACGATTAATTAGTTCGAATATCGGCATGTCAAAGCGAGGCACTTTTTAAGTGCGCACCACTGCCGAGCGCTGCACCATTTGTGCGGCCGTCGATAAGAAAAACATTTATTTTGGTGCGGCTTTATCAGCTTTGTCGACTTATTCGACGGTCACTGATTTCGCTAGATTGCGAGGTTTGTCGACATCGGTGCCTTTAGCTAAGGCTGTGTGATAAGCCAGTAACTGCAGGGGTACAACGTGCAGGATGGGGGAGAGTAAGCCGTAATGTTCCGGCAGGCGTATGACGTGTATGCCATCGCTAGGCGCGATGCGTGAATCGGCATCGGCAAATACATACAGCTGTCCGCCGCGAGCGCGGACTTCTTGCATGTTGGATTTGAGTTTTTCTATCAATGCATCATTCGGTGCGACGGTGACCACCGGCATATCTTCGGTAACGAGTGCTAATGGACCATGTTTGAGTTCACCAGCTGGATAGGCTTCAGCATGAATATATGAAATCTCTTTCAGCTTGAGAGCGCCTTCCAAGGCAATCGGATAATGTAGCCCACGTCCCAGAAATAGCGCATTGTCTTTGCGAGCGAAAGCATCGGCCCAAGCGATGATTTGCGGCTCGAGTGCCAACACGGCAGAAAGCGCTGCTGGAAGATGACGCAGATTTTTTAAATGTGCAGCTTCGGCTTTAGCATCGAGTCGTCCGCGAAGTTTTGCGAGTGTGAGGGTCAGCAAAAATAAGGCTACCAATTGCGTGGTGAAAGCTTTGGTGGATGCTACGCCGATTTCAACGCCGGCTCGGGTCAGATACGACAAAGTAGTTTCACGCACCATCGCTGAGGTGGCGACGTTACAGATTGACAGTGAATAATGATGCCCAAGTTCTTTGGCGTATTTCAAAGCAGCCAAGGTATCGGCGGTTTCACCCGATTGTGAAATAACGACCACGAGTGCGTTAGGATTAACGGCAGGTTCGCGGTAGCGATATTCGCTGGCGATTTCAACTTGCGTGGGTAATCCAGATATTGCTTCAAGCCAGTATTTAGCTGTCATGCCTGAGTAATAGCTGGTTCCGCAGGCGAGTATTTGAATGGCGTTGATGTCAGCAAAGACCTTGCTTGCCGAAGCGCCGAATACATCGGGAGTAAAACTTAGAATACCTTCGAGCGTGTCGCCAATGGCACGCGGCTGCTCGAAGATTTCTTTTTGCATGTAGTGTCGATAAGGGCCAAGATCAATCGCGCCCGAATAGGCATTCACTGTTTGTGCTGCGCGGCTGACGCTGTGATCTGCGCGATCGGTAATGCTTATGCCGCTTAAGCCGATATCAACGACATCGCCTTCTTCCAGATAAATGATTTGGTCGGTGGTGCCTGCCAAAGCCATCGCATCGGACGCCAGAAAATTCTCACCTTGACCGATACCGACCACCAGCGGGCAACCCAGGCGGGCGCCAACGACGCGTTTCGGTTCATCTTTGCAAAACACAGCAATCGCGAAAGCACCATGCAAACGCTTAACAGCTTTTTGTACGGTGCGCAACAAGTCGCCGTCATACAGCTCATTGATTAAATGCGCGATGACTTCGGTGTCAGTTTGGGATTCAAATACATAACCTTGCTTGGTTAGCTCAGTACGCATTTCTTCGTAGTTTTCGATAATGCCATTGTGAACAACGGCAATTCGAGCTTCATCATTTTTAGACGAAAAATGGGGATGAGCGTTATTCGTCGCTGGTGCACCATGTGTGGCCCAGCGTGTATGCGCAATGCCTGTGTGACCGGTGAGATGGGATTCGGCGACTTGAGATTCCAACTCCGCGACACGAGAGACGCTGCGCGAACGTTTGAGACCTTGCTGATGTACGGCGACTCCGCATGAATCATAGCCACGATACTCTAATCGTTTTAAACCTTCGAGTAGTACGGGAACGATGTCGCGCTGGGCGACGGCACCAACAATGCCGCACATAGGAAGTCCTATTTCTTTTGCTTAACGGGTCGCTGCCAACCCGCAATGGTGGTTTGTCTGGCGCGCGACACAGTGAGGCTGTCGGGCGGTGCGTCTTTAGTGAGTGTAGTGCCGGCGCCTATAGTCGCGCCTTTACCTACAGTGACCGGTGCGACTAATTGTGTATCGCTACCTATGAAAGCATCGTCTTCAATAACGGTACGGTGTTTGTTAGCACCATCGTAGTTACAGGTGATGGTACCTGCGCCAATGTTTACACGTGAACCTACGCTAGTGTCGCCCACATAGGCGAGGTGATTGGCTTTGCTATGTGCACCGAATTCGCTATTTTTTATTTCAACGAAATTCCCAACATGAACATCGGCTCCAAGCGTTGTGCCCGGACGTAGCCGCGCGTAGGGGCCGATTTGCGAATCGCTGCCGACGCTTGCTTCGTCTATGTGCGTGAATGGTTTGATGTTTGCGTTATCAGCAATGTTGGAATTTTTAATTACGCAATAGGCTCCGATGCTGACGCCTTGGCCGATGTGGACTTGCCCTTCAAATACGCAACCAACGTCGATGCTCACATCGCGAGCGCAATGTAGTTCACCACGAATATCGATACGTGCGGGGTCGGCAAGTGTAATGCCTTGTTCAAGTAATTGGTGTGCGAGGTTGAGTTGATGAATGCGCTCAAGCTTTGCCAGTTGCACCTTGCTATTCACGCCAAGGGTTTCCCACGCATGACTGGGTTGTGCTGATTCAATGACGACGTTGTCTTTGACGGCCAGCGCGATGATGTCGGTTAAATAGTATTCGCCTTGCGCGTTATGGTTCGATAATCTTGACAGCCAATCTTTTAGCTGGCGAGTTGGTGCAACTAAGATGCCGGTATTCACTTCTTGAATTTGGCGCTCGATTTCAGTGGCATCTTTTTGCTCAACGATACGAACGATCTTATTTTGCTCGCGGACGATACGACCATAACCGGTCGGGTCGTCCATGGCGATGGTGAGGATGGCAAGTTTGTCTTTACCGGCCTTTTCAGTCAGAGCGCGCAGTGTAGCAACGGTAGTCAGAGGTACATCGCCATACAAAACGAGTGTGGGCTGGTCGTCGTTGAGTTTTGATACGGCCTGCATGACAGCGTGGCCGGTACCTAATTGAGGCTCTTGAAGTACGAATTGAAGATCATCTGCTGCCAGTTGTGTGGGAACTTTGTCACCGCCATGGCCGTAAACAACGCAGCAGCGCGATGGGGAAAGCTGACGGGCGGTGTCGATAACGTGAGAAAGCAGTGGCTTGCCTGCCAGTGGGTGCAGTACCTTGGGCAGGTCGGACTGCATCCGTTTCCCCATGCCTGCAGCGAGAATGACAACGTTCATAGGCAAAATAATAAGAAGTTCAAAATTTTAGCACGCACGGTATCGATTACTGCAGGGTCGATGGCAGAGATCTGCAGATTTTTAGCAGCGATCAATCGAGTTCGCCTGCGCTTTGAGTATTCCGTTGAGTGTGCAGGTGGATTGTCTGATGTCCTTGGCTTGTTGTATCCCGACTTTCGCACGGCTCTTCATCAAATGCGATATCTCCATCTGGTAGATCTGTACCAGTGACTTTTAATTCAGCAAAATCGAACTGTGAACGATCCATTAAATGCGAAGGCACGATGGTTGAAAGCGATGAAAAAATATTTTCAACTCGGCCGGGATATTTTTTATCCCATTCGCGCAGCATATTTTTAATTTGTTTGCGTTGTAGATTTTCCTGGCTACCGCATAAGTCGCAGGGGATGATAGGAAAATTTTTCACTTCAGCATAGCGCTCGGTATCGGTTTCTCGCACATAGGCTAGCGGTCGAATGACGATATGTTTGCCGTCATCGGATTGTAGTTTGGGTGGCATACCTTTGAGTTTGCTACCGAAGAACATATTTAGAAAAAAAGTTTCCATGATGTCGTCGCGATGATGGCCTAAGGCTATTTTGGTCGCGCCCAATTCATCGGCAACTCTGTACAAAATACCGCGACGAAGACGAGAGCACAGTGAGCAGGTAGTTTTACCTTCGGGGATCACGCGCTTGACTATGCTGTAGGTGTCTTGATTTTCAATGTGAAACGGAACGTTTATGTTGCGCAGATAATTCGGTAATACATCCGCAGGAAAGTTCGGTTGTTTCTGATCGAGATTCACGGCGACGATATCAAAGTGTATCTGCGCGCGTTCGCGTAGCGTGAGCAAAATATCTAACAGCGCATAGCTATCTTTGCCGCCAGAGAGGCAGACCATGACTTTGTCGCCTTCTTCTATCATCTTGAAGTCGCCAATGGCTTCGCCAACCAGCCGACACAGTCGCTTATGTAATTTATTATTTTCGTAGGCGATTTTTTCAGCTTGCTTAAGACCGGGCATGGTGGTTGTGGCGATCATTTCATCTCTCTTTGATGTGAAAGACTTCGACGCCGACAGACTCGCAATCGGGATAGACATCGGGCTTTTCTGTTGAGATGAGAACGGCTCTGACTTTAGGATGTTTTAGCAGTAAATGAGCTATTTCATCGCATAGCGTTTCTTGTAGTTGTACGTGCCCCTTGCCAACCCGTGTTTTGATAGTCTCGCGAATGAAATCATAATCAACGACCTCATCAAGCTCATCGTGAGTGGGTGTTGAATTTAACAGTGGAATGAAAAGTTCCACATTAAATAGCACGCGTTGCTCGCTGATTTTTTCAAAATCATGAACGCCGATATTGCTCATGATCTTATAGTTGCGCAGGAAAAGGCGGCGACAATCAGATAGTTCGGGATGTGATAATAAAGAAGGCATAAATTCGTTAAAAGTAGTAATGACGGCGATGTTCACTTAGTGAGAAACATAACATCGCGATGTAGTGGTGTGAGATGCTGTCCACCATCGACAACCAAGACGGTGCCTGTGACTGCTTTGGCATTGGCGAGATAGCAAACGGCGTCAACAATATCATCCGGTGTGCTGCTTTTGCCCAGCGGTGTTTTGCGATGAGCATTGGCAAATTCGGCTTCACTTTGATCACCTGAAACCAAGGTCAGGCCTGGGGCCAGCCCGACCACGCGCAGCTTAGGCGCTAGCGATTGTGCCAGCATGGTGGTGGCAGTTAGTAATGCGGATTTAGATAGCGTATAAGACAAAAAATCCGGATTCATGTTGTACAGCTTTTGATCAAGCAGATTGATGACGACGGATTGCTCGCCATCCGGTGTTGCAGTATGTAGGGCTTGGGCAAGCAGTATCGGTGCAGCGAGGTTGGTATGCATGTGCGCGTTAAGCTTGGCTATGGAAAACGTTTTGGGGTCGTCATAGTCAAACAAAGATGCGCTGTTAACCACGCAGGAAATGCGGCCGAGTGCTTGCGTGGCTTGCTCAATTAATTTGCGAGTGGACGTTTCATCAGAAAGATCACAGGCAAAAGCGGCGGCATTGCGCCCCATGGCTTTGATCGCATCGACGGTGGCGAGCGCTTCGATTTCGGATGAGTGGTAATGCACCACGATATCCCACCCATCAGCAGCGAGTCCGCAAGCGATTGCCTGCCCCAGTCGCTTTGCTGCGCCGGTGACTAAAGCTGTCCGCTGGATACTATTTGGCTTCATGCGTGCTGATGATGATGTGCGTTTATCTGAGTAGTTAAAAAGTTTCCCCATTACTTGGGGCAGGTTTCTCTACAATAGTGAGATGCAATTACCTGTTCCTTCTCCCGATGCTTTGCTGGTATCGCGTGCATTGAAGTCCCTGATCCGAGAAGAAATCCTTGCCAGTGAGCATTGGATTTCATTTGCTCGTTTTATGGAACTCGCGTTGTATGCCAAGGATCTTGGTTATTACTCAGGCGTTGCGACTAAGCTAGGCAAAGGCGGTGATTTTACAACCGCGCCCGAAATAACGACTTTGTTCGGCGCCACCTTGGCGAGTTTCGCTGCGTCACTCAGCTTGCCTAAGCCACTAAGGGTACTGGAGTTTGGTGCTGGTAGTGGCAAATTGGCTGAAGATTTTCTGCGTGCGGCGCGTGAATTGGGCTTGGGAGTTGCGGACTACTTCATTCTGGAGCTTTCCTCGGATTTGCGCGAACGCCAGCAGCAACGCTTGGCAGGAGAGCGGCAGGTATCTTGGCTTGATACCCCACCCAGTTCGTTTACAGGTCTCATTTTGTGTAATGAGGTGCTCGATGCGATGCCCGTGCCCTTGATGGTTCATAAGAATAGTCAGTGGTGGGAGCGGGGAGTGGCCATCGATGGTGACCAGTTTGTGTTTGTTGACAGACCCGCAGATCAAGCCCTATGTGCTCACATACCCGACGTTGCTGATCTGCCTGAGGGCTATCTCACCGAAGTTCACCCCCGCCAGGAAGGTTTTGTGAGGTTATTGGGGGATATGCTGCAAGCCGGTGAGGGTGGTCTGGCGGTCTTGATTGACTATGGTTTTCCGGCGCGCGAATACTATTTACCGCAACGGTCTGGCGGCACATTGATGTGTCATTACCGGCACCATGCGCATGGCGATCCCTTTCTGCATGTCGGGTTCCAGGACATTACGGCGCACGTCAATTTCACAGGCTTAGCTCGAACGGGTCTGGAGCATGGCCTGGAAGTGGCTGGTTACATGAGTCAGGCGGCTTTTTTACTCAGCGCCGGCTTGCCGCAATGGCTAGAAAAAAGTCGGCCAGAGGAAGCGGCTTTATGGCTGCCGCTGGCGAATGCCGTTCAAAAGCTGACCTCACCCGCTGAGATGGGTGAACTTTTCAAAGTGCTGTTGCTGGCTAGCCGGGTTGAGGTTTCGGAGTCGCTACTAAATTGCGATCAAAGTTATCGATTATGATCAAATGTAAGCATTTACTCCGTTGGGTATATTTATGATTCGATGGTTGGTGATCATTTTCCTTGTGCTAATGGTGTTTTCTTCCTTGCTGCCCTGGTTGGAGAGATTGGGTATAGGTCGCTTGCCGGGTGATGTGAGGTTTAGTTTTTTTGGCAAGAAGATATTTCTGCCATTCGCCTCAACTATTTTGATTTCTTTGTGTGTGGCGTTGATTTCCAGATTCATCTAAGGAGCTACATTGATCCGCTGGGTTTTAGCTATTTTTGTGTTATTTGCCGTCTTTTACCCACTTTTACCGATACTTGATAAATTTTGGGTGGGTAGGGTGCCGGGCGATTCCCGGTTCCGGTTCCGTGGAATTATCTTTTGTTTGCCTTTTGGCTCTGCTTTTATCTGGTCCGTGGCAGCCTTTCTTGTGGCAACGATTGTTCGGATGCTGTGAATCTCAATAAGTCAGCCCAATACCTCTAAATCCTTTATAAAGCCTTGTGAAAACAAGGGTTACGGGATTAATCCAATTGACAAAACCATAGCCTTCCCCTATAGTGATTGGTTCCCTGCGGAGGGGTGGCCGAGTGGTTAATGGCAGCAGACTGTAAATCTGCCCTCTTGCGAGTACGCTGGTTCGAATCCAGCCCCCTCCACCAGGCAAAAGTTGTTAGCGGTTTTATGGAAGAGTTGAGCAGTGGCAGTGGCCGAAGTTGGTCGCCCTTGCGGGTGTAGCTCAATGGTAGAGCTGAAGCCTTCCAAGCTTATGACGAGGGTTCGATTCCCTTCACCCGCTCCATAGTTTCATGTTGGACGTGCTTCAGTTGATTGGGGTAGCGGGCAACGGTAAGGCCCTTGTAGCTCAGTGGTAGAGCACTCCCTTGGTAAGGGAGAGGCCACGTGTTCGATCCACGTCAAGGGCACCAGATTTTTTTTAGTTTTGTCGTTTAAGTCAGGCGCGTGCCTGGACATTCTCATCAAATAGTTAGGAGCACAAGATGGCAAAAGGCAAGTTTGAGCGGACCAAACCGCACGTGAATGTGGGCACGATTGGTCATGTGGATCATGGCAAGACGACCCTGACGGCGGCGATTGCGACGGTG
>Ga0164294_10002866_pt1 | contig 15405 bp, 12 predicted proteins | sample GEODES005metaG_FD_111479 | JGI IMG/M metagenome (GOLD analysis project Ga0164294, IMG submission 111479) | Oligotrophic lake water microbial communities from Sparkling Lake, Wisconsin, USA - GEODES005 metaG | ecosystem: Environmental > Aquatic > Freshwater > Lake | place: USA: Sparkling Lake...
CTTCCTGCGCAACGCGGAAATCCTGGTGCTCGACGAAGCCACCAGCCAGATCGACGTGGAGAGCGAGCGACTCATCCACGATGCCCTCTCGCTCTACGTGGAAAATCGCACCGTGATCATGATTACCCATCGGGCGAGCACGCTGGCTCTGGCCGATTCGATCCTCCATGTCGAGCATGGCACGATCACCAAGCGTCCGGCCACCAAGCTCCAGGCCGCTTAGGATTGCCTGATTGTCAGGCCCGCTTGGCGAGCCGGGCGTTCCACCGGGCGTGGTCTCGCGGTTCGTAGTGGGTGATTTCGAAGCTGTTGCGCACCACCTCGCGGACGCTGCGCAGATCGACCGTTCCGCCACTGGCAAGCTGCTGCACCAGCAAATTGCCGATGGCAGTCGCCTCAACGGGGCCAGCAATCACCGGCCGCTGGCAGGCATCGGCGATCCATTGGCAGAGCATTCCGTTTTTCACACCACCTCCAACAACATGGATCCGTCCCAGCCGACGGCCCAGCAAGCTGTCGAGCTCTTCGACGGTCCGGCGCACCGCCGCCGCCACGCTCTCCAGCGCCGTCCGCACCACCGCAGCAGTGGTTTCCGGAACGGGCTCCCCAGTCTCCCGCGCCAGGCTCCGGATCGCCTCCGGCATGTCGTGAGGTGCTACCAGCGAGGGATGGTTGGGATCGACGAGCGTCACCAGCGGGGGAGCCTCTGCCGCCAGAGCCGTCAACTGCTCCCAGGTCCATTCCTTCCCCGAGCGCTGCCAACTGGCACGGCACTGCTGCACAAGCCAGAGACCGCAGATATTTTTGAGCAGGCGGGTGGTGCCACCGATGCCGGCTTCGTTGGTGAAGTTTCGCTCCAGACAGGCCGGGGTGACCAGCGGGTGGGAGAGCTCCGCTCCCACCAGAGCCCAGGTGCCGAGACTCACATAGCACCAGTCGGGTCGGTCGCTCGGCGGCTCCGAGGCGGGCACCGCGGCCACCGCGCTGGCGGTGTCGTGCGTGCCAGGCACCACCACCCGAACGCCGGAAAGCCCCGTTTCTAAAGCCAACTCCGGCCGCAGCGGCCCCAGCACAGTGCCCGGCTCAACGATCGGCCCGAAGATGTGCCGCGGCAGGGCGAAGCGATCGAGGAGATCAAAGGCCCAGGTGCCGCGCTGCGGATCGAAGCATTGCGAGGTGGAGGCGTTGGTGCGTTCGTTGGAGCGCACCCCCGACAACAGCCAATGCATGATGTCGGGAATCATCAGCATGCGGTCGGCCGCGGCGAGCACGCTCGACCGCTGCTCCTGCATGCTGAGGAGTTGGTAGAGCGAATTGATCTCCATGAACTGCAAGCCTGTGGCGGCGAAGATTTCAGCGCGAGGCACGATCCGCTCGGCCGCCGCGAGCATGCCGCGGGTGCGGGCATCGCGGTAGCAGACCGGATTGGCCAGCAGCACATCGTCAGCCCCCAGAAACGAAAAATCGACGCCCCAGGTATCGACACCGATGGTGGCGACCTGGCTGCCGTGCCGGCCAGCGGCCGCGCGCAAGCCCTGCACAATCTCCTGCCACAGACGCACCAGATCCCACACCAACTGTCCACCCATCGCCACCGGGGCATTCTCAAACCGGTGAATCTCCTCCAGTTCCAGGAGGTGGCCGTCAAAGGCCCCCGAAACCACGCGGCCACCGGAAGCCCCCAAATCGATAGCCAAAGCCACAGAACGTGCCATGCGTGGTGAACCCCGTGCAAAGGTCGGCGAATCATGAACCAGCCGACATTGTTCACTTTTCCCAGTGGCTGACGAGTGGGGAGCACCATTCCCCGCCCGCAGCCGGTCCGGCTCCCACAAGCAACCGGGTAAGGCTGCCAAACTTTTCGGGTAAACAGCCCCTGGCATGCTGTTGGGGAGGGGGCAGGGTCGATATTTGTGTCACCAGAGCCTATTGTTAACCTGTTTGGGAAACATTCGTAGGATTCCCCTCTGATTCCAGGAACCGGGTTCCAGAAAGCGGCCGGCGGCATGGGCTTGAACGTCATCAATCTCCAGAGGCCTGACGTGGCGCCCGCCCTGCTGGCGGAACTCGCCGCGGCGAACAGTCTGCTGGAGAATGCCGAACCCTCCGAAATCATTCTGTGGGCGGCCCGGCGGTATGGCGATCGCCTCACAATGGCTACCGCCTTTGGGCCGGAAGGGTGCGTGATCCTCCATTGGCTGGCCCAACTCGCCCCCCGCACGTTCGTCTTCAACCTCGACACGGGCTACCAATTTGCAGAGACCCTGGAACTGCGCGACCGCATCGCCAAGCGGTATGGAATCGAGGTGTCGCTGGAACGCCCCGACACCACGGTGGCCGAATACGAACGCATGCATGGCGGACCGCTGCATGACACCGATCCCAACCGCTGCTGCGCCGACCGTAAGATCGCGGTGATCAAGCGGGTGCTCGGCCGGTTTGATGCCTGGATGAGCGGCATCCGCCGCGACCAGAGTTCCGACAGGGCTGCCGCACCGGTCGTCGGCTGGGACGACAAGTTTGGGGTAGTGAAAATCTCACCGCTGGCAAACTGGACAAAGGCCCGCATCTGGGACCTGATCGTGAAAGAAGACATCCCCTACAACCCGCTCCACGATCAGGGCTATGTCAGCATCGGCTGCGCCCCCTGCACGCGGCCGGTGGTGGTTGGCGAGGATGAACGCGCCGGCCGATGGAGCGGCACCGCCAAGACAGAATGCGGCCTCCATTCCCGCGATCACTGACCTTGCTGTGGGAACCGCCATCCATGGCCTTGTTCCACCACTTCGACCGGTGAAAACGCCTCCGGACTCCCCATGCGACTCTCTGCCAAAACGGAATACGCCGCGATCGCCGTGCTGGAATTGGCCCGCAACTGGGGCGCCGCAGATCCCGTCAGGATCCGCTCGATCTGCGCGGCCCATGGCGTGCCGTCGCGGTTTCTGGTGCAGATTCTCCTGCAGCTCAAGGGAGCGGGGATCGTCACCAGCACGCGGGGAGCTGCCGGCGGCTACCAACTCGCGCGGGCCCCTGCCGAGATCACGCTCAACGACGTTTTCCGCGTGATCGAGGGACCGGATGAACTGATAACATCGATCACCGCCGACCTCGCCGGACGATCGCGCAGCGTGTCGGTGTTGCTGGAAGCCTGGCGCGACGTGGCGGCGAAGGAAACCGCCGCGATGGAGGGAGTGACATTTGCCACGCTGGTGGAACGCTCCCGGACCACGACTGACCCGATGTATTATATATAGCGCCTGAAGGGCCATCCATGGCCCCTTCAGGCTTGGGGCATGCGGAGGCACAGCCAAGGTGTGCCTCGAATGCCCGGACGCCGTCTTCCTGACGGCGTGGGGGTGAGCCGCTCAAGGGCCATCCATGGCCGCGGCGCCAGCCAATTTTTGCGGGCCATCCGATGCGCGGCGATTATTGCTCGGGGCTGGCCAGCGTTCCCTGACCACTGGTTGGCTCGCCGAAGGCACGCGCCAGTTTGTTGGTCACCGCAAACGACAACTGCTCCAACTCAATCGCCAGATCGACCGCCACGCTCTGCACATGAGGAGGGAGGACAAGCGTGACCGGCGCAAAATTCACGATCCCCTCAACCCCCGCCACCACCAGCCGATCGGCCACCTCCTGAGCACGCTCGGCCGGCACCACAATCATCCCCAATCGCACTCCTTCGTGCCGCACCACCGCCGGCAGTTCGTTGAGCGGCCGCACCAAAATGCCCTGGATCGTCTGCCCCACCTTCGCCGGGTCGGCGTCAAAGGCCGCCCGGATGGAAAAGTTCTGCCGACCAAAGCCCCGGTATCCAAGCAGCGCCAATCCCAGGTTGCCCACCCCCACCATCACCACCGGCCAGGGATGGTTGGTTCCCAAAATGTCGCGCATCGCACGAATCAATTCATCGCAGCGGTATCCCACGCCCGGATAGCCGAACTGGCCAAAGAACCCCAGGTCCTTGCGCACCTGGGCATCGCTGAAGCCGAGCAGATTGCCCAACTGGCCCGAGGAGATCGTCTGCTGCCCGGCCGACTGCAAGCGCTGCAGTTCGCGCAGGTAGAGGCTCAGTCGGCTCACGACGACCTTGGGAACCGGGGCATCGGAGGGAGGATCGCCAGAAGGCGTACGGGATTCATTCATGGCAGAAATGCTCGGCGCCGGTTCTTCAGAAGACTCTACCCAACCCACCGGGTTCGCCGCAACGACGCACCGGGCCGCCCATCTGAAAATCCCCCCCAATGGGAACAGCCGACGCCCGGCAAGAGGGGAGACGTGCGTTATCTGGCGAACCCCCGCAGAAAAGGTTCCGGCAGCCCCATTGCCGTACCGAAGCGCAGCGCGGTATTCCTCCCGGAGTCCGGCGGCCTGAGCCACCGGGGCCCCGACGAGATGCATCCATGACCCGCGCCATCCCTTCGTTTCTGCCACCTGCCCGCCGGGGCAGCCTCGCGCTGACAGTGGCCCTCCTAGCCTTGACAGCAGGCGGAGCGACCGCCAGCCGGGCGGAGGGGACCCGATACGCCCCCACACCGATGGGCGCCGCCGAACTGCTCGCCCCGCTGGATACCTCCAGCCCGCGCGGCACCATGCGTGGCTTCATCGACACGATGGACCACATCTACTCTGCCGTGACGCAACGGCACACCCATCCTCCCGGCCGTGCCCGCCTCCAGCATCTCTTCAGCCAGATGATGTCGTGCCTCGATCTCTCGGCGGTGGCGCCTTCGCTGGTCATCACGGAGGCACGCGACGCCGCCGTCTGTCTCAAGGAAGTGCTCGACCGCGTGCCGGTGCCCGCCGACAGCGAAATTCCGGATGCCGACGCCGTACGCGATCAGAACATCACCCGCTGGCGCGTGCCCGGCACGGAAATCGTGCTCGTGCGACTGGCCACCGGAGACCGGGCCGGGGAGTTTGTTTTCGCCACCGATTCGGTCTCCCGAGCCAAGGAGTTTTTTCAGCGCGTCAATGCCTTGCCCTACAAGCCGACCGCTGGCAGCCCCGGCCTGCACCAGGCCTATGTCACGCTCGGGGGCTGGATGATTCCCGACCAACTCCTCCACTCGCTCCCCCTCTGGGCGCGAACCTCCATTGGCGGTGAGACGGTCTGGCAATGGGTCGCTACGCTTCTACTGGTGCTGCTGGCCGCGGCGGCGGTGCGAGGCGCCCTGCGCGTGGCCCAGCGGGCCGTGCATACTCCCGGCACGCTCAGTCTTGGTTCATTTATCTTTCCGGCGACCCTGATTGCCAGCAGCCTCACCGTCGACTACCTCCTCACGTTTCAGGTGCGTCTGACCGGAGAACGGGTGCTGCTGGCGAAGCTCTGCCTGGAGTCGGTCACGCTCACCGGCGTGGTCATCGGCATACTGGCAGCGTCCCGCCGTATCACCGATTGGTTTCTGGAAACCCGGGGCAAGCGGGGGGATGCCATCGATGGCCAGATGATTCGTCTGGTCAGCCGCGTCGGGACGGTGGCGGTGACAGCCTGGATCGTCTTCCATGCCGTCGATCGGATGGGAATTTCGGTCACCCCACTGGTGGCCGGGCTGGGAGTGGGCGGGCTGGCTGTGGCACTGGCGGCCCAACACACCACCGAAAACCTGATCGCCGGGATTGTGCTGTTCACCGACAAGCCGGTCAGGATTGGCGAGGAGTGTCAGTTCGGATCGGTCCGCGGCACGGTCGAAGAGATCGGCCTGCGGTCGACCCGGATCCGCAGCGCCGATCGCACGCTCATCACCATCCCCAATGCCGAATTCGCCAAGCTGCAACTGATCAACTTCACCCGCCGCGATCACATTCTCTTCAAAGCCGTGCTCGCGCTGGCTTCAGACACATCCACCACCCAGATGCGCACGGTGCTGGTGCGACTGAGAAAGCTGCTGATGGCCCATCCGCAGGTGGAACGAAATTCTTCGCAGGCGCGGTTCGTGGCGCATGGCCCCGCCTCGCTGGATATTGAATGCTCCGCATTCACCCACACCAACTGCTCCGCCACATTTCTCTCGATCCAGGAGGAACTGCTCCTCTCGATGATGGAGGTGGTGCGGGACAGCGGTTGCGAGTTTGCGGCACAGAACCAGCCGGCCCAGGTTTCCTGGACGGAGCGGCCGCGCAAGGGGCTGCGCCGGGTCGCCGCTGCCTGACTGAAGCAGACTCTCAGGACTCCGGCTCGATCGAGGCGCTCATGGCACCCTTCGATCGGGCCAGAAGTGTGTCGGGCCCCATGGCGTGGATCTGATCGCGTTTGAGTTCCGCATGCTCACGGGTCGTCGTCAGCACCACCACCCGCCCCTGCTGGTCAACCTCCTTGGCCAGTGCCAGTCCCCTTTCGGCGGGATGGCCGAAGAGTTTTTTGAGCATGGCAATCACATACTGATAGGTGTGATCGTCATCATTCCACAGCACGACATGGTAGCGGGGCTGGCGCTGCGGACGCGTTTCATCGGCGGGGGCGACAGCCGGGGGTGGCTCGGCCACCGGCGTCTCTACTGCCTGAGACTGAGCGCTCACTTTCCGCGGGCAGCGAAGCCCGCCGCAGCAGGGGGGCAACGCAACGGCACTGGCGGTGGCTGGCATGGTTCTGGCACACTCCCGAGGAGAAAATTCCCCACGAACCGATCGAGCCTGATTATAAGAGGTGGGGGCGATCGCCCAATGGCCCGCCTCAGCCCGAGCGTCTGTCGGTTTACAATCCTGCCTTTTTCGGGAGAAACTGCCCGTGCTTGATCGTCGCTATGTCGCCGACAACGTCGACCTCATCATCGCCAATTGCTGCAAGCGGGGCTCCACGGCCGACGTGGCCCGGTTCGCCGAGCTCGATCGGCTGCGCAGGAGTATGCAGGCCGATATCGACAGCCTCAACCAACAGGCCGGAGTGGTCAGCAAGTCGATCGGCAAGGCCGCCGACGCCAACCAACGCGAGGCCTTCAAGGCCGAGGGACGGCGCCTGCGGGAGGAGATCGGGGCCAGCGAGGGACGGCTGCAGCAGATTGTCAGCGAATCGGATGAAATCCTCCGGGCGATTCCCAATCTCACCCACCCCGATGCCCCCACCGGTGGCGAAGACGCCTCTGTGGAGATTCGCCGGGGACGCACCCCCTCCCCCCAATTTGATTTCAAACCGCTCGACCACGTCGATCTCGGCGCGCGGCTGAAACTGTTTGACTTCGATGCAGGTGCCAAGGTGGCCGGGCACGGCTTCTACTTCCTCACCAACGAAGGGGTGCTGCTGGAACTGGCGCTGCAGAAATATGCCGTCGACCTGCTCATGCGGGAAAAGTTCACAGTGATGACCACCCCCGATCTGGCCAGAGACACGATTCTGGAGGGCACCGGATTCATGCCGCGTGGCCCCGAGACACAGATCTATTCCATCACTGGCAGCGATCTTTCATTGGTGGCCACTGCCGAGATCACGCTCGGCGGAGCGATGCATGAGCGGATCTTCGAGGCGGACGAACTACCGCTGAAGCTGTGTGGAATCAGCCACTGCTTCCGCACCGAGGCTGGCGCCCACGGCCGGGCCACCCGCGGCCTCTACCGCGTGCACCAATTCACGAAGGTGGAGATGTTCGCTTTCACCCTGCCAGAGCAGAGCGCGGACATGCATGCCTATCTCCTCGATCTGGAATGCGCCCTCTTCGACGGACTCGGCATCCCCTACCGCGTGATCGACACCGCCAGCGGCGATCTGGGCGGACCGGCCTACCGGAAATACGACCTGGAGGCCTGGATGCCGGGCCGCGGCGAGCAGGGGGAATGGGGCGAAGTAACCAGCACCTCCAACTGCACCGATTATCAGGCGCGCCGACTGGCTATCCGCTACCGGACTCCCGGCGAGAAGGGAACCTCCTTCGTCCATACGCTCAACGGCACAGCCATCGCCATGAGCCGGGCGATCATTGCGATTCTGGAAAACTACCAGTGTGCCGATGGCTCAGTGGTTGTCCCTGAGGCGCTTGTCCCCTGGGTTGGCACCAGCCGGCTCACGCCCCGCGGCTAGGTGGTCGCCCGCTTCAAAGCAGGATTTCCTCTCCCTCGCGGGCCGCGTCAACTACCAGATCGCTCCGGTGCTGCCGGGCATGAGCCTGCCCTTCGGCCAGCATGCGATCGAGGCAGGCGTCGTCGTGGGCTGGATCGTGGTGAAAGAGATAGACCCTCCCCACTCCGCTGGAGGCCGCCAGACCAACCACCTCTTCCACGCTGCCATGGCCCCAGCCGCGGCGGGAGAGGATCTCGGTGGAATCATATTGGGCATCGGCGATCATCAGGGCTGCCCCGGAAATGAAGGCCCTGATGCGTTCCTCGTCCGCCCCGCCCGTTTCATGGTCGCTGAGAAAAACGATTCCGCCGTGGGGCGTCTCGAGTCGGTAGCCCAGCGAACCGCCCGGGTGGTTGGTGGGGCAGGCGAGCACAGCCACGCTGCCAATGGAAAACCGGAGTTCTCGCTGGGCGTCGATGTGCTCAAAGGTGATTTGGGAGGGCAGAGCGGCAAAGGGGAAGGGAAAATAGCGCTGCCCGTCCATCTGATCGGCGAACACCCGCGGCAAGCCTGCAGCGGTGGCATTGCCACCGATCACCCGGATGTGGGTCTGCTTGCTGTAGGCCGGAGCAAAGAATGGAAACCCCTGAATATGATCCCAGTGGGCATGGCTGTGGAGCAGGGTGAGGTGAAGCGGTTTTGGGCCGCATTCCCTCATAAGCGCCACGCCCAGGCCACGGATGCCAGAACCGGCATCGATGACGATCCGTTCTCCACCGACGCGCACCTCAATGCAGGTTGTGTTGCCACCGTACCGCGCCGTGGCTGGGCCGGGAGTGGGAATGGAGCCTCGCACTCCCCAGAATCGCAAGCTCGGCCGATCGGGATCGCGGTCTGGGCTGGTGGCGGACATGGCTGATTCTCGAGGGCGCTTGTCACGCTCAGGCACCCGGCGTGCGGCCGTTGACGAAATAGGTTTGCACCTGCCCGAGCCCCTTGCACTCCACAAATCCACGGTCTTCCATGGCGAACTTCCCGTGCAGGGCTTTTCCAGTCTGTTCAGAAACGTGGATCCTGCCCGGCATTCCTGAGGATTCCATCCGGCTGGCGACATTCACCGTATCGCCCCACAGGTCGTAGGTGAATTTGATCTTGCCAATGACTCCCGCCACGACCGGACCGGTGTGGATGCCGACCCTCATCTGCAGGTCGGTGGCGTTGGTGGCGTTGATTTTCTTGAGCGCTTCGACCATCTCCATCGCGGCATCGGCCACAGCCTCGGCATGGTCGTCGCGGTTGGTGGGCAGACCTCCCACCAGCATGTAGCAGTCGCCGATCGTTTTGATCTTTTCAACACCATACTTTTCCACGATCAGATCGAACGCCGTGAAAATGCTATTGAGCATCGACACCAGATCGGCAGGGCTTGTTTTCCGCGAGAGTGCTGTAAAGCCGCACAGATCGGCAAACATCACCGTGACCACAGCGTGTCCGTTGGCGATCGCCTTCTCTCCCCCCTTCAGCCGGCCTGCGATCGCCCCGGGCAGAATGTTGAGCAGCAGCCGCTCCGATTTTTCCTTCTCGAGTTCAACCAATTCTTTCTCGGCCTGCAACTGCGCCATGCGCAGCTTTTCCAGATCCCGCAAGCGCTTCTTTTCCAGCGATGTCGTCACCCGGGCCCGCAGCAGCGTGGGATTGGGTGGTTTGTTGAGGTAGTCCTCGGCACCGGCCTCAATGCACTGCACGGCCATCTCGGTTTGTTCTGCACCGGAGATGACAATGACTGGCACGCCCTTGAGATGGTGGTCGACATTGATGGCTGCCAACACTTCGATGCCGTTGAGTTGCGGCATCTCCATGTCGAGGAGCATCAGGTCAAAGGGCTTTTCGCGCAGCTTTGCCAGAGCATCGCTGCCGTCAACGGCCTCGCTGATGTTGGTGAAGCCCAGATCCCGCAGCGATTTGGTGAGCACCGCACGCATCACTCGGCTATCGTCCACCACCAGAACAGCGGCACTTTTGAGCGTCTGGGAAACAAAATCTCCCCCGTCCGCCGCGGCATCACCGGGGATCTTGCGCTCAATTTCAGTCACGACGACCTCACCACTTCAGGCCAAATTGTTCCCCCGCGCCCTTCCTCCCCAAGCCGCCCTTGAGTGGCACGTTCGTTCGTCGCGGCGGGGCAGCAGGCGGGGTTTCATCGGCGGGGCCGTCGTCTACCGGGTCGGCACCTGACGCCGCAGGGCCAGCCGGCACGCTGGCCAGAGCCTTGATCGACAGCGACAGTCGCTGCTCGTCGGGATCGACCGTCAGCACCCGACATTCCACCGCCTCGCCTTCTTTGACCACGTCGCCCACGCTGCGCACATGGCGGTGAGCGAGTTCCGAAACGTGGACCAATCCCTCGATCCCCGGCTCAAGTTTCACGAAGGCGCCAAACTGCGCGATCCGGCTCACAATTCCCCGCACCGTAGCGCCGACGTGGTATTTCTCAGCGGCGGTCTTCCAAGGGCTGTTCACCGTATCGCGGGCCGACAGGGCGATCTTGCCAGTCTGGCTGTCGATCTTCTTGACGATGACCGATATCTTCTGCCCCGGCTGCAACACGTCGGCCGGATTGGCCACCCGATCCCACGAGAGTTGGCTGACGTGGACCAGCCCCTCCACGCCATTACCGATGTCGACAAAGGCGCCAAAATCGCGCACCGATCGCACGATGCCTTCGAACAGCGTGCCGACTTCCAGGGTTTCCAGCATGGTCGTCCGGGCGTCGGCGGCCTGCTTCTCCAATACCGCGCGCCGGGAGAGAACCATGCGGCGGGCACCAGGCACAAGTTCTGTGACGAGCACCTCGATGTTCTGGCCGACCATCTCCTCCAGATTTTCCACCCGCCAGGTGCTGACAAGGCTCGCCGGCATAAACCCGCGCAGGCCCGCCACCTCGCATTCGAGGCCGCCCTTGTTGGCAGCCGTCACACGGGCAGTGACGATCATTCCCTCGGCCAGCTGCGACCAGTCTTCCACCGCCACAGCCCGATTGGCCGGGGCAACGTCGTAGAGACCGTCTTCCTCGTTGAAGATACCGACCGAGAGTTGAAGCACCTCGCCGACCGCCGGGTTCCCATCCAGCCCTGCCAGCTTGAGCGCTCCCTGCCGCCTCCCTCCAAGATCGATGAATGCCGTGTCAGGGCCGACGTTCAGAACAGTGCCGGTGATCCGGGTGCCGGGTTCAAGAGGCGCCTCGGCCTGTGCCGGACCCCCTCCCACCAGCAGATCGTCTACCGACACTCCCTCCAGCGCCGCCAGAAAATCAGACTCCAGATCATCTTCCAGAGCCGAGCGGAGGTTGGGGATGGCCACCCGCTTGTGCGGTTGCACCACTTCGGGGAAAGCATTTTTTGGTCCTCCCCCACGCCGCTCACCCCGCGGCCGTCGCTCCCCACCAGCCCCGCCTTCCGGCCGCTGCTGACCGCGGCCCGCAGCGACGCTCTCTGCAGGCACGGCCGGGGCGGCCTCTGTGGCGGGCACACCGGAGGAAAGGGCTTGAGTCTCGGGGGCCGCCGCTTGAGCGGCGGCAGGCGTCGCAGTCTCGGGGCCGGCGGTGGGCACCACATATTGGTGGCGGGGAGGGAGTTTGGGAGGCGTAATCCCCGGCCGCTGGGTGCCGATCGGAATCCGCCGCGGGCTCCCCTCAGCCGAAGATGCAGCGACGCTCTTAGGTTCTCCAGACGCGGGCGAATCAGCGGTCATTCTATGAGCTCAGCAGAGGGAAAAAAGAAAGAGAAGAACACCCGCCGAACGCCGGAAAGAAAGAGGGAGAATCGGGGCGACGGGGGGTCGGTTGGGGCAAAGTGCCGAAGAGAACGACGGCTGATAGCACTCTGCTGCGACCGCCTACCGGAATCACACGACCACCAAATGCGGGAAACAGGACTTGAACCTGCACGGTATTACTACCACTAGGCCCTCAACCTAGCGCGTCTGCCAATTCCGCCATTCCCGCAGACTGACCAATCCATCACCAGCGACCAACACATTCGCTTCCACCTGAACTGCCAAACGTTGAGGAACGTTCAGACAGCACCTCCATTCTGGACGGCCCTCGCGGGCCGTCAAGCCTGTGTGCTCCAGATGGGACGCCCCATCACTCTGCCACCGGCCGGGCTCCCACGGTGGCCATCGAGCCGGCCATCCCAGTCGCGAGACTCCACAGCCCCACGCTCCAGAGCAGATCCCCCACCGGCATCCAGCGGTAAAACGGCAGAGCCGCCACATAACAGGCCACCAACCCCTCCACCGTGTGTGGATAGTCGGCGGTCAGCCCCCAGTGAGCCAGATTCGTGGAGATGTAAAACAGCAGCGAACTGGCCAGCGCCCCACCAGCCACGGTGAACACGCCTCCCCGCCGCACCATGCCACCCAGCAAGATCGGCCAGATGGAGGCGGCAAAAATGACCCCCGCCATGGCCCAGCTGCCATAGCCTGGCAGAACGCTGTTGCTGACCAGCAGCGCCGCCAGCGGCACGCTGGCCGACAGCCAGCGATTCGGAAACAGGGCCCCTGCAGCCAGCGCCACGCCCGCCATCGGAGTGACGTTCCAGGCAGGCTGCCAGAGCCGGCCAATGACCGCCACGGCCACCAGAACCGTCCACCAAAGCAGCTGTTCTGTACGGCCCATTCCCGCGTTGTCTGCAGCCAGCCGGCCCCGCTCCAGCCCGGGCCGGAGGGCCGGGGAGAGGGAACGCGTCGCCACATCAGAAGTCTGCTGGGAATCAACGTCGGAAGTGTTCATGCAGTGGGCCATCAAGGGTGCCATTATCCCGTCACGCCGGCCACACTCTAACAGGCCGGAACAGCCATTAGGAAGGGATACCCTTCCTAAAAAATCCCCGGTGGCAGAATTCGGTTCCCGGCGGCGGGGCCGCGGCAACGAACCAACACCCCCCGTCCGGGCTACTTCAGCCTAAAAAAGGTCATGGAAGACTTTTTCCGCCGACAGCTAGACTGTGAGGGGACGGCAGCGAGCGTGCCTCCGCATACGGGCCTCGGCGTTTCACCCACAGCAAGAACATTCGGCGCAGGCATGATGTCGAGCAACCGTCGCGGACGGCAGTCCCCGGGGAGTTCGCCCGCCGAACTCCCCGCCACGCCTGCCTGCCCCCCTCCCACCGTTGTGGTCACGCTGCCGACGCTCACTGTCAGCCGGCGGGCCGACGGGCTCGTCGTGCTCAGTTTTCTGGTGCCCGACCACCGCCAAAACGTGATCACGCCGCAGGTGCTGACCGATCTCGCCAGCGCCCTCGACCTGGTGGAAAAGGGGCCCGAACCGACGGGAGTCGTGGTGGTGTCGAATCGCCCGGGGTCCTTTTTCGCCGGCGCCGACATCTCCCGCCTGGAACTCCTCACGCAGGGCACGGCCGCGTCGATCGAATCGGTGTGCGCTGTTGGCCGAACCCTGCTGGGGCGGCTGTCAGCGCAGCCTTGGCCGAGCGTGGCTCTCATCGATGGCATCTGCCTCGGGGGAGGCTTGGAACTGGCATTGGCGTGCGATCTGCGGGTCTCGACCACCAACTCCGCCACGCTGATCGGCTTTCCAGAGGTGAAACTCGGACTGCTGCCCGGCTGGGGAGGCAGCGTGCGCCTGCCCCGGCTGATTGGCCCTGGCCCGGCTGTGGAACTGGCCGCCTCCGGCGAACAATTGGGCGGCATGGCGGCTGCCCGCGTGGGACTGGTGGACGCCTGCGTGCCACCGGAGCAGGCGTTTGCCGCCGCCCAAATCCTGATCGAGCGGAACACCGCCACCGGGGCATACCTCCAGCGGCGCAAAAAACTCGCGGCCCCACTGCCACTCGATCCGCTGGAGCGGGAGTTTCTGGAATCGACAGCCACGGCGGTGATTCTCGGCCGCACCGGCAGCCACTACCCCGCGCCGCTGGCCATTCTCCGCACCATTCTCGATGGCCTCGATCTGGATGCCATGGCGGCCGGCAAGGCCGAGGGGGCAGCCTTTGCGGCGCTTGCCAGCGGGCCGGTGGCGGCGCAGCTGGTGCGCGTGTTTCGGTTGGGCGAGCGCAATCGACAGGACTCCGGCGTTGCACATGCATCCTCAGCAGCCCAGGCCTCGACGACCGCCCGGGAGATTCTCCGTCCGGCGGTGGTGGGGGCCGGTATCATGGGGTCGGGGATCGCCGCCAGCCACCTGCGGGCCGGATTTGCTGTAGCGCTGTGCGATGTGCAGGCTTCTGCGCTGAGCGGGAGCGTGGCAGGCATCCTCGACGAAGCAGCCTGGGACCGGGCCACCAAACGGAGCGATCCCGCCCGGTCGCTCGCGCTTTTAGGTCGGCTTCAGACCTCGACCCAACTTGCCGCGATTGCCCACGCCGATCTTGTGATTGAGAGCGTGCTGGAACGCACCGATCTCAAACGGCAGGTGCTCGCCGAGATCGAACGGCTGGTCGGGCCAACCACGGTCATCGCCACCAACACCTCCACCAACCCCATCGCCAAACTCGCCGGCGTGCTGACCGATCCGAGCCGCTTCTGCGGCCTCCACTTCTTCAATCCCGTCCGCCGGATGACGCTGGTGGAAGTGGTGCGGGGACCAGCCACCAGCGACGACACAATTCTCACCGCCGTGGCCCATGCCAAGCGCCTCGGCAAATGCCCGATCGTGGTGCGGGACAGCCCGGGATTCCTCGTCAATCGGCTGCTGATGCCGTATCTCCACGAGGCGGTGGAGATGCTGCGGGAAGGCCTTGAGGCCCGCAGGATCGATCGCCTCGCCCGGTCCTTTGGCATGCCGATGGGGCCGCTTGAGCTCTACGACATGATCGGCCTCGACACCGCCTTCTATGCGGGGATGGTGCTCAACGACGCCTACGGCGACAGAATCGATCCATCCCCCGTGATTCCGGCGCTCGTCCGCTCGGGCCGGCTGGGGCGGAAAACCGGCGCCGGCTTCTACCACTATGCCCGGCCCGAGGGCCCCGGCGGCAGCCAGCGGGCCCGGATCGAACGCCCTGACGCCGGAGTGGCGGCCGTGCTTGAGCCCTATGCCCTTCCCCCCCGAGCGTCCGACGATGCCACGATCCGCGATCGCCTCTTTGTGCCGATCGTGCTGGAGGCGGTGCGCGTGCTGGAGGAGGGGATCGTGCGTGACGGGCGCGATGTCGATCTGGCGGTGATTCATGCCCTGGGGTTTCCGGCGTTCCGGGGGGGCGTGCTTGCGTGGGCCGACACGCTCGGTGCCGCTGAGATTCTGCGGCGACTGAAACCGCTGGCCGATCTTGGCGTGCGCATGCATCCAACCGCGACGCTGGTGGAAATGGCGCGCACCGGCAGCCAGTTCACCGCCTGCCACCATCCGGAGTGAATCGATGAGCAGCGGCAGGCCCCCCTCCACCCGTGCCGATTCC
>Ga0164294_10002867_pt1 | contig 15403 bp, 15 predicted proteins | sample GEODES005metaG_FD_111479 | JGI IMG/M metagenome (GOLD analysis project Ga0164294, IMG submission 111479) | Oligotrophic lake water microbial communities from Sparkling Lake, Wisconsin, USA - GEODES005 metaG | ecosystem: Environmental > Aquatic > Freshwater > Lake | place: USA: Sparkling Lake...
GCTCGAGCGTGCCGGGCTGAAAGTTCTCGACCAGAATGTCCGCTTCGGCGGCCAGCCGCTTCAGCGTCTCGGCACCCTCGGGGGTGCGCAGATCGAGCTCGATCGAGCGCTTGTTGCGCCCTTCGCTGAGCCACACGAGCGTGTCGCCGCACGCGGTCGGCGTGCCGAACTTGCGGATGGGATCGCCGCTACCGGCAAGCTCCACCTTCACCACATCCGCGCCGAATTCGGCCAGATAGGTGGCGCAATAGGGCCCCGCGATGAAAGTCGCCAGGTCGAGCACCTTGAGGCCATCGAATGCCCCAAGGGCCGGGCTTTCGCCGATCATCAAATATTCTTCCTATTGGTCCAGACCATAAGTATGGGTAAGGGAATGACCCAGCGGCTTCAAGGCCGAACTTTCGCAATAACAAGGAAACCACGCCATGCTCATGTCCGCTGAAGCGTACCGCGAATCGCTGCGCCGTCTTGCCCCGCGTGTCTACGTCGGCGGCGAGCTGATCGCGTCGGTGGCCGATGAGCCGCGGTTGGAGCCGGGCATCAATGCCGTGGGCCTGACCTATGACTTCGCGCTGGTGCCGGGTTATGCCAAGGCGATGGTGACGACCGGGCTCTCGGGCGAACCTACCAACCGCTTCCTCGCGATCAACCGCAGCCGCGAGGACTTGCTCGACAAGCTGGAAGCCGTGCGGCTGACTTGCCAATATGCGGGCTGCACCCAGCGCTATCTCACACACGATGCGTTCAACGGGCTGTGGGAAGCGACTTGGCGGATCGCACAGCGCACCGGCGGCGAGAACCATGAGCGCTTGAAAGCTTACATCGCCCATGCGCAGGCGAACGACCTCGCCATCGGCATTGCCATGACCGACGGCAAGGGTGATCGCTCCAAGCGCCCGTCAGAACAAGCCGAGCCGCTGTCCTATGTGCGCGTGACCGAACGCCGCGCCGACGGGATCGTGATTGCGGGGGTCAAGGCCATCGTCACCGGTGGGCCTTATATGCACGAATATCTGGTGCTGCCGTGCCGCCGCATGCGCGAGGAAGATCGCGATTTTGCGGTCGCCTGCGCGGTGCCGATCGATGCGCCGGGGGTGGCGGTGGTCTCGCGCCCCGCCGGACGGCCAGGCAATGCCGCCGCCAAGTTCAGCGCCAAGTTCGCGCAGTCGGTCGCTGTGGTGCATTTCGACGATGTCTTCGTGCCGTGGGACAAGGTATTCATCGATGGCGAGATCGACGAAGCGCACCTGATGACCACCAACTATGCCTCGCACCACCGGCACAGCTGCATCGGCGCGCGCGCAGGGTTTGGCGATCTGCTGATCGGCGCGGGCGCGATGATGATGGAGGCCAACGGGCTCGAATTGGACCGCATTTCGCATCTCAAGGACAAGATGGTCGAGCTGATCAAGATTACCGAGGGCTTCTATGCCTGCGGGGTCGCCGCCTCCACCTTTGGCGAGGAAGATGCCGCGGGCAATTTCCGCCCCGAGCAGATCTATTCCAACATCGGCAAGCTGCTGCTGGCCAACCAGATCTATGACATGCACCGGCTGGCGCACGAGGTTTCGGGCGGGCTGATCGTGGGCCTGCCCTCGCCCGAAGAGGATCACAACCCGGCGACCGCGCCCATGATCGAGAGCCTGCTGCGCGGGCGACCCGATGTGCCTTATGCGCACCGCGCCAATGTTGCGCGGTTCATCGAGGACCTAACCGCATCCGAAACGGGCGGCTGGTATTCGGTGATCAGCTTGCACGGCGGCGGCTCGCCCGAGGCAATGAAGATGGAGATCCTGCGCAATTATCCTATTCAGGACCGCAAGCAGCTGGTGCAATCGCTGCTCGATCGCGGCGCTCTTGACCTCGGCAAAGGGCCGGCGCGCGATAGCCAGCCGGGCCGCTGCTGCACCAAGGGTTGCGCGGCGGACGAAGCGCTGCCGAGCGGCTAACGCGGTCGCTGCACCGCCATTGGCAGGTTCGACACGCGCGCCATTTCGCCGGTGCTGAACAGGCCCGGATCGGCGAGATAGGCGCGCGCCATCGGCATGGCGTCCAGGCCCCAGAACAGTTCCTCGCCGATGGCGAGCGTCGGCACGCCGTATACTCCCGCCGCAACGGCTGCTTCGGTGTTGCTGCGCAGGCGGTCCTTGACCGCAGGGTCGCTCGCGGCCTCCAGCGGCACGCCCAGCGCAGCGGCCAGCGCTGCGGCAGTCTCGGCGCTCTCCGGATCGCGCCCCTCGCCCCATACCAGCCGGAACGCGGCGGCGGCATCGGCCACTGTCAGATCGCGCACGCACAGCAGCCGCAGCAGCGCCAGCGGATTGAACGGATGCGCCGGCGGTGCGCGAAACGCGATGCCGCGCTCGTCGGCAATCCATTGCACAATGCGATAGGTCTGCGTGCGCTTGGCAGGGATTTCCGCTGGCCCGAGATGGCCGAACGCCTTGAGCAAGCCGGCAAACAAAACCGGCCGGAGTGTGACCTCATGCTGCGCACAAAGTGCCTCCATCTCGGGGATGGCGAGCGCCGCGAACGGCGAGATCACATCGAAAAACCAAACCAGCTTTGGCGGCAGCGCATCCATCAGAACGGAATCGCGCGGTCGGGTTGAGGCAGAATCGTGGTGCGGTACATCAGCCGCTCAAAGTCGCCATTGAAATCGTCGCGGCGGTGCATGGTGCAGGCGTTGTCCCACAGGATCGCGTCGCTCACCCGCCAATCGTGGCGATAGATGAACTCCTCGCGCGCGGTCCAGGCGAACAGCTCGTCGAGCACCGACCGGCTCTCGTCTTCGGGCAATCCGCTGATCCTGATTGTCATGCCGGGGCAGACATAGAGCGCGCGGCGCCCGCTATAAGGATGCGTGCGCACCAGCGGATGCGCGATGTCGGGGGTCATATTCGACTGCTTGGCATTCGTCGTGGTCGAATACATCTGGTTGAACTGAACGTAAGACTGGGTCGCGGTGCGCCCATCGACCACATCCTTGAGGTGCCGGGGCAGCCGCGCGTAGGCTGCGGTCATGTCGGCAAAGTGCGTTCCGCCGCCGGTGGGCGGGATCTTCACCGAGTAAAGCAGCGAGGCGATCGCGGGCTTGGGTAGGTAGATCTGGTCGAAATGCCAGCCCACTTCGCCATCGGCCAGCGCGCCGGTCGGTTTGCCGTCCTCGCGGATATTGGTGATCTGGAGGAGCTCGGGATGGGTCTTGTTGAGCCATTCCTCGCGCAAGTGAATCTCGAGCGGGCCGATCGCGCGGCTGAACTCGATAAGATCTTCCTTCTCGATCTGCTGATCGCGAAACAGCAGCACTTCATACCGCAACCAAAGCGCCTTGATCTCGTTGAAAACGTCGGCGTCCATATCGCGCGACAGAGTGACGCCAACAACTTCGGCGCCGAATGTTTCGGCCAAAGGCCGAACTTCGAGTGACTTCGCTACCATGTGTTTTTCCTAAGCCGCCGCGCCGAGAAGCGCGGTTTGTCCGATTTCAGCGATGATTTCGTCGGTGGTGGCGACCCTGCCCCACAGGCGGCGGAACGTGTCCTCGTAGGCATGCTGCATCAGATCGCTGCAGGTGCCCGAGGCATCCGAGGCAAGCACCACGCCGAAGCCGCGATCGGCGGCTTCCTGCCCGGTCATGCCCACGCAATTGTTGGTCGAAACACCGGTGACGATGATCTCGCGGATGCCTTTGGACACGAGGTGCGCGCCAAGCCCGGTCGACGCGAAGGCGCCCATCGTCACCTTGTTGAACACCGGTTCGCCCGGCAAAGGTTTGAGGGGATCGACAATCTCGTGCTCGCGGGTGCCGGCATGGTTGTTGGTCGCTTTGAAGAACGGCAGCATGTGGCGCGGCGCGTCGCTATAATCCGCCCGCTCGCAGCCCACCGTGACATGCACGATATGCGTGCCATTGGCGCGAAATGCGGCGAGCATCTTGCCGATATTGGGAATGAGCAGCGCGTCGATCCGGTCGAAGCGGTGGGCCGCGCTGTCCAGCGTGCCCTGGCTGGCGAGCAACTTGCCCAGCCCATGCGTCCGGCTGCCGCTGGCATATTGCATGTCGACAATCACCAAGGCGGTGGTGCGCGCGCTCAGCGGAACGGGGACGGTGAAGCCTTCAACATAGCTGGACATCGTGCGTGGTCCTTCGATTGGTCTGGACCATTCCTAACACCGCCTTGACAAGCGGCGCAATAGGAAGAACCATAAGCGCAAAAGGAATCCTGCCATGAAGCTGTTCTATTCCCCGTTTCATACCTTCGTGCACAAAGTGCTGGTGACCGCGCATGAGTGCGGACACTGGGATCGCTTGGAGCGCGTCGCGACCTTCCCGTTCAAGAACAACGCGGGCGAGGATTGCGGCGACAGCTATGACATCTCGCCGCTCAATCCGCTGGACAAAGTGCCCACCTTGGTCACCGACGAAGGCCAATCGGTGTTTGGCAGCCAGGCCATCTGCGAATATCTCGATAGCACCTCGCGCGCCCGCAAGATGTATCCCGAGCCGGGCCCTGCGCGGTGGGATGCCCTTAGCCGCCTGTCGCTGTCGGATTCGATTTTCGAGAGCACCGTGCAGATGGTGATGGAGCAATGGAAGCCGCGCGAACAATGGAACATGGGGCTGTTCGAATGGCTCTGGCCCAAGTTCATCGCCGGACTCGATTCGCTCGAGCGCGATGCGGTGCGCGGGTGGAACGAGTTCGATGTCGGCCATGCTGCGATGCTCCATGCGATCAGCTATCTCGGTTTCCGCGCCGAATTCTATGAGGCCAAGGACCCGATTCATCCGAACTTCAACTGGCGCGAAGGCCGCCCTGCCCTCTCCGCGTGGTTTGACGAAGCGATCCAGCGACCCTCGGTCCAATCGCACTACAACAAGCCGTTCGAGGGCGATGACAGCGCCGCCGCCTGTCAGGCTGCGGTGGCAGCATGCCTCGCGATCCGAGAAGCATCGGGCGCATGATCGACCTCTATTACTGGCCCACACCCAACGGGCACAAAGTCTCGGTCGCGCTGGAGGAGATGGGCCTCGCCTATACGGTGAAGCCGGTCAACATCCTTGGCGGCGAGCAGCATACGGCGGCTTTTGCCGCGCTGAGCCCGAATACCCGCATCCCGGCCATCGTCGACCATGATGGACCGGGCGGCGCGGCGCACGCGGTGTTCGAATCCGGCGCGATCCTGATGTACCTGGCGGAAAAGTCGGGCCAGTTCTGGCCCGGCGATGCGGCGGCGCGTTCGAACGTGATGCAGTGGCTTTTCTTCCAGTGCGCCAATGTCGGCCCGATGTTCGGCCAGTGCGGCCACTTTCGCGGCTATGCACCCGAGAAGATCGATTACGGCATCAACCGCTACTGCGGCGAGACGGTGAAGCTTTATGGCGTGATGGACCGGGTGCTGGGGACGCGGGCCTATCTCGCGGGCACAGATTATTCGCTGGCCGACATGGCGACCTATCCTTGGTGCGCGCCCAATATCCGCGAACTCCATGCCATCAAGATCGACGATTTCCCGCACGTGAAGCGCTGGGCAACGGAGATCGCAAGCCGGCCAGCCGTCCAGCGCGGGATGACGGTGCTCGCCGATGTGATGAAGATCGGCAACCCGGACGAGACCGCGCGCGCGGCGCTTTTTGGCAAGCAATAGCGCAAAACCAGTTCGAACAAGTCCACCTAGAGGAGTCCTCAATGACCGAATGGCACGAAGCGGGAGCGGGACAGCAAGCGCTGCCTTATCCCTTCTACATAGACATCGTGACGAAGCGCTATTTCGACGGGGTCGATACCAAGAATCTGGCGCAAGTGCTCGATTGCTTCACCGAGGACGCAGTCCTCACCGAGGTCACCTCGAACACCGTCCATGACGGCAAGGCCGCAATCTCGGCGATGTTCACCCGGCTGTTCACCGACTTTGCGTCGATCTGGCACGGCAATTTCGTCCACACCGCCGATCCGGAAAGCAATTCGGTCTGCTCGCAGTTCACCGTGCTGATCACGCCGCATGGCGGCGACGAGCTCCGCTACGAGAACTGCAACCGCTTTTATCTGAAGGGCGACAAGTTCCACCGCGTCTATGTTTACATGAGCGGCGACAACTTGCTCAAGGAAGGGGACGCCTGATGCAATACGAACCACAACTGAGCCGCGCCGAGCTGATCGAGCTGGCCACCATTCGCTATTTCGGCAGCGTCGACCGCAAGGATATGGCAGCGACGCTGGACTGCTTTCACGACGGGGCGCTGCTGTGCGTCCAGACCGAGTTTACCCGGCACGCGGGCAAGGCGGCGATCGGCCATATGTTCGAAGGCTTCTTCGGGGCCTATGCCAGCATCGTTCACAAGGACTTTGTCTGCACCGTCGACGAAAAGAACGGGCGCATTGTCGCCAGCTTCGAAGCGGTGCTCACCGGCGACGACGGCAGCGTGACGCGGTTGTTCAACACCAATTTCTGGCGCATCCGCGATGGCAAGTTTCAGGAAGTCTACGTTTACTTCAGCGGGGCGAATGTGCTGGTTTGACGGGTATAGAGGGGAGCGGCGGCGATGAGTTTTGATCCTACCGAACCGCCGCTTCTCGGGCGCACCGCACTGATTTCGGGCAGTTCGTCCGGCATCGGCGCGGGTGTAGCGTTGGCCTTTGCCCGCGCCGGGGCCGCGTGCGTCATCCTCAACTATCCCGCCGAGGCGGATGCTGCGGCGGCCGAGGCGGTGGCCGACGAGGTCCGCCGCTTCGGCGCACAGGCGCACGCGGTGCGCGCCGATGTTTCCGATGAAGAGGAAGTTGCACGCCTCGTCGCCGCTGCGCTGGCGACGGCGGGGCGGATCGACATTCTGGTCAATAATGCCGGGATTGCGCATGGCGAGCCGGTGGAGGAACTGCCCGTCGCGACGTGGGACCGGGTCATCGGCGTCCACTTGCGCGGCACATTCCTGCTCACCCGCGCGGTATTGCCCGGCATGTATGCCGCCGGGTTCGGCCGGATCATCAACACCGCCTCACAGCTCGCCTACAAGGGCGCGCCGGGCCTTGCGGCCTATACGGCGGCCAAGGGCGGGATCATTTCGTTCGCCCGTTCGTTGGCGCTCGAAATCGGCAGCCGCAATGTGCGGGTCAATTGCGTGGCCCCCGGCGCGACGCACACCGCCATTCTCGATGCAGTGCCGCCGGATGTGCTCGAAGCGATCCGCTTGGGCATTCCGGTGGGGCATCTGGCGGAAGTGGACGACATCGTGCCGTCCTACGTTTTTCTCGCGAGCGAAGCCGGCCGGCATTTTCAGGGCCAGGTCCTGAGCCCCAACGGCGGCGATCACTTTCTTTGAAAGGCGGCTCCCCGGGTTGCCCCGAGGAGCCTCGCCTCAACCGCCCGCTTCGACCTCGTCGATCACCGCAGCATAAGGCTTGGTATCCGCCGCGCGCTGTTCGAGTTCCTCGCGTTCCTGATGGATGATCCGCAGCACCGTATCGAGGTAGCTGTCGCGCCACGCATCGCGCGCCGCGCGCACCCCTGCATCGGGCACATAGGCATCAACCGCGGCGCGCGTGGGCGACTGGCCTGATTCGGCCAGCCGTTCGATGGTGTCGATCCGGTCGCGCAGCACCGCAACCTCGCCCGCCAGCGCCAGCGTGATCGAAAGCGCCTTATCGATGGCGGGATCGGCGAAATATTGCGGGCGCTCGCCGCGCGCCTTTTTCTGCAGGGTAATGCTTTCGGCCATGCCGGTATGTCCTTGTTATCGGTGCGCTGCAGTTACTTCTGGGCGATTACTTTTGCACGCCCCACAGCCACCATGCGCCGCCGCCGCCGAAGTCGCCGCCCTGAAACACTTTGGTGCGCCGCTCGGTCGCCTCGAATGCGCTCGGCTGATAGGCTTCGAATGACTTGGCTGGATCGAAACCGCATTCGGCAGCGATATCGGCGGTCACCAGTTCGTGCGACGCGCCCCAGTAAGGCTCGTTGTTGTTGCGCGTATCCCAGTCCAGCATGAACGCATCGTAGGCGGGCAAATCGCGATACGGCGGTGTTTCCGCATGGACCGCAAGGCCGCCAGGGGTGAGCAGGCGGTTGCACTCGCGCATGATCTTGCGCATCGCCGCATTGCTGGTTTCGTGCACCAGAATATGGCTGACGATCAGATCGAAGGTGCCGTCCTCAAAGTCGGTCGCTTCGGCATTTTGCTGGCTGAAGTGGACCGTCTTGCCCATCGATTCCGCGCGGGCATGCGCATAGCGCAGCACCGGTGCGCCAACATCGATCGCAAAAATCTCAGCCTCGGGCCAAGCATCGCAATAGCTCAGCGTCGAATGGCCTACCGAGCAGCCCATGTCGAGAATGCGGCGCGGCTTGAAATCAGGATGATTTTCTTTGATCCAAGCGATAGTCGTGTCGCCGATATCGCTGTTCAGCGGCCCCATCCGGCCCATCGCATAAATGTAGACCGCCGAATCATAAACAGCGCCGTTAGCAACGTCGTCGGCTGTAAACTCGGTGTGATAGCCGCCCGGCATGCAGTGGATATCGACCCCGCGATGATAGCGCGGAATTTCCATTTCCGGATCAAGCCGCAGCGTGCCCGCACCGCTGGCTTCGCCCGCTTTCGCTATGAGCTCGGGCAGCTGGCGCTCGACCGGAATCTGCACCGACTTCCACATCATTTCCTGGCTGTTGCGCTGCATCGCGCTCCAGAAATTGTAGTACGGGTCATCGCTCATCGCGCGGCGGATATCGGCGTAAGTTTCGGGCGCGCCGCCGGTCGCCTTGGTGAAGGCGGGCTTGGCGCGCGCTTCAAAGGCGTTCTGGTTGCCCAGCGACACCTTGGAAGCGAGGTGAAACTTGAGGCTCTTGACGAATTCCTGCCGCGAAAACTCGTCCGAGGTCGTCTGCGGCAGCACGCCGTGGCGGAATTGGGTGCTCAGGTCCTGATTGGTCTGCATGACATCCATCCTTTGCTAGAATTACGCTGCAACATCGCGCAAAAACGCGGCCAGTCCACTCGAAAAATTAGCAGCATCGAGATCGGGCTCAAAATTCGCGCCATCGATCGGCAAGACGCGCGCATCGGGCCGCATTTCTGCGGCGCGGGCAAGATAGGGATGCAGCACATCATCGGGCGCAGCGGCGATCATCATCGGCGCTTTGACCTGTTTGTAGAAGTGCGGGAAATCCTGCCCCCACACCGCGCTATAGCTTTTGACCCGCCCGATGTAGGCGCGCATCTGATCGACCATTTCACGGTGGATCAGTTGCGGGTCGGCATGCGCGCCAAGCTGGCGCAGATATTCCCAGTTATCGAGCAGGTAGCTGCCGCTGATCACCGGCGAAAACGGCGTGCCGTAATACTTGGAAAACTCCACCCGCTCCTCGGCGGTGAGCGGGACCGGGCCGATCATGGTGAGCGAGGCGACCAGATCGGGCTGGCGCGCGGCGAGCTCGACCCCGATGCACGAGCCGGTGTGATGCCCCACGACATGGCAGCGCGTGATGCCCAGCGCGCGCACCGCCTCACCCAGCCAGCCGACATACTCGGTCATCGAGGGCGAAACCTCTTCCGCCACATCGAACGAGCCACCGAAGCCTGGCGTATCGAGCGCGTGCATCGGCCATTCACCGGCCAGATGCTGCATCGTCTTCAGCCACATCTGCCCTGAACTGGCAGTCTGGTGGAAGAACACCACGGGGACGCCCTCGCCCGCCACGCTGCGCACATGAATCTGTCCGCCGCTGGTATCGACGTAGGATTTTCTGACGCCCGCTTCGCTCATGTCTTCAGCTCCTGCATTTGAGCAGCGGCATCACCCGCTCGCCGAAATCAGTGATCCCGCCGACGAAATCGGGCCAGCTGAACAGCATGCCGTCGATGCCGGTTTCCGCCGCGATCTCGTCGATCCGCAGCGCCAGTGTTTCGGGGCTGCCGCAGAGCACCGGGATGCCCATGAACGCCATGTTGCCCTCCTCCAGCCCAAGCGACAACCCGGATTTCAGCCGTTCCGCAATGCCGCCGGCATTGGTGTCCATCGCCGCGCTGGCCATGATATTGGCAATCGCGCCGTGATCCGCGCCAGCCACGATCGCCTCGGCCTGTGCCTTGGCCTCGGCATCGGTGCGCGCCACGATCATGTGCAGCAGCGCATAGGTCCCCACCCGCCGACCATTGGCCGCAGTCGCTTTGCGCACATTCTCGACAATCGATTTCAGCGCCTCGGGATGCGCAATGACAAAATTCTGGTCGCCCATCTCGGCGGTGAACGCGATGCCCTTTGGACTTTGGCCGGCACAGACGATCGGGATTTCGCGCCCCGGCTGCGGATAGACGCTGCAGCCTTCGAGCGAGAAGAACTCGCCCTTGAAAGACGTTTCGCCGGTACGCCACAGGTCTTTCAGGATGGTCAGATATTCGCGCGCATAGTCATAGCGCCGGTCATAATATTCATCCCCGCGCCACAGGCCCATCTGGGTGTATTCGGGCTTGTTCCAGCCGGTGACGATATTCAGCCCGCAGCGCCCTTCGCTGATGTCGTCGATGGTCGAAATCATGCGCGCGACCACGGGGGGATGCGCGCTGAGCAAGGTGACGCTGGGAAACAGGCCGATCCGCTTGGTGTCTGCTGCCAGCGCCGCCATCAAGGTGAAGCTCTCGAGGCAGGCGTCCCAATAGCCCGTCTCGCCGCCGAACCCTTTGAACTTCATCATCGAGAGGACGAAATCGAGCCCTACCCGCTCGGCTTCCAAGGTGATCGCCTTGTTGTGGGCGTACGTCGGCAGATAGACCGGGCTGCCCTTCGAAGGGATATAGCCGTTGCTGCCATTGGGGAGGAACACACCGAATTTCATCGCAACTTCCTGTAGCGTGAATGGCTTTTCACTCCGAGTACGCGCTTAAAGCCCGAGCGCGCCAGGGTTCATCAGCCGCTCGGGATCGACCACCGCCTTGACGCCTGCAACCACCCGGCCCAGCGCCTCGTTGTTCATGATCTCGCGGTAGGGGTAATACTTCCCGATCTGGAGGTGCAGCCCGCCCAGTTCGTCAAACAAATTGCGCAGTTCGTCGCGCAGTCCCAGCGCCACAGCGCGGCGCGCCTCGTCGGCGGGAATGTCGCGCCATTTGGCGGCGAACTCGGGCTCGATCAGCGACAGTCGGAACTCGCCCAGCGCGTCGTGCCAGTAAAAGCTCGGCTCGATCACGAATTCCGGACCGGAGAAGCAAGTCAGGTAGCTGGTCTTGATGCCCCATTGCTCCATCAGCGGCTTTTTCTCGGCAAGGAAGCGCTCGGTAGCCTGCGCCGCTGGAATGGCGCGCGACAGCGGGAAATAGCCGTGCACGGGGATCCAGATTTCGCCTTCGGAGCCCAGCAGTACCGTCCGAACCCCGCCGAACGGGGCGTTGCGGAAAACCGTGGGGATCGAATTGGCCATCTCGGTGCCGCCCTCCTCGACACAGACTTCGGCGGCCAGATCAGTGTGCTCGGCCGCGACCACTTCGGTCAGCGCGTCAAGCGTCATGTGCAGCGAATAGGGCACGTTCCTGAGGATCTTCTTGCCGCTCAGCGCCACGCGCGCGGCATTTTTCAGGCCCTTGAGTCCGCCCTTGCGCGCGATCTTGCCAACCAGCGAGAGCCCTTCCTCGAACGTGATCCCCTGCCCTTCGAACCCGGCGTTGTAATAGGGATCGAAGCCATAGCACTCCGATGCAATCCCGAGCCGCGCGATCCGCACTTGCGCGGCCAGCATCGCCTCGAGCGTATCGAACTTGTACGAGAGATAGCCGGTGTGCCCCGCGGTGCGCACCAGCCGGAGTGCGGCAACTGCCTTGACCCCCATCGCACCGGTATCGGCGGTGAACAGCCCGGTCACATCGGGGCCGAAATGCCGCCAGAAGGGACTCGAATTTTTGTGCGCCCAGCTGCCCGTGGTTAGCAGACTGCCATCGGCGAGCACGACTTTGAGCCCGATCACCGTCTGCGCGGCGGTGCCGCCGGTGCCCGATCCGTGAAAGAGGCTGTTCTGCGACAGCGCGCCGCCGACCGTGGCGTAAGCGCCCGAAAGCGGGCCCCAATACGGCGTGCGCACGCCATGCGGCGCGAGCGCTTCGTGCAGCGCCTGCCAGGTACAGCCCGCCTCGACGATCACATACATGTCGTCAGCATTGATTTCGATGACGCGGTTCATCTGGCGCATATCGATCAACACGCTGCGCGCGCGCTCGGGGGTATAGCCGCTGGTATAGCTCATGCCGCCGCCGCGCGGCACAACCGCGAATCCCGCGCGGGTTGCAACGCCGACGGCATCGGCCAGGGCTTCCACAGTCGCTGGCTGGATCACCACCGCGGCGACCTCATGCGGGCTGAAGCTCAGATCCTGCGAGTAAAATTCCCGGCTGGCGCTGTCCACAAGCACGTTGTCGCGCCCGAGGATCTGCCGCAGCTGGTCGATCGTGGCGCTGTCAGGCTCATGACTGGCCGGACCGTCGTTCGGTTGAAGCTGCAGACTCTGATCCACGCTATCCTCCACCTTGTTATCTCGTAATTTTGTATAACGAAGACCCGAAAGTGCAAGTTCCAATTTAAGTTCAATTGATTTTTTGTACACACTACCGTCTCTTTTCCTTGCGACGGTCTTGCTGCGGATGATTTTCAAATGCATCCTGCTGCGCGCGTCTTTTTTGCGCAAGGCGCACTTTGAAAGGATCATCCGCATGCGTGCAGCATTGGTTTCGGGCGCCGGCATCGGCATAGGCGCGGCCACCGCAAAAATCCTCGGCCGGGATGGATATCATGTCTTCGTCAGTGATATCCTGCCCGCCGAGGGCGAGGCGGTGGCAACGGACATCCGCGCCGCCGGGGGCTCAGCCGAATTTATCGCGCTCGATGTCAGCGATACCGACGCCTGCGTGGCCGCCATCGCGGCGATCGACGCGCGCTTTGGCAGCCTGTCGGCGCTGGTCGCCAATGCCGGGATCGCGCCGCGCGCCGCCTATCCGATCCTGACCGACGAAAAATGGGATCACGTGCTCGACGTGAACCTGAAAGGCCAGATGCGGCTGATCCGCGCGGCCGCCCCGGCGATGAGCGCGCGGGCGCAAGGGGCAATCGTGTGCGTGTCCTCGATCGCCGGCGCAGTGGTCGGCTGGGACGATCACTGGCATTACTCCGCCGCCAAGGCGGGGATCACCGGGATGGTCAAAGCCGCCGCTTGCGCACTGGCCAAGGACAATGTGCGCGTGAACGCCGTGGCCCCGGGCTTTATCCGCACGGCGCAAATTCTATCTGAAGAAAACTCGCTCGGCCCGGTCGGGCTGGTTGCCGCCGAAGCGACGGTGCCGATGCGCCGCGCCGGGCATGCCTCAGAGATCGGCGAGGTCATCGCCTTTCTGCTTTCCGACAAGGCCAGCTACCTCACCGGGCAGACGATTGTCGTCGATGGCGGTTTGACCGTCTCGCTCTAAGCAAAATCCAACCACAAAAAAACCGGGCCATGCAGCGATGCATGGCCCGGCGATTTTTGGCTTTGAGTTCAGATCAGAACTTGAACGTACCTTCGATCCCGAAGGTCTGCAGCGCGCCGGGGGCGACGAAAGCGCCGCCGAATTCAGGCGCAACGATCACTTCAGCGAGATAGCGCTTCTTGGTCACGTTGTTGGCGAAAGCGACCAGCGACCAGTGGTCGGTCTTGATGCCGCCGCGCAAGTTGAGCAGGCCAAATGCAGCACGCTTGCTATTGGTATAGTTCGCGCCGAGGCCGAACTGGGTCGGAACGTTATTATTCTGGACCGTGTGGAAGTACTCTGGGCCGGTGATGCGATAATCGGCGCGCAGCAGCAGGCCGAGTGTATCGGTGATCGGACCATCATACTGCGCACCCAAGTTGATCGTGTATTCCGACGTCGCCGGTGCCTTGTTGCCGACGGTGTAGGGGCGCGCCGAGTTCTTCTTGATCTTGCCGTCGGTGTAGTTGGCCGAACCGAACACGGTGAAGCCGTCCATCACGCGCGCATTGAACGAGCCTTCAACGCCCTTGAAGGTCACCTTGTCGATGTTGGACACGACGCGCAGCAGACCGAAGGGGCCGACGAAGAATTCGAAGAACTGCGAATCCTTCACCTCGGTGTAGTAGCCAGCGAGCTCGAACGTGATGCCGGGCGCAACGGAACCCTTCACGCCCACTTCGAAGGCGCTCGACGTTTCCTTCTTGTAGTCGTCGAAAATCGAGAGGCCTGCTCCGACGGCAGGGCCGTTGAAAAAGCCGTTGACGATGGCAGCCGAACCCGCGTTGTTGAAACCGCCAGTCTTGAAACCGATGCCCCAGTTGGCGAAAAGGCTCACGTTATCTGTCGCAGCATAGCTGATCGAGATCTTGGGCTGAATCTGCTTGAAGGAAGCCTTGCGCGGGGCAAGCACGCCGCTCGGATTGTAGACCGGATCAAGACCCGGATTGAGGAAGTAATTCGCAGGCGTGGTCGCGGTCCCGTTGGGGGCGCCGGTCAGAACGTTGCCCACCCAGCGGGTCAGGCGGCCCGTCGGGATGCCGTTCGCGGTGCTGCGCTCTTCGATGTCATAACGCGCTGCGGCGCTAAGCTTGAGCTTGTCAGTAGGCTTGTACTCGAGCGAGCCGAACACCGCATAGACGTTGGTTTTGAAGGTGTCCTGCGCGAGCGCTTCGGTGCGGTTGCGCGCATCGGTGGTGTAGCATTGGCGGATCACGCCTTGCCCGGTATCCGTGCCCAGATTGTTGCAGTTGAAGCGGTCGATGTTGAGGTAGTAACCACCCAGCGACCAGTTGAGGCCAATGTCGGTTTCGCCCGAGACGCGAAGCTCGGCCGAAATGTCCTTCTGATCGCGCTGCTGATACTGCGTGCCATCGCAGGTGATCGGGGAATAAGGATTGAGGAACGCGCCCGGGATACCGACAGCGAACGGCGCCTGAACGGGGAAGCCGGTGAGCGCAGCGGTTGTTGCCATGCAGGTCGGTTCGGCATTGAAGAAGCCGAAGGTGCCGCTGGTGCCATCTGCATAGAAGTCGTTCTTGGTGTCGCTGTACGCGACATAGCCGGTCAGCTTGATGTCATCGGTCAGCTTCTGAACAAGCCGAACTGAGGCTTCGAACGAGCGCTGGTTGTTCTCCGGATTGACGTTGCGGGCGAAAATGAACTGATGCTTGTTGGCATCGATGTTGAACACCGGCGCGTTGAGCAAACCGGCAAGGCCCGGCAACTGGAAGATCGCGTTGAAAGCGATCGATGCGCCCTTCAGCTTGCTATAGCGTGCCTTGACGTCGATTTCGGTGTCGGAGCTGGGCGTGAACAGCAGGCGGCCATTGATGTTGAAGCGCTTGTTGTCATCGACCGATGCACCAATGCCCCTGCCCTGGCCGGGATAGGTGCTGGCATAGAGCGGGTTGGTGTGGAAAA
>Ga0164294_10002868_pt1 | contig 15399 bp, 12 predicted proteins | sample GEODES005metaG_FD_111479 | JGI IMG/M metagenome (GOLD analysis project Ga0164294, IMG submission 111479) | Oligotrophic lake water microbial communities from Sparkling Lake, Wisconsin, USA - GEODES005 metaG | ecosystem: Environmental > Aquatic > Freshwater > Lake | place: USA: Sparkling Lake...
CTATCTATTGGATTATACCCTAATCCAGTAGCCAATACCCTCACCGTTACCGGATTGAAAAACAAATCTTCTATCAGAATATTGAATATGAACGGTCAAACGATGTTGTTGAAAAATACCAATTCAAACATTATTTCGTTAGATGTTGCAGGCTACAAAGCAGGCATCTACAAAATGCAAATAAGCAACGAAACTGGATTATTGAAAACTGTTTCATTCATTAAACAATAAATTAACTAAGCTTTCATCAACCCAAACAAATAGATTTTCCTTTGGGTTGATGAAACTTTCATAGAAAGAAATCAGATTGAAATTAAAATGGCTTTATTAGATCAAACCAATTGTTTTGAAGCACCTGAAGAACCGTATAATGAAATTAAATAAGTCTGTTTTAAAGTTAGGTTTGTTGTTGCTGGTGCTTCATCAACAAGGATTTAGTCAATTGAAACCAAATGATGTTTCTGCTTTATTGAAAGATTCTATTCTGGTACAAGCCAATAGAGCTATGTCAATGTCGCCCATTACAGTTACAGCGGCACAGTGCATTCGATCTGCCGGTGGTAAACACGATTTTTATTCTGAAGGCGATTACTGGTGGCCGAATCCTAAAAACGCCGACAGCCCTTATATCCAAAGGGATGGAATGACCAACCCCCAAAATTTTACCGACCACCGTTTGGCAATGATCAGATTCAGCAAAATTGTGGGCACATTATCATCCGCATACCTGATCACAAAAGATGAAAAATACGTTAAACATGCTTTTCGACATATTAACGCTTGGTTTGTGGATACCTCTACCCGCATGAATCCCTCTTTATTGTATGCCCAAGCCATTAAAGGTAGGGTTACCGGTAGGGGAGTGGGTATCATTGATATGATTCAAATGATGGAAGTGGCACAGGGCATTCGGGTTATGCAAAATGCCAAATCTGTTCAACCTAAAATATTACAACAAACCAAAAAATGGTTTGCCGATTACCTAAATTGGGTAAATACACATCCCTACGGCGTTACCGAACGCGAAGCAAAAAACAACCACGGCACCTGCTGGACAATGCAAGTGGCGGTATTTGCAACACTCACCGAAAATAAAACTTTACTAGATTATTGTACCAATAGATTTAAAACCGTTTTGCTCCCAGAACAATTGGCTGCAAACGGAAGTTTCCCCCTAGAACTGAAACGTACCAAGCCTTACGGCTATTCGTTATTTAACTTAGATGCCATGGTAACCTTGTGCCAAGTATTGTCTATGGATACCGTAAACCTCTGGAAATTTTCGACCAATGATGGAAGAAATATTCAATCGGCAATAAACTTTATGGTTCCATTTGTGTCTGACAAAGCACGTTGGCCATTTCCAAAAGATGTGATGTATTGGGATAACTGGCCGGTTGCACAACCTTTTTTATTGTTTGGTGCATTTAATCTCCAAAATAAAGATTGGTATAAGATATGGGGCCAAGAAAACCACTTTCCCGATACGGAAGAAGTGATCCGAAATCTCCCCGTAAGAAATCCTTTGATTTGGCTAACACGTAATTAATTTTTTTAAACTGAAAAGTAGAAACATGAGAAAATCGTTTTATGTACACCTTGCAACAGCATTATTGTTGGTTTCGCAAGCCTTTGCACAAACTTATTCAAAACCGAATGTGGTTTTTATTGCCGTTGACGACTTAAAACCAGTACTCGGTTGTTATGGAAATAAATTGGTAAAATCTCCCAACATTGACCGCTTGGCAAAAATGGGTACCGTTTTCATGAGCAATTATTGTCAACAAGCGGTTTGTGGACCAACACGTGCCAGTTTGATGACTGGTATGCGTCCGGATTATACTAAAATTTGGGATTTAAAAACCCGCATGCGCGACATGAACCCCGATATTATCACCATTCCGCAGCATTTTGCTACGCAAGGATATGTAACTTCTGGTGTGGGTAAAATTTTCCACCCTACATGCGTAGATAAAGAATTTGATAAACAATCTTGGACAATCCCTTTTATAGTGGCTGGCGAAGATGCTTATGCGGATGATGAAAATGGCGGAGGATCTGCAACGTATAAAAATCCTGAAACCGTAGCCCTTGTTGCAAAATACACCAAAGAGGCTGAAGCAAAAGGCATGAAGAAAAAGGAAGTTAAAGAATATGTGGTAAGTAAAATCAAGCCTTCTTCAGAATCTATCGACGTACCTGATAATGCTTATGAAGATGGTGTAAATGCTTTGATAGCAAAAGATCAATTGGCAAAATTGGCTAAAAGCAAAAAACCTTTCTTCTTTGCAGTAGGTTTTCATAAGCCGCATCTTCCCTTTGTATCACCTAAAAAATATTGGGATATGTACAACAGAGAAGATATGCCGATTGCAGAATTTCAAGAACACGCAGCCAATAGCCCTGAAATTGCTTACCATAAATCTGGCGAATTACGCAACTATACCGATATCCCTGAATTTGCTACCAGATCAGAAAGTACGCTCAATATTGGTTTGACATTGGAAAAACAAAAAGAATTGGTTCACGGGTATTATGCCGCAGTTTCTTATACAGATGCGCAAGTAGGTATTTTGTTAGATCAAATGGAAGCGTTAGGATTGATGAAAAATACCGTTATTATCCTTTGGGGTGATCATGGTTGGCATTTAGGCGACCACGATTTATGGGAAAAGCATAGCAACTTTGAACAAGATACGCGTACACCAATGATCATTGTTTCACCTGAAATTAAACCTAGTAAGACAAAAGCCATGTCTGAATACGTTGATATTTTCCCCACATTGTGCGATTTGTCAAAAATTCCAACGCCTTTGCGTTTAGATGGGAAAAGCCTTGTTCCTTTAATGATGGATAAAAAAGCCAGTGTTAAAGAATATGCGGTAAGTCAATATCCTCGTACGTTGAAATCTGATGAATCAAAGAAAGCAGGTTTCAAAGAACGCAATTTAATGGGATATGCATTAAGAACGGCTCAATATCGATACATTATTTGGATGAATAAATTTACATCTAAAGAACCTTTCGATGCCAGTAAAGTGTATGCAAAGGAATTGTACGATTACAAGAAAGATCCATTAGAAAAAGTTAGTGTAATTGGCGATAAAGATTACGAAGCAGTAGAAAAAGAAATGCACGGAAAAATGTTGGACTTTTTCAAAGCACAAGCAAAAAAATAATCATTAAAGGGAATAATCCCGTTAAAGCGTATCCGAAATTAACGAAATGAACAAAAAGTCTATATTTTCAGGATGGCTGGCATGTTTGGCCATCCTGACTTTTTCCTTGCCCATTCAAGCACAACAATCATCTAAACCCAATATCTTGTTCATCGCTATTGATGACTTAAAACCAATATTGGGTTGTTACGGCAATACCATGATCAAAACCCCGAATATTGATCGATTGGCAAAAATGGGAACCGTTTTTTTAAATAATTATTGTCAACAAGCCGTTTGCGGACCAACGCGCGCCAGTTTAATGACGGGGAAACGTCCGGATTATACCAAAGTATGGGATTTGAAAACACCCATGCGTGATGTAAATCCAGATATTCTTAGTTTGCCGCAATATTTACGTAGCCAAGGGTATTCTACCCAAGGTATCGGGAAAGTGTATGATCCTCGAAATGTGGATAAGGAGTTGGATATTCCATCTTGGAGTGTACCCTACTACAAAACCAATAAAAAATATTATGCAGCGGGCACTGGCGAACCAGCAAGTGGTCAATACCAAGATCCCACTACCAAGCGATTAGTTGAACAGTACACTAAGGAAGCAGAAGACAAAAAAATGTCTACTCCTGAAATTAGAGAATATGTACAATTAAGAATAAAACCTGCAGTTGAAAAAACAGATTTACCCAATAATGCGTACAATGATGGGGCAAACGTTTTACAAGCAAGAGATATTTTGGGAGAATTGAGCAAATCGAAGCAGCCATTTTTTTTGGCTGTAGGATTAGCCAAGCCGCATTTACCGTTTGTATCGCCCAAAAAATATTGGGATCTGTACAAAAGAGAAGATATGCCATTAGCAGGGTATCAGCAAGTAACTACCAATCCGGTGGAAGTAGCGTACCATACTTCTGGAGAAATCAGGGCGTATACAGATATAAAGCCCGTAGAAGATTTGTCTGCAATGAAAGTAGGTGTTAAAATAGCCGAAGACAAGCAACGAGAATTGATGCATGCTTATTATGCGGCCATTTCCTTTACAGATGCAAACGTGGGTGTATTGTTGAATACCTTAGATTCATTGGGTTTAACCAAAAATACCATCGTTGTATTGTGGGGCGATCACGGTTGGCATCTTGGCGACCATAATTTATGGTGCAAGCACAGTACTTTTGAGCAGGCTACCCATGCGCCATTGATTATTGCAGCACCAGGTATCGCATCCAATAAAACCAGTTCTATTTCGGAACACCTTGATATTTTCCCCACCCTTTGCGATTTAGTTGGTGTGGAAATTCCAAAAGTGTTGGATGGAAAAAGTTTGGTGCCGGTGATGAAAAATGCCACTGCGGTGGTAAAAGAATTTGCGGTAAGTCAATATCCTCGTGGAGCGGCAAAAGCTGAAAGCAGTAAATCAGAATTTAGCGGAGCAAAAGTAATGGGCTATTCCATCAGAACTGGTCGTTACCGTTTTTCCGTTTGGATGGACAACAATTTCAGGAGCTCACAACCATACAACGCCTCATCGCTTATTGGTAGTGAATTGTACGATTATCAAACCGATCCTGAAGAAAAAAACAACGTGTTTAACGATAAGAAATACGCTGCCGTAGCCAAAGAAATGCAGCAAAAAATGTTGGCGTTTTTCAAAACACAAGCTAATAAGAATTGAGAATTAGGAATTAGGAATCAGGAATTGAGCACTTCTTAATTCCTGATTCCTAATTCCAAATTAATAATTAATAAATAACTCCCTTGTATAAAATAGGCATCACAATATTGATAGTATTTTCTTTTGCAGTTAATGTATCTGCAAAAAATTATGTTATCAATAGTGCGGAAGAATTGGATCGTTTGATGGATGTGGTACAAGCCGGTGATACCATTGTTTGGAAATCGGGTACCTATAAAAATGTGACGTTGAATTTTCAACCACAGGCAAAGGGGACGTCTGAGAAAATGATTGTGTTAAAAGCAGAAACGCCCGGTACGGTTATTTTTAAAGGACATGCACAATTGTTTGTTGCAGGTACTTATTTGCAAGCCGAAGGATTTGTGTTTAAAGACCAATCTACATTGGCAGATGGCGAAGCTGCCATCACTTTTGGAAACCCTCATGAATCGGATGTTGAAACCACTCATTCAAGGGTAACCAATTGCGCGGTAATCAATTATTCTCCAGCCAATGAAGATATCTCTCAGAATTATTTGTTGTTTAAAGGAAGATTTAACCAAGCCGATCATTGTTATTTCTTAGGAAAAACAAATAAAGGTCCATCGGTTGTAGTGGAATACAAAAGAGAAAAAGACTATGTAGATGGTAGTGATGTAGCTCCTTCTACACATCATTTGATCAGCTACAATTATTTTGGATTTAGAACTTTTCATAGTAATGGTGGGGAACAAATGAGGATTGGTGATAGTAGAACTTCGTTTACACATGGGTTTAATATTATTGAACACAATTATTTTGAAAACGAACAAATTGAAGCTGAGGTTATTAGCAATAAAAGTTGGAACAATATCTATCGTTTCAATACTTTTTATGGCAATGATGGTGCCTTGGTATTGAGGCACGGTCAGCAATGTTTTGTATATGGCAATTACATCAACGGAAAGGCGGATAGAAAGCAGAGTGGTGGTATTAGGGTGATTAATCCCAATCAAACGGTATTCAATAATTATATAGTAAATGCCGAAGGTGGCGAAACACCAATGAAGGCGCCTTTATGCATTATGTCTGGTTTGGTAGGTAGTGATTTAAATGAATATTATCCAGCAGATAGTGCCATCGTAGCGTATAATTATGTGGTGAATTCTGTTGGTCCTGCAATCAGGGTAGGGGTGTTGAATGAAGCCAAAGGCAAAAAAGGGGATGCACCGGAGCAGGTTTCGTTGGTGGGGAACATCGTTATTGATGCATGGGGAAATGACTTAACCCCTTTTGTTACCGATAATGAAAAAGTCACCTATCGTCAAGTGGAATTCAACCATTTTACCGATGGGTCGGAAACCAATTCAATGGGTTTTCTTCCTGTAAAAAAAGTATTGATAAAAAAGGTAGATGGGTTAAAAATGTTTAGTCAGATTCCGGTGCTTTCTTGTATTGACAACATCAATGCCAGATTAGCCGTACATCAAATACAACTGTCTCCTGAAGAAATTATGCAGTTTAATCCCGATTGGATACTGCAGAAATCGGATGTTGGTGTGAGTTGGATTAAGTAAATAACGTAATTGATATATTCAAAATGAAAATGCGATTGATTAATTATATTGGGCTGTTTTTTTCCTGTTTGTTTGGGATAACGGCAACTGCAAAAGTGACGTTACCCCGCTTAATCAGCGACGGTATTGTGTTGCAAAGAGGAATGCCTGTTCCTATTTGGGGTTGGGCAGATGAAGGGGAGCAAGTTTCCGTTACATTTAATGGCAAACAATACAACGCCATAACTGGTACAGATAAAAAATGGAAGGTTCAACTTCCACAACAAAAAGCCGGTGGACCATTTGAAATGATTATCAAAGGCAGCAATACCATCACCTTGAAAAATATTTTGTTTGGTGATGTGTGGTTTTGCTCTGGGCAATCGAATATGGAATATGAGCTGTACAAGGCTGCGGATAAATATCCAAAGGAAATAGCCAGTTCTACCAATGATTTAATTCGACATTTTCAGGTGAAACGCCGTATTGGTTTTAATCCTGTAGAAGATATTGAATCTGTAGCGGGTTGGGAATCTGCAAATCCTACAACCGTGTTAAATTTCACCGCTGTAGGGTATTTTTTTGCTAGAAATTTGTTTGAGCAATACCATATCCCCATTGGTTTAATTCATTGTTCGTATGGGGGTACGCCCGCAGAAGCTTGGATGAGTGAAGATAACTTGACTTCATTTCCATCCTACTATGAAAAAGCAATGTTGTACAAAGATGCAGCCTTAGTGAAAAATTTAACCGACGAAGCCAAAACAATGGGCGAACAATGGTTGAAAGCATTGAATGCGCAAGACATCGGTTGGAAGGAAGGCTGGCAAAAGAACGCCACTATTGCAGACGGATGGAAAACCATGCAAGTGCCGGGTTTATGGCAAGACCAGGGATTGAATGAAAAAGGTGGTGCGGTGGTATGGTTCAGTAAAAAGATAGATATTCCGGCAAGATTAGCGGGTAATCCTGCTGCTTTAATGGTGGGTAATATTGTATTGCGCGACAATACGTATTTCAATGGGGTACAAGTGGGTACCACTAGCAATCGCTATGCACCTAGAAATTATGCTATTGCGGGTAAATTGGTAAAAGAAGGCAGCAATACCATCACGGTAAGAATCATCAACGAAACCGGCAATGGTGGATTTATTCCTGATAAACCATATCAATTGGTTATTGGCGATACCGTAATCAGTTTAATGGGGGAGTGGAAGTTTAATCAAACCGCTTCAGTGCCGGCATTAAATAGAGATGATGTTATACGTTTTCAATTGCAGCCAACCGCCATGTTCTATGGTATGCTGCAACCATTAATTGGTACGCCCATTAAAGGGGTACTTTGGTACCAAGGAGAATCAAATGTCAGCAAAGCAAAAGAGTACCAAACATTATTTCCCACATTAATCAACAGCTGGCGTGCCGCTTGGAAACAAGGTGATTTCCCTTTTCTGTATGTGCAACTTGCCAACAATAATCCAGCTAAAAAAATGCCCGCTGAAAGTAAATTGGCAGAATTGCAAGAGGCTCAATCAATGACGTTATCCTTGCCCAATACCGGAATGGCGGTTGCCAATGATGTAGGCGAATGGAATGATGTACACTACAAAAATAAATCGGTGGTAGGCGAACGGTTGGCATTGGTTGCTGAAAATATAGTGTATGGCGATAAAAGCGTAGTACATTCTGGTCCCGTATTAAAATCCTATACCATTAAAGGCAATCAGGTGATACTGCAACTTTCCAATGTTGGCGGCGGGTTAATTACAAAAGATGGCGGCCCATTACAGTATTTTTCTATTGCCGGTGCCAACAAGAAATTTGTTTGGGCTAATGCAAAAATTGAAGGCAATTCGATCATTGTTTGGAGTGATGCTATTGCTGAGCCGGTGGCTGTTCGATATGCATGGGCAGACAATCCAACCGGTGCAAATCTCTACAACAAGGAAGGCTTGCCCGCTTCCTCTTTCCGAACCGACAAAAAAAATAACCCTTAAAAACAATTCGAAAACGATACTGTATGAGCAAACGAATATATTTAGTTCTCTTAGGATCTTGTTTCTTTTTTCACAATATTGTGGCGCAAACCCATGTTACCTTATCTAAATCAGACATGGTGAAATTGGATTATTTTACGTTGGCAGAACGTAAAGTAAAAATATGGGAAAACGATGTGACACTTATGCCAGCCTATCGCCAATTATTGAGAGATGCCAACAAAGCATTAAAATTTAAACCGGTAAGTGTAATGGATAAAACCGCCACCCCACCCAGTGGCGATAAACACGATTACATGAGCCTCGCTCCTTATTGGTGGCCAAACCCAGCAAAGACTGATGGATTGCCCTATATCAGAAAAGATGGAGAAGTAAATCCAGAAATCAAAGAATATCCCGACAAAGAAAGCATGCCTGTGCTTTGTGAAAATATTTACACCCTTTCCTTAGCATATTATTTTTCAGATAATGAAAAATATGCCGAACATGCAGCAGAACTCATCAAAGTTTGGTTCTTAAATAAAGCAACCAAAATGAATCCAAACCTCAATTTCGGTCAGGCCGTAAAAGGCGTAACCGATGGAAGGGCTGAAGGAATGATTGATACCAGACATTTTATTTTTGTAGTTGATGCCCTCGAGTTATTACAAAAATCGGAGCATTGGACAGCCGAAAACAACAACGACCTAAAAAAATGGTTTAGCGAGTTTATAGATTGGTCGCAAAAAAGCCCCATTGCATTAGATGAGATGAATGCCAAAAATAACCATGGTGTTTGGTTTGATGCACAATTATTGTCTTATGCACTTTATGTGGAAGATACCGTGTTAGCCAGAAAAATCATTGATAAATCCATTTCAAGAATCGATAAGCAAATGAGTAAAGATGGTAGTTTTCCATTAGAATTGGAGCGAACCACATCCTTGCATTATTCGGTATTTATTATGAATGCCTTTGTGATTATTGGTCAATTATCTGAAGAAATGGGCATAGATTTGTGGAACCATCAAACAAAATCTGGTAAATCTTTGAAACTAGCCTACGATTTTCTTTTGCCTTATGTCACCAAAGAAAAAGTGTGGACCAATCAACAGATAAAAGAATTCAATTATTCGGATGCCTTCCCCATTTTATTGAGGGGAAAAATCGTATACGATTGTAACACTTGTATTGATGCCATCAAAGCATTTCATCCGGTAAGATTTGAGAAATTCAATATCAATTTATTATAACATCGTACTTTGAATCAGTAAAAAATAGTATAGTAAACAATCAAGATAACAAACAAAACAAACCTTTATGTTAGATTTTGGCGTACAAAACAAAATTGCATTAGTAACGGGATGCAGCAGTGGCATTGGAATGACAGTAGCTATTGAGTTAGCTCAAGCCGGTGCAGATATTATAGGCGTAAGCAATAATATGCCCGATTCAGGAAGTGAAGTATCATTGGCGGTAGAAGCTGCCGGCAGAAAATTTTATCCATATTTGGCAGATTTTTCGGATCGTGCAAACTTAATGGCTTTCTTAGATAAGGTGAAAGCCGATCATCCACGTATCGATATCCTCATTAATAATGCGGGTCATATTATGCGTAAACCGGCTGCTGAGCATCCAGATGAATATTGGGATTTGATTATCAATATCAATTTGAATGCACAGTTCATCATTACCAGAGAAATTGGTAAGCGTATGGTGGAGCAGAATTTCGGTAAAATTGTATTCACTTGTTCATTGTTGAGTTTCCAAGGCGGTATCAATGTGCCAGGCTATGCTGCTAGTAAAGGTGCTGTTGCTTCTTTGCTCAAAGCATTTGCCAACGAATGGGCGCCTCATGGTATTACCGTAAATGGTGTTGCTCCAGGATATATTGCTACAGACAATACTACCCAATTGCGTGCCGATCCAGATCGTAGTGCAGCAATTTTGTCTAGGATTCCTGCCAACCGTTGGGGAACACCAGCAGATTTAGCCGGTGCGTACGTTTTCCTTTCTTCACCAGCATCAGATTATATCAATGGCACCATCATCACTGTTGATGGCGGATGGATGGGAAGATAAATAATTAGGAATTAGGAATTAGGAATCAGGAATTATGGACCTTTTTTTGGTTTTAAGTCGAAAGTCGTAAGTCGTAAGTCGTAAGTCGGAAGTCATAAGTCGTAAGTCATAAGTCGTTAGTTATAACATATAATCATAAAATAATGAAAATTAGATTTCAAAATAGCCCGAAGGAAACAAGTACAATGAATACACAAGAATTGCGCGACAATTTCTTGTTAGATGGATTAATGCAAGCAGGAACGGTTCAACTTACCTATTCTCATTATGATAGAATGATTATTGGTGGTGTTGTTCCTACAACAGCCGCTATCGAATTGCCTAATGAAGGGGAATTAAAAGCCAATTTCTTTTTGGAAAGAAGAGAACTTGGTATCATCAATATCGGTGGTAAAGGAACAGTTACCGCTGATGGTTTTGATTATGAGATTGAAAAACTAGAGTGTGTATATCTTGGAAAAGGTACAAAAGACGTCAGTTTTTCAAGTGCTGATGCTGCTGAACCAGCACATTTCTACCTCAATTCTGTTCCTGCACACCAGGCGTATCCAAACAGAATAATGACAAAAACGGAAGCATCTCCTGTGCATTTAGGCGATATTACCACTTCTAACAAAAGAACCATTTACAAGTATATCCATAACGATGGTATCCAAAGTTGCCAATTGGTAATGGGATTAACAACGTTGGCAGAAGGTAGTGTTTGGAATTCTGTTCCACCACATACCCATACCCGCAGAATGGAAGCGTATTTTTATTTTGATGTAAAACCTGAGCATCGTGTAATGCACTTTTTGGGCGAACCCCAAGAAACGCGTCATCTGATTTTAGGCAACAACGAAGGTGCTTTAGCAGCGCCTTGGAGTATGCACTTTGGTGTGGGTACATCAAGCTATGGCTTCATTTGGGGTATGGCTGGCGAAAATAAAGAGTTTTCCGACATGGATCCTCAACCACTTATTTCCTTGAAATAATTGGTTAATCCCATTTCTTTATACATTGATGCTTTAAAATGTTTTATCTAAACAATTAAATAGTTAATTTGCTTTTTTTAGTAAAATTTTAGTCAATTAAAAATATAAAACGATGAGTAAGAAAGTTGTAACCTTAGGTGAAATCATGTTGCGGTTGTCCACGCCTGATTTTAAAAGATTTGTACAAGCTGATACCTTCGACATCACTTATGGTGGTGGTGAAGCCAACGTTGCCGCAGCATTGTGTAACTACGGATTAAACGGCACCTTTGTAACCAAAGTGCCTAATAACCCAATTGGACAATCTGCGATTAACCATTTACGTCGCTATGGTGTTGATACCCAATTTATTGCTCGTGGTGGCGAGAGATTAGGGATTTATTTCCTAGAAACTGGTGCTTCTATGCGTGCCTCACAAGTGGTATACGATAGAGCAGGGGCTTCTATAGCCGATGTGGATGCCAGCGAATTTGATTTCGATAAAATTTTTGAAGGTGCTGATTGGTTTCATACCACCGGTATTACCCCAGCACTAAGCGATAAAGCAGCCGCTTTAACCGAAGCAGCGCTAAAAGCAGCTAAGGCAAGAGGCATTACAACCAGCATCGATCTTAACTTCCGTAAGAAATTATGGAGCAAAGAAAAAGCTAGAGAAGTAATGACCAGACTTTGCCAATATGTAGATGTTTGTATCGGTAACGAAGAAGATGCTGACACCACATTGGGCTTTAAAGCAAAAGATACAGACGTTACCAAAGGAGAATTAAACCTCGATGGATTTAAGGATGTATTTCATCAAATGAAAGATAAATTTGGATTCAAATTTATCGCTTCTTCTTTGCGTGAAAGCCATAGTGCCAGCGATAACGGATGGAGTGCATTGGTATATGATGGTGCTGAATTTTATCATACCAAACAATACAATGTACGCATCGTAGACCGCGTAGGAAGTGGTGATAGTTTTGCTAGTGGTTTGATTTATGGATTGGTAACGGGTATGAAAATGGCTGATGCCGCCGAATTTGGTGTTGCAGCAAGTGCATTGAAACACACTATTCCTGGTGATCTTAACCATGCTACCTTAACCGAAGTGAAAGAATTGGTTAAAGGTGATGGCAGCGGACGTGTACAAAGATAATCAACGGTAATCATGCATGTGGATGTAAGAAAATTGTTTCTTCCCACAAGTGTAATTGTATTTTAAATGGGGGATATCGTAAACAATCAATGAACTTTTTTTTGTAAAAATTTCCACAACAGAAGTTTTTGAAACAAGTTCGCCGAATTGTTTACGGTTATCCCCCATTTTTATAGTATTTTGTACCCCATTAGAAACAATACATATTCTTTAATTTTTGAAATAACAAATTATGATTATTGATCATATATCCAACGCATCAAGATATTTAAGTATTCATCCCTCCTTTGCAAAAGCTTTTGAATACATCCAAGCTACTGACTTGAATAGCGTTGAAGTAGGAAAATACGATATCGATGGCGATAACCTTAAAGCCATCTTCTCCAATAAAACCGGTATGACTGCGGCAGAATCTTGCGCAAAATTCGAATGTCATAATAAAAATATCGATATTCAATTGTGCATCAAGGGTACGGAACAAATGGGATGGAAGCCAAGAGGAAATTGCGTAGATCCAAAAGGCGAATACAACCCTGAAAAAGATGTTCTTTTTTATAATGATGCCCCCGATATGTTTTTCCAACTCACCGATGGTCAATTTGCCATATTCTTTCCCGAAGATGTACACGCACCAATGATTGGAGATGCCGAAATTAAAAAGTTGGTAATCAAGGTGAAAATCTAATGCTGATGCAGATGTCAGCTAGTTGAGGTAGATGATATCTTTATACAAAGCAAACAATTAACAAGTAAAAATAATTCAAAGATGAACAATACAGCAAAAGTAACCCATGCCATCGTTGAGCAAGGCATGCTGCCATTATACTTTAATGCAAGCGAAGAAGTAAGTTTGGATATTCTGCAAACAATTTATAGTGCAGGTGTTAAAGCGATAGAATATACTAGTCGTGGCGAAGCTGCCTTCAGCAATTTTAAGAAGATGGTAGAACTCAGGAATACTTCAATGCCCGGTTTATTGTTGGGAATTGGTACCATTAAAAATTTGGCTCAAGCGAAAGAATACATCAGTGCTGGTGCAGACTTCTTGGTGAGTCCAGGGTTTATTTTGGAAGTTGCAGCATATGCAGTGAGTAACGATATTTTTTATGCGCCGGGTTGTATGACACCTACAGAAATCATTGCTGCAGAAAATGCGGGTGTAACATTTATTAAACTTTTCCCCGGAAATATGCTTGGACCAGAATTCTTGAGCGGAATTAAAGATATATTCCCTAAATTACTCTTTATGCCAACAGGCGGCGTGGATACCACCAGAGAAAATATTGAAGGTTGGTTTAAAGCGGGTGTTTGTGCAGTGGGCATGGGAAGCAAGTTGATCAGCAAAAAGTTGATGGAACAAAAAGATTATGCAACAATTGAAAGTGAAACGATAGCCGTACTGAAATTAATTCAAGCCATTAAAAACAAGTAATCAACATGCAACAAACTTTAGGTAGATACAGGTGGACGATATGCGCCCTTGTGTTTTTTGCCACCACCATCAATTATTTAGATAGGGCAGTAATCAGCTTGCTCAAATCTACCCTTTCCAAAGAACTCAGTTGGACTGAAAATGACTACGCCAACATTGTAATCGCTTTCCAATTGTGTTATGCCATTGGCTTTTTAGGTGCTGGCAGACTGATTGACAAGCTGGGCACTAAAATTGGTTATGCATTGGCTACCACTTTATGGAGTATTGCTGCTATTGGTCATGGCTTTGTTACCAACACCCTTGGTTTTTTTATTGCCCGCGGTGCTTTGGGCGTTACAGAATCAGGTAATTTTCCTGCTGCCATTAAAACAGTTGCAGAGTGGTTTCCTAAAAAAGAGCGTGCATTTGCAACCGGTATTTTCAATTCAGGGGCCAATATTGGTGCCATTATAGCACCATTAACCGTTCCCTTTATTGCAGCACAATATGGTTGGAAATGGGCTTTTATTCTTACCGGTCTAATTGGTTTTATTTGGTTGGTATTGTGGTTTATTTTTTATGAAGTACCTGCCAAACACAAAAAACTAAGTGTAGCCGAATTTGAATATATCCGTGGCGATGCCGATGAACAAGCTTCCGAGGCATTGGTTGCCAACAAAAATATTTCTTGGTCAAAATTATTGACGTACAGACAAACTTGGGCTTTTGCTTTGGGTAAGTTTTTAACCGATCCTGTGTGGTGGTTTTACTTGTTCTGGTTGCCAGATTTCTTAGAAAAGCAATACCATTTGTCTAAAACTGAAATCGCTTTACCATTGGCATTAGCTTACGTATTGTCTACTATTGGAAGTGTGTTTGGTGGATGGTTGCCTATGCAATTTGTGAAATTAGGATGGCCCATTTTCAGAGCTAGAAAAACGGCAATGTTGATATTTGGGCTTTGTGCAATTCCAGTGCTTTCCGCACAATATATTGGAGGCTTCAATATGTGGTTGGCAGTTTGTGTAATAGGTTTTGCCATGGCAGCACACCAAGCTTGGAGTGCAAATATTTTTACCACAGTGAGTGATATGTTCCCAAAATCTACCACAGCTTCTGTAACAGGAATTGGCGGAATGTTTGGGGCACTTGGGGGTATATTGATTGCTAAAAGTGCCGGAAAATTATTTGAATATTATAAGAGTATTAATGACGGACCTACCGGTTATTTAATTATGTTCCTTATTTGTGGACTGATTTATATCGTTGCATGGTTGGTAATGCATCTTTTGGTGCCCAAGTTGAAGAAAATTGAGTTCTAAATGATATGCATTTTATTTGATATTTTTCGATAGCGATTATTGAAAAATTCATTATTGAAATACAAAACCCGCTAATTAGCGGGTTTTGTATTTCTATAATGATTAGGTTA
>Ga0164294_10002869_pt1 | contig 15398 bp, 12 predicted proteins | sample GEODES005metaG_FD_111479 | JGI IMG/M metagenome (GOLD analysis project Ga0164294, IMG submission 111479) | Oligotrophic lake water microbial communities from Sparkling Lake, Wisconsin, USA - GEODES005 metaG | ecosystem: Environmental > Aquatic > Freshwater > Lake | place: USA: Sparkling Lake...
GATCAAGTCGGTGGTGTGCCAGCTGGTGCCCTGCGTTGGTGCACCCGCGCCGCCGGCGCCGCCGGCGTGGGCTACGCCCTGCTGATCCCGGTGGTGCTCGTCGCCAGCTGGACGATCCTCAACCCCCCAGCCGGCACTGCCCAAGGGGGGGCCCAGGCCTCCATGCAAGGGCTTGAACAGATCCAGGCCCGCGTCAAGCAAGCGGCATCCGAAGCCCAATTACGGGAGATTTATGGGGGCCTTCCCAAGGGCCTACCAGCCCTAGCCAGCCTCGGACCCGACCTAACCAGCCAGCGTCAAGGACTAGGTCTCTTGCTGAATCGCATCCGCGGACGCCTGTCGATGCAGGTGAACCAGGAACGCCAACGGCGCCAACTGCTGGTGGGCAAGAACGTGGCTCGCCTGGGACTCTCCTCCCTGGTGCTGGCCTGCCTCTATCTGGGGGTGGCCACCCCCCTGCCCGCGACGATCGCCCGCTTTCGCGGAGGCAAATCAGCCAGCAAGCCCGATGTCACCGCCAAAAAAATAAACCAAAACGACAGCTATTGGCAACGGTTAGTAGACGATGACGAGAGCAAAGTGACACCCGATCATTAATTCCTTCCATGAATGACTTCTATTCGTCACTTCGGCTCATCACTTGTGTTCATCGCTACCGCTAATCGCTGCCATCGATCGGACCATCGGACCCTCGAACCAACCCCAGCCTTGTCAGCATCAGCCAATAGCACAAGCCCCCTAGCCTCAGCAGTCCAAGCTAGCTGCTGAGGCCCAACAACGAATCTGCAGCCTATCGGAATCAAGTCGATCTTTTCTCGCCCCTACTATCTAATCTTGAACGGCCCCATCATCCCTCTGGCGATGAAATCAGCCCGTTCAATTTTCAACAGCCGCCTGCGCGCCATCGCCCTCAGCGGGGCTGCCATCGGCGTAGCGCAACTGGCCCTCTTCGGAGGTAGCGCCCAGGCCCTAACGGTGGACAAGTTGCTCTTCCTCTCCACCGATGTGTCCGGCAGCATCAACACCACCGAATACAACACCCAACGGCTGGGTTGGTCCAACGCCTTCCTGCTGCCCACGATCAAATCCTCGATTGCCGCCTCACCCAACGGCATTGCCGTGGCCGTGGGCCAGTGGGACACGGTTGCCCGCACCCCGCTGGCGATCGACTGGACCCATCTGACCAACGCTGCCAGCGTCGATAGTTTTGCCGCCCAGCTAGCCACCATGGCCCGCCAGGCTACGGGCAACACCTGTGTGTCCTGCGGCATCAATGCTGCCGTGGCCTCGATTCAGAACGCCATTAGAACGGGCCTATTTGATGCGCCCATAAAAATCATAGACATCTCCAGCGATGGCATTGATAACGTGACTAACGCTGCCACGGTGCGTGCGGCCAGGGATAATGCTGCCAGCCAGGGCATCACCATCAACGCCCTGGCCATCGAAGGAGACTTCGGCGCTACAGGCGTAACCGATTACTACAACAACAATGTGATCACGCCCAAACCAAGCGCCTTTGTCAAAACCGTGACCGGCTTCAGCGATTTCGAGGCCGCTGCCACCATCAAGTTGAAACGGGAAGTCATCGGCGCTCCAGGTCCCTTGCCGCTCTTCGGGGCGATGGCCGCCTTCGGCTGGGCTGGCCGGCTGCGCAAGCGCGTCAGCCTCGCCAAGCTCAACCTGCCAGCCATGGCCTGAGGCAACCGCGTGATCTAGCGATCTGATTGGTTCGGAGTTAGGAACTGCCACGCTGGTCGCCTCCCGCAACCAGCGTTTTTTATGGCGAACCTGGGGCCCTGGAAGGAAACTCCAAACACCGGCCCCGGTTCCACTCGGATTCAAGACGCCAGTGTGGATCTCTCCCCACCATCGAGCCCTGGTCTCGATGCTTCAGATCTTCTAGAACCGATCGCCAGCGACAGCCAGGCTCCTTGGGGTTCGCAGCCCGCCTAGGCCTGGGACCCGGCTCCATCCCTAGGGAGGCTGACCTCAGCCATTCAGCCCCTTGGTTGTGGCCTGCCGCCACCGCCCGTCGAAGCGGCAACCGATCCTGGCCGAGCCCTAGCTAGGGCAGGCTCCCTGGAGCAGCCAGCCCCTTGGCAGCTGGGGCCTCGGCAAGGGCGGGGCCAGGGGCTGGCGCTTTGAGCGTCGTCCGCGCGGTGAGCGCGCCCTTGGGCAAGGGGTGGAGGTGGAGCACCACCGGTTGGACGCTGCCCTGGGCGGGCGTCGCCTGACGGGAGGCCCAATCGCTGAGGTCACGGTCGGAGACCGCAGAATCCTTGGCAACCAGGGCATCAATGCTGCCGTCGGCTTGCATCGCCAGGGGCAACACCACCGTGCGGGTGATGCGCTCCGAAGGCACGCGAACCACCCGGGCCTGGCTCAACCGGGCCGCGCCCAGGCCGCGCAGTTCGCGCCGCATCGGTTCGCGCCAGCGGCTGGGTACGGGGGCCAGAGGGTCGCCGGTTTGGGCCAGCCGGGCCTGCTCGGCCCGAGCGAGGGGCGACATGGGCTCCTGGCTCGGCTGCTGCAGGGTCAAGGGTCCCCCCAGCAGTTCCGAGGCAGAAAACTGGCGCAACACCGGACTGGTGCGATCCACCCCCGAGACCAGGGCCAAGCTGGACCGGCCAGCCGACAACGGGGACCGGCTGGGCGACCCCTGCCCCGCCGGCCCGGCGGCCACGGCGAGCCGCAGCGAGGGGCGCCTCGCGGTAACCAGCATTGGGGTGCCAGGCCTTAGGCCAACCAGGCCGGAAGACCGCAGCGGTTGGCTGCGGACCTCCAAGCTGGCCCTGGCCAAGGGCCCATGCCCCCTGGGCAGGGCCGTCACCTGGGCGGCGGTGAGCTGGGTTGCCGTCCCCAGGGAAGCCTTTGCCAGACCCGAAGCCTGCGGCTGGCCCTCGGCGACGACCACGGGCAGGGCCTCTACCAAAGGCGGCTCGCCAGCCAGGAGGCTGGCGAGGGGGGCCTGGACCCTGACCTGGCTCGGTGCTGGCAGCGCTGGCGGCCGCTGGGGATGGTCCGGTGGCTGCAACTGGCGCACCTGTAGCAACTGGTCATGGGCCACGATCAACAGCAGCGGCAACCAGTAGCTCTGCCAGAGCAGGGCATAGCCAATTGCCTTGAAATTGAAGCCGGAGTTGGGCTTTGCCATGGTAGAAAAAATCAATAACGGGAGTAGTTGCGATAGAGGTAATAGAGATTGGCCACGGAGGTAAGGGGTGCCAGCACCTGATTAATGGCGTCCATACCAGCGCCATAGACACTGCGATTGACGATCACCGTGTCGCCCTCCTTCAGGGGTGGGTTGTAGGCATTGGAAACTCCCTTGCTATAATTAAGCGTAAAGATCTCGCGGGTTGAAGTACCATCCCGGTTCATCCTCACCAACTCAATATCATTGGTCTTAGCGCGCCACGGTGTTGTACCACCCGCCGCCAGAATCGCCTCCGACAGAGTGATATTCGCGGGCAGGGCCAGCCTTCCCGGCGCCTTAACTTCCCCCACCACATTGATCGAAACCGTGCTGGGCCGCAGGTTCGAGGCCCCCAGGGCAAAAATCTCCTCGGGCACCGGCTTGTCGATCCGGCCCACCACCAGGGTGTCGCCATCAAATAGGAGGGGGTTCTGGCGCTGGTCGCCCGATTGCAGCAGGGCGCCCAGGTTGAGCTCCGAGTCGGCCACCCGGCCGGACCGTGCCAGGGGCTGGCGCTGGAGACTGACCTTGCGCACATCTGCATTCAATGTGATGCCACCGGCCGCCTGGATTGCCGACACGGGCGTGGCGCTGATCGTGGCGAGGCTGTAAAGGCCTGGCTTCTCCACCTCCCCGAGCACGGTCACCTTGACGGGGCGTGGGGTGACCAAGCTCAAGGTGAGATCGGGCCGCAACAGGTACTCGCCATAGAGGTCCCGCAACCACACCCGGGCCTGGCCGATCGTCAGCCCCGTGAGTTGGACCGACCCCAGCAAGGCCAGGGTGGCGGTGCCGTCCGCCAGGATCGTGACGGCACCGGACACCATGCTGGCCGAGGGATCCAGGAAGCTGAGGCTGAGGCCATCTCCTGGACCGAGCCGGTAGAGATCGGCCTGGGCCGCCAGGGCGGCCCAGGATGGGCCGCCACCCTGGGACAGGCCCGGGGCGCGGACGGCAGCCAGCAGGGGTCCGGCCCCGGCCGCCGCCGCCGGGATCTGGGCCAGACCCTGGCCGATCACGGCAGCCGCCAACAACAAGCCAGGCAGCCGGCGGCGGCGAGGGCGCCCCGATCGCTTCTGCAGCAAGCTGCCGCGTTCCTGCATCAAAAGGCTGCAAATGCGCCCCTTATTTAATACATAATTGCGGCTTTTTACAGCTGTCTTGCCTTGGCTAAGGGCCCTAATCATGAGCTTGCGACCTCTGAATGAGTTTGCAATATAGCCCTCTTCTGTCACTATGTTGGACAGCACTCACGCGAGCAAACCTAGAGATGACTGGGGCACTATCTAGCCAAGGTTCTAATTCTTCTAACCCTGGCGGCGGTCGGCGATCGGCCCGCTCCAACGGCTTTCTTCTCTATCGGCAAGCCTCTGCCCTTGACGGGCTGCCGCCGCCGCTGGCATCTGGAGCCGAGCTGCCTGGGGGGGGCTCCTCGGGCCTGGGCCAACTGCTGCGCACGGTTAAACGGCGCCAGGGAACCTTTGTGCTCACCTTTATCGTCGTCAGCAGCATCCTGACGGCCAACACCCTGCGTCAGCGCCTATTTGCGCCGGTTTATGAAGGCGGGTTCGAGATGCAAATTGTTAATCCGTTTGAGATGGGCGGCGCGGGCGTCGATCGGGGCACTAGTGGTGGCGACTCAGGGCTAGTTGAGAGCATCGCCCGAGGTGGCAATCGCAATGATCTGCCCAACATGGTGCGTCTGCTCCGCAGTCCCCTGCTGATCGCGCCAGTGGCCGACCAACAGGCCGTCTCGATGCAACTGGTGATGCGCAGCCTGCGCTTTGGCCTGCCCCAGGAAGGGGCCAGCAACATCCTGGCCGTGTCGCTGCGTTGGGATGATCCGGTCAAGGGGAAGCAAATTCTGGATGCGCTATCGCGCAGCTATGTGGTCTTTTCCCAGGTGCAACGGCAGGAGGCCCTCGACTCCGGCGTGCGCTTCCTTGGCAAGCAGGCTCCCGAGCTCCTGGCCCGCATGGACCGGCTCCAGGATGAACTGCGCCGCTTCCGAGTGCATTTCGGCTACCTGGACCCCACGGCGCAAAGCAGCCAACTGCAGGCCTCCCGGGACAGCCTCACCGGCGCCCTACGGGACCTACAACGGCAACAAGCCACCCTGCAAAGCCAGCTGGGCTCCACCCGGATCGGCCGGCTGCAATTGCAGGGCAGCGGCGCCCCTTCGGCCGACCTGCAACTCGGCCCGTCCGGCCTGGCCACGGCGCCCCGCACCGACCTGCGCGAGGTGGCCGCCAGCGGGGCAGCCACGGCCACACCCATCGCCGAGCTGCAAATGATCGAGAAGGACCTAGCCTCCGCCCGGGCCACCTTCAAGGAGTCATCGCCGACGATCGCCGCCCTCAGGGCCCGGCGGGCCAAAATCATGCCGGTGGTGCAACGGCAAACGGTTGATTCCCTAACGGCCGCCCTGCTCTCCAATGGCGCCCAGCAGGATGAGGTGAACCGCCAGATCCTGCTGCTCGATGGCAAATTCCGGGCCAGTCCGGAGCGGATCAAGGAATACGAAAGCCTGCAACAACGGCTGGCCGTAGCCCGGGAAAATTACACCTCCTACATCCGGGCCCGGGAGGCCTATCGCCTGGAGCAGGCCCGCTCCACCACCCCCTGGAAGGTGATCGCACCAGCGGAGTTCAACCCCGTTCCAGTGGAACCCGACCTCCAACAGGGTTTAGCCCAGGCCCTGCTGCTGGGCCTGGTGCTCGCCGTCCTGGCCGCCTATCTACGGGACCGCACCGATCGCGTCTTCCACACCCCCGAAGATGCGGAGAAGGCCCTGCAACTGCCCGTACTCGGGCTGATTCCGTTCCTGCCCCTAGAAGACGACAAAACCATTGCGGCCTCCCTAGGGGACATGGGCGAAGCCGAACGGTTTGCGATCAAAGAATCCCTGCGGGGCCTATTCACCACCTTTCGCATGTTGCGGGTCGATAGCCAGCCCCGCCTCATCGGCATCACCTCCTCCACCCAGGGGGAAGGCCGCTCCACGGCCGTGGCGGTTTTCGCCACGACCCTGGCCGACCTGGGACTGCGGGTCCTGGTGGTGGATGGCGACCTGCGCCTGCCCAATCAACAGAGGCTGTTTGGCCTTGGGAAGGGCGAAGGTTTCAGCTCCCTGTTACTCAATCCAGCCCTGGGCGTGGCCGATCTGATCCAGCCCGTCAACGACCATCTCGACCTGCTCCTCGCCGGCCCGAAGGTCCCTGATCCGGCCCGACTGTTGAACTCCGATCGGTGCCGTGAGGTCATGGCTCAAATTCGCCAGTTACCGAACTACGACCTGATCCTGGTTGATACCCCTCCTTGCCTGCTAATCACCGATGCCTCCATGCTGGGCGAACAACTTGATGGCATGCTGTTCCTGGTGGGGCTTGGCAAGGTGCGCGGCGACATGGCCCCCCAAGCCTGCCGCCGCATCGAAGCCGCCGGCGTCGACCTACTGGGCACCATCTGCAACCAGCAGATACTGCCAACCCGCTTGAATGATTATGGCCACGAGTATGGCTATGTGCATCACTACGCCACCACCTCGAGCCCGGAACCAACTTGGGAAAAGGCCCTAGGCGAAAGGATGCAGCCCCAACTGGATCGACTGGGCCAACTGCTCCAGCGCAAATCTGGCAAGTAAGACAGTCAGGTCTGATTGAGGGGTCGCCACGTCGGCGGCCCTACCTGAGCCATGGCCAGTCGATTGCGGGCGCCTCGATCAAGGATGACGGGTTTGTTGCAAACCGACGGGTTCAGCTCTGGCTCCCCAAACCAAGCCGGCCAACCTATTCCCAAATCCCCCTTCCCAGGCATTTAGAACTATGTGCACTCGGCGCATTGAGTGCATCGTCGATGTCGCCCTGCATCGCCTTCGCCCTCGGGAAAGACGAAGGCATGGCTGACCTGATCCTGGGTCGTGACCCGAATCGGCGTATGGACAACAGAAGAGATGGCACACTGATCAGATCGACACGATGATGCCCGATAGGCAATCGGCTGGGCCTGGTCAATCGGCCTGTAGTCACGACACCTGATCACCTGGGACATTTGGGCTGCACAGTTCTCGGCAGATGCCTCCCGAATCGACTGGTGACTAAGGAAGGGCAGCTTGTAGGCGTCAACCCAGGCGGAAACAGTTATCGCTAGGCCAGCTGAACCCGGATAAGAGCAGCGATCACAAGGCACAAGCCAGCTCTGGAAGGCGGAGTGCAGCTGCCCGCAAAGACGACCTCAGTTCATCCATCAGCAACTGCATGCCAGGGGCCTCCATATTCTCTTTCAAAAACACAAGATAGTCGCTAGTCGTGCAATTCACGTTAAAATCAATGCCCACCCGATCTTCCTTTCCCAAGCCCAATGCGCTGACGTAAAAAATCTCTGCCCTGGGGCCACAATCAACCAAACGCGCTAAAGCTTCAGGCTGAGCCACAACTTGCGCCGGGTCACCCAGCAAACTTGCGTGCAGCTGTTCCGTGGCCAAACGGGTGGCTACAGGTAGAATATCGAGATGGATTAACTGGGTTTGACTGGCCAAATCAGTAGCCGTAATCCCCTTTTCTTGGGTGAGCGCATGGGCACCATTAGCCACCAAAAATAGGGGGGAGTTCAACAGTTCGACCACGCAGTAACGCTCGGAGTCCAGTGATGCCACCTGGGGGCGCTGCATGATGCAGGCATCCAGCACATAGCCATCGAGCAGGGCTGCCCCATCCACCTGAGCCTCAAGCGGACAGGGAGGGTTGGAGCACCAGCCGTGGGGGAGACCCATGGACAAATGGCCCTTGCCCGTAATGAGATGGAGTCGCATCGATCGCCGTCCTAGGAGACGGGCCACCTGGTGGACCTGGCGCTCCAGCTTCAGCAGGCGATCGTTGCCAGTCACCCCATAGGTGCCGCTTGGCAGACGTTGGAGGCTGATTCCCAGGGTTTTTTGCACATGTACTGCATGCCTAGACACCGTGGCTTGATTGCAGCAGAGCTGACGGGCAGCCAGGGCGCCCGTACCGAGCCATTGCAGAAAGTCAAAGGATTCCAGTTCCTCCTGGGAGAGCATTCCGGACTGCACTACACCTGCAGAGTCTAGAGCGATCGGCACCGATGAGCTATATGCGGGGCAAATGGGCTGCATAGTTTCACCATGGAGCCAGATTAGTCCTTCATGTTCGGAATTCTCCACTCCGCTCCACCGGCGGGCGGTGCCGGTAACGGGCTACCAGGCCAAGTCCAACGCGCCCATGGCTGCCTTGTCCGAGCGGCGCTGGCCAGGGCCATGGCTAGGTGCTGGCGCCTGCTTGGCAAGACGGAAGTCTAGAAGCGTCCAAAATGGCTAGTCCTTGCCCCATCAATCATTCTCAGCAAAGGCCATTGACCATCACCCAATTCCAATCACTTGGTTGAATTAAAAGCCAGGCAATTGCCGAGGAGTTCGTCAACCAGCTTTGTCCCAAGTTTGAGACAAACGGCGCAACACCTTGCCCCACATTCGATCGATCCCAGCGGCCGATGCTTGATCAGCCGTGCCCAGACTCACCAGCAGGCAGCCAAAGTTGCGATTGGAGGTCAGGCCAAGGATGCGGCTGAGCGTCAGCTGGGCACCTGAGGCGCCGTGATCAGCGGCGGCCCCCAACTGGGCAGCACTAACACCCCCAACTGGAGCTGGCGTGGCGCTGGCACGGGTCGGGGCCGGGGCGTCCTCCGCAGGGCCCTGGGAGCCGGGGCCTGGAGCGCCCCCCTTGGGCAAGCTCACCAAGCAGGTCTGGCGCAGCTGCTGGTTGCCAATCGGGCCCTCCACGTAGGCCAGCGGGCCGCCAGCGCCGCGCAAGGGCAGGCCCCGGGGCAGGGCCAGGGACGGCTGGTCGCGGCTGATGAGGGCCAGCTGGAAATTGGCGCGCTGGCGCACTTGGGCGGGCACCAGCTGGAGCGTGGCCGTGGTGGCGCCATCGCGCAGCAGGAAGGCCAGCCGCGGGCCCCGCGCCAGCTCACTACTGCGCTGGCCTGGACTCGAGGACAAGGGGGTGACCTCCAAGCCGTCCGTCCCTAGGGAGGCCACCACCGCCGCCGCCGCCAAGGGAGCTGCCGTAGGCCAGCGGGGCAGGGCCAGGGCCTGGAGGGCGGCCAGGCAGGCAACGCCACTGAGGCCCGCCAGTACCAGCTTGGTGGTGTCCATTCCTGGCCCGTCAGGCGCAAGGCTGGGGGGGGCAATCCGCTTGCCTGGGGCACTAATGATTGGGGCGTCAGCTCTCATGGCTTGATCTCCATGCGGTTGTTGCCATCCAGCTGCGGGGCCCGGGGCAGGGCCTGACACAGCTCCATGCAGGGTTGGGGCTGGCGCAGGATCTCAGCACCGCGGAGTTGGGGCGCCTGGGGACGGGCCGGGGACGGGGCCTGGGGCAGGGGTCCCAGTTCAGGCTCCAGCAGCCGCAAATAGCACAAACCGAATAGAAAAACCGCCAAACCTGAAAATATCAATGAACCCGTATCCTGGTGGAAAAAGTCAAACCAAAAGCTGCCTTTGGTATTGCCCCCTCCCGCCACCAGGGTAAGAATGGCAATGCGGATCGTATTGCTCAACAAGCCAAGCAAAGGGGCCACAGCCAACACGATGATGCGACTCAACTTTGAGCGAATCGGAAAGGCCAACATGAAAATGATCGCCGTACAAAACACCAGGGAGATCATGTCGAGGCCATTGCATGCGGCCAGGACCTGCACCCCTCCACCTGGAGTCATCAAGATGCTGCGCTGATCAACAACCACCGCAATACCCAGGCTGTTCAGCAGCATGCCCGCGAGCGAAGCGGTGAGCAGGCTGATGGGTTGCTCGGGCAACAGCCGCATTAACAGGGCAAAGCCCGGCAGCAGCAGCAGGCATAGCAAGGCATCCCGGAACAGGCCGAGCTGGCGGCAAGGCCGGGCCAACAGGGCCAGGGCCAGGCCCCCGATCGGGGCTAAGGCGTAGAGCAGCCCATCCCATTGCAACACCAAAGCGGTGCGGAGCAGCACCCACAACAGCAGCCCACTGCCCAGCCACCGGGCCGTTCGAGACGGCCTCAGGTACAGTTGATCGAGCCGGTCCTCCAGGCAAACGAGGGCGCCGCCCCAGACCAACACGGCCAGCACGGCGGTGTTGGCGCTCTGGCTGCTGTGGAACACGGCGATGTTCTGGGTGGCGATGGCGCCGGCCAGCAGCAGCCAAAGGTTGCGCGGGGTGGCCCGGGGCAGGGGCGGCAACCATGGGCCTGGAGCCCGTTTGAAACGTCCCATCGATCAGAGGCTCCCTTGGGCCGCCGGCTGGATCGCGCGGGCCGGTGCGTAGGACTTGACCTTTAAGGGCAGGTGGCGGGCCAGGGTGCGGGCGTAGGCCTGCAGGGTCACCGACGGGGAGGCGGTGCGCTCCAGGTGCTGGCGACCCGCCAGGCCCAGGTGCTTACAGAGGCTTGGATCGCCGCTCAACCGTTCGATGTAGGCCGCCAACGCGATCGCATCACCGCTGCGGAAGGCGGCTCCACAGCCCGCCCGCTCGACTTCCTGACGCAGGTAAGAGCGTTCACCACAGATCACGGCAATTGGCGTGGCGGCGGCCAGGTGGCCATAGAGCTTGCTGGGCGCCACCTGGCCTTCGGCTTCGGCCAGCAGACTCACCACCGCCAGATCAGCCGCAGCCAACATCTGGGGCACCGTGGCGTGATCCTGATAGGGAAGGAAGCGCACATTGGTGAGGTTCAACGCCTTCACCCGCTCCACCAACTCGCCATGGCGAGCACCTGAACCCACAATCACAAATTGGATGGATTCGTGCTGGTGTTGCAGCAGGGCTGCCGCATCCACCAACGTCACCAGATCATGGCAACGGCCCTGGTTTCCGGAATAGAGCACGGTGAACACCGAGTCCAAGCCATGCTGCTTTGCAAAGCCATTGTGGGCCTTGGCTAGGGGCCTAATCCGCTCCGGATCCGCCCAACTGGGAATCAGGCTCACCGGCGTGTTGACGCTGGGATAATGCTCCCGCAGCCGCTCGCGCATGGTTGAACTCAACACAATCAATTCCTTGGCAGATGCGAGGCTGCGGGTTTGCAACCAGCGCCAGCAACGCACCAGCGGCGCCCCATGGTCAAGCACCCCGAGGGACACGGCGATGTCGGGATAGAGATCATAGAGAAGCACCACGTAGGGGGCACCCGTTAACAGATGCAAGAGCCAGCCCACAACTGGCAGGTAGGCAGGTTCGGTCGTAAAGATCAACAAATCACCACGGCGCGCCTGTCTTAGCAAGCGCAGTTGGGTTCTTAGACAAAACAGCAGGCTGTTCACGATCCGCCCCCGCAGCCGCGTTGGCCAGAAGCGGGAGACCGAGGTGCGGCGAATGCAGCGGTTGTAGTCGAACTCGATACGATCACCCCTGCTGCGGCTATAGGCATAGCTGGGCTGACCGGTCAACACCAGGGTTTGCAAACCGCCTTCAGCCAAGCGCCGTGACAGGTCATCGATGAATTGACCAGTGGCAGCGAAATCAGGGGGAAAGAATTGGGTGCAGATTGTTAGGCGCGCATTGGCCGAATCCTGCAAGCGCCAACGCAGCCGATCGATCACAGTCGACACAGCCAGCGAAGCTGGAATGATTGCCATTAATAACCTCTTCGTTCAAGGCTCTCGGACCTGTGTGGACCCGGTCTGCTCTACAACGTATCCAGCTAAAGATGGGTTGGAGCCAGCTAACGCAAGTCACCTCGAAACTGCGCTTGCTCTAAGGCAGGGGCGCCGCATCTTGCCACGCTTGAGCACAACCCAGGCTGGCGATAAGCCCCCCCATTCGCTGCCCAACAACCACCGCCGGATTGCCACGCATGATCACCGCCGGCGCGATCTCGCCACTGGCCACCGCCCCCAGGCCCACCACCGCCCCGGCGCCCACCCTGGTGCCCGGGGCCAGCACGGCCCTAGCCGCCACCCAGGCCTGGGCGCCGATCAAAATCGGTTGGGGTACCAGGTCGAAGCCAAGCGAACGGAAATCGTGGTTGCCGGTGCAGAGATAGGCCCCCTGGGATAGGCAGACCCGATCGCCCAGGCTCACCGGGGCCAAGTTGTCGATCCACACCGCCTCCCCCAGCCAGCAGTGGTCGCCCAGGGACAGCCGCCAAGGGAATTTCACCCGCAGGCCGGGCTTGATCCGGCAGCCCGGGCCCACCTGGCTACCAAACAGGCGCAGGAGGGCGCAGCGCCAACCCGAACCGGGCAACCAGCGCGCCGCCAGCAAGGGGGATCCCAGGCAGAACCAACCGAAGCGCACCAACCAGGGGGCGCCGGGGTGCCAGTCGGCCGGCAAGCGGTAATGCTCCAGCTGTTGCAGGTCCCTCATGGCAGGGCCGGGAAGGTGGCGCGCAGGTGGTGGCGGAAGCGGCGACGGGCCACCGGGGGACTGGCGTGACGATCGATCCAGGCGCCCGCGCCCGCGCCCAAGCAGTGGCGCAGGGCCGGCTGGGCGCAGATCGCTGTGATCGCCTCCGCCATGGGCTCCGGCTCGCCCGCAACGAGGGCGCCGGTTTGGCCGGGAATCACAAAATCCTCCGGACCGCCACAGCGGGTGCTCACCACAGGAATGCCACAGGCCATCGCCTCCAGGGCGGCAATGCAGAGGCCCTCCTGGTGGGAGGGGATCACAAACAGATCCCAGCTTTGGAGGGTGGCGGCCAACTGGGCCGAAGAGAGGAGGGGATGGCAGTGCACCCGATCGGCGATGCCCAGCGCTTCCAGGCGGGGCAAGAGAAAGCTGCCATCCGCTTCACCGGTCAGCTCCAGCTGCACGGGCCTGCCCTGCCGCACCAGCCTCTGCACCACCACAAGCAACAGGTCGATTTGTTTGCGGGGATCGCTGTAGCGACCGGAAAAACCCAGCCGCCAGGGCCGGCGCCGCTCCGGGGCCGGAACAAACAACTGGGGATCACTGGGGCGGTAGAGCACCCCATCCATCGGCCGGCCGCCGATCTTGGCCAGGGCCCGGCCCGTAACCTCGCTAATAGTGAGGATGTGACCTTGGGGGGCGCGCAACACCTGCCGCTCCAGCCGACGCAACACCGGAGCATTGACACTGCGATCCAGCAGGCGCCGGGCCGGCGGAAACTGCCTCACCCGGTCGCGGCGATCCCCCTGCCAATCACTGCCGATCCAGGCCAGAAACGGCACGTTCAAGCTGGAATAGCGGGCGGCACAGAGGGGATTGCCGGTGACAGCCAGGTGGAGATCGCAGCTGGCTACCAGACGTTTCCAGTAGTCCCGCGGCTGGAAATGGGTAAATTCCAGCTCCGGCAACCAGGCCCCTAGGCCATGGCCCCGGTGGCCCCCCAGGCTGGCTTGCTGGTGCTGACCTGGTTGGCGGCCCTGCAGCAGGGCGCCGAAGGGCACCGAAAGCTCAGGACGACAACTCCAGGGTTCGTACCAAGCCAACACCGGCGTGATCCCCAGGGCCTCCAACTCGGCGATCACCCACTCCACTTTGGCGGCCACGCCCCCACAGGCAGGCCGGATCGTGCTGATGAGGGCCCTCATGGCCGAACCTGGGTGGTGTGACTCGGGGTGCTGTGACTCGGGGTGGTGCAACTCGTGGTGGTGCGACCCTCCAGCAGGAACAGCAGCAGCAACAACTCGGCATAGATGCGCTGGGCCGTGTAATACAAGCCAGGGGGCCCATCCCAGAGGTTGCCCTTAATCAACAGGCAATACAGCCCCACCACGAGGGGTGCCAGGGGGCTGTGCTTGCGCAGGCGATCGGCCAGGGACAGTTGGTGGGAGGGCGTCGATAGCAACTTCTGCCTCTCCGCCATCAAGTAGCGGGGTTGGGCCTTTAACCAGCGCGTCAGGGGCTTGCGGTCGTCATGGAGGATCGGCTCCTTCAGGGGCCAGACCTCGCCAGGAAGTTGCAGGGCCTCAGCATGGCCATCAGCCACATAACAAGCCTGCGCCTGGCGAAATAACACCGTGCGTGGTGGCAAGAGGGTGCCGCGCAGGGGTTGCCCCTGAATGCAATAGCGAAACGGCAAAGTAAAACCGGACACCCAATCCGGTGCCGAAGCGATCGCGTGGCGCATCACCCCAGCCAGGCGAGCCGAGATGCCGTAGTCAGCGTCCAGGCTCAACACCCAAGGCGTGCTGATGCGGGCCAGGCCAAAATTGCGCTGGCTCTCAAAGTTGTCAAAGCGACGGCCCAAAATCTCCACCCCAGGGGTGGCTTGCAAAAGTGCCAAGGTGGCATCGGTGCTGCCACTATCTACCACCAGAATGCGATCAACCCAGGCAAGCCCGGCCAAGGTGCGGGCGATATTACTTTCTTCGTTAAAAGTAAGTATCAAGGCCGTAACAGCCCTTTTATCAATCGGCCTAGCGACACAAGGCTGGGAATCAGCCCTAGGGCCCGCAACCGGAACAGGGTTCCGCACTGCCATCAAAATCAAGCCCCCTGGCAACAATCAAGATCTAAGCCAGGCTAAATCAATTGACCAGCTTATCTATACTTGATCTGCCGCAGATTTGCCGAGAGTCAGGAGTGCAATGGAGCATACTGCTGCACCTCTTGGTTGGCAGCTCGGCGGCGCCCCTGGGCCACAAGAATGGGAACGGCCAGGAAGGAACCAAGACAAAGACTCAGCAACAGCAATACGAATGGGTCTCCATAGACCCCACTGGCGGCCAGGAAGAAAGGGGTGTTCGCCAAACCAAAGGCCAGCAAGCCGATCAAGAGATTGGCCGTTGTCGCTGGCAGATAGCGCAACAAAGGCAAATAGCTGCCCATGGCCTGAATCAACAGGACAATGGCAACCACTAGCATCAGCGCTCCTATCGGGCCCAATTCAGTAATAAGCTTGCCGCCGCCACCTTCCGACACATAGCCAAGATGCCTGCCAACGATCTGACTCTGGCCGAAGGCAAGTACCCCTGTCTGGGAAGCGGCACCGGCACCAAAACCGATTAGGCCAGACATCTCAAAGGCCTTCCATGAGGCGTTGATTCCGAGCTGGTCAAACCGCGAAAGAATATCACCACCAACCGAGTTGGCGCGACCAAGATATTCAGAAAATTGCTTGCCAAGCAGCTGCCCAGCAAACAGGAGAAAGGTTGCATAGGACACACCAACCGCCGCAAATATTGTCGTGAAAAGACGATCTCGCCAGGCCGGACTTGCATAACGCCGAAACATCAGACCATA
>Ga0164294_10002871_pt1 | contig 15393 bp, 10 predicted proteins | sample GEODES005metaG_FD_111479 | JGI IMG/M metagenome (GOLD analysis project Ga0164294, IMG submission 111479) | Oligotrophic lake water microbial communities from Sparkling Lake, Wisconsin, USA - GEODES005 metaG | ecosystem: Environmental > Aquatic > Freshwater > Lake | place: USA: Sparkling Lake...
AACGGCAGCGATATCGCCGCACTCGACGCCAGACTCGACACACTGCCCGGCAAGGACCGCACCGTAGTTCAGTTGGCACTCAAGGGCACTGTCACCGTCACCGAGCAGGCTGATCTGGACCTCTGCATCGAGAAGTACTCGCGGCTCTTCGCCGGCTTGGATAACTGGGAGCGCCACACTGAGTTGGTAGTCATGCCCGCCGACGAGGAGTTCGACAATCTCGGAATTGGCGGGTTCGCCGCCGACGCTGTCGACGACCTCAAAGAGAAGGCCTGCTCCGACGGTCCTGACGCACAGACCGCGCGCAGAGCGTTGGCTTTGCTGCTGCGGTTGCGGAAAGGCGTCGAGTGATCCTGCACCAGCTGCGGCTGAAGAACTTCCGCGGGATCGCTGACCGCGAGATCAACTTTCCCGACCGTGGGGTTGTGGTGGTGCACGGCCCCAACGAGATCGGCAAGTCGTCGGTGCTCGAGGCGCTCGGTCTGTTGCTGGACCAAAAGGACAGCTCGGCCAGGCAGACCGTCGTGGCAGTCAAGCCCGTACACGGTGACGTCGGCTCAGAGGTGATCGCCGAAATCAGCACCGGCCCCTACCGGTTCGTCTACCGGAAACGTTTCCACAAGAAGAGCCTCACCGAGCTCAGCATCACCGCGCCGAACCACGAGCAACTCACCGGTGACGAGGCGCACAATCGGGTTCGCGCCATCCTTGACAAGACTGTCGACACTGCTCTGTGGGACGCCCAACGGGTATTGCAGTCAGACTCCACCAACGCGGTCGATTTGTCGGGCTGCACGGCATTGACCCGCGCCCTTGACGCTGCGGCCGGCGAGGCAACAACCGCCTCAGGCGCCGAAACCCTACTGATCGACCGCATCGACGCCGAATTTGCGCGCTACTTCACCGCTGCAACCGCCAAGCCCACAAAGGAATACAAAGACGCCATCGCCCGGGTGAAAGCCGCCGAAGAGACGGCGAAAAGCTGTCGAGAAGCGATCGCCGACATCGAGGAACGGGTAACCCGACAGGAACGTCTAAGCACGACCCGTGCCGAACTAGCCGACGCCCTTGCCCCCGCTGCAGCCCGGCGCGTCGCAGCTGAACAGGCGAAGATCGCACTGGCCGCACTCGCCGTGAAACTGGAGAAAGCGCGCCTGAATGTGGCCGCCGCTATCGCCACCGCCACCGCCTCGACAGCTGCACAGCGACAGCGCTTGATGCAGATCGCCGATGTTGCGACGCGCGCAGCCGCCCTTTCCGACGCGCACGAGAAGCTCATCGCAGCCGGAAAAGAGGAGACGGCCGCGCATGAGCATGTCGGTACGGTCGCCGCCCAGTCGGCTGCTGTCACGGCCGTCCGCCAGGCGACGCAGCTGCGCTTCGACACCGCCGCCGCCGCGCAGAAATCCTGCGCCGCAAGGCTGGAGGGGCGTCGGTTGGCCGATCAGCTGGCCCAGATCGAACGCATCCTCACTCAGCGCGCGGAGGTCACCGATCAACTCGCTGCTATCGCCCTGACTGGGGAACTGTTCGGCGAGATCGACGACAGTGCTGCGTTGGTGGAACTCCTCCAGACGCAACTGCGCGCCGATGCCGGCGCCGTCGAGTTCACCGCGCCGGTAGATATGGCGGTCGTAGCCGACGGCGAGGCGGTGACGCTGGCTGCAGGGCAACCCTGGACGCCCACGCCCTCGGCGCCGCGCACCGTCGAGGTCCCCGGCGTCATCACTGTGCGCATCGATCCCGGTGCCGGAGTTGCCGACATGCGAACCAGGCTCGATGCCGCGCAGAGCCGCCTTGCCAACGCGTTAACCCTCGGCGAGGTATCCGACGTTGCGCATGCGCGGGCCCTGGACGGCCGCCGGCGTGAACTCACAGCCGCCGGCGACACGCTGACGGCCACGTGGGGTGCGCTCTGCGAGGGCGTCGACATCGATGCGCTGCGCGCACGGGTGGCCGAGTTCCGCGCGGGTGAGCCCGAACCCGAGACCGATCCCACAGAAGCTGCGGCGCAGGCCGAAGCGGAAATGAGGGCGGCCGGCACGGCGCTCGACGATGCCGTGGCCGCCGCCGAAGCCCAGGCCAAGGCGGCAGAGACCGCCGAGGAGGCGCTGAAGTCGAAGGTCGGCGCCGCCGGTATTCTGCGAGAGCGGGCGCAGGCCGCCGAGTCTGAGTTGGCGGATGCACGTGGTCGACTCGCGGAGTCACAGGTCGTCGCCTCCGACGAGCAGATCGAATCCGTCGCCGCCGCCGATGCCGCGGCGCAGAACACAGCCGATGAACAGCTGGCTGCCTTGACGGCGGAGTATCAGGCCCGCAACCCCGACGACGTAGCCGCCGAACTGGCTGCTGCAGTCCGGGCGGAGGGGGATATCACCGGCGTACTCGCGGACGCCGACAAGGAGATCGATGCGCTCACCGCGCAGTGGGAGATCATTGGGGCGGAGGGCCGCCAGGGCCAGCTGGATGACGCCGAGGTTGCACTACTGCGCATCCGCGCCGAGCATGACGCTATCCGCGATCGCGCCGAGGCTGCCAAACTCTTGCGGACGACCATGATCAAGCACCGCGAGAACACCCAACAGCGCTACGTGGAACCGTTTCGCACGGAACTGGAGCGGCTCGGGCGCATCGTATTTGCCGACGAGTCCGTCAAACTGGATATCAACCCCGACCTGTCCATCGAATCGCGCACACTCGACGGGCGCACCGTGCCCTACGACTCGCTATCCACCGGTACCAGGGAACAACTCGCCATCATGGTGCGACTCACCGGTGCCGCGCTGGTGGCAGATGTGGACACCGTCCCCGTGGTCATCGACGATGCACTCGGATTCGCAGACCCGAAGCGGTTGATCAGCATGGGCGAGGTATTCAATTCAATCGGCGAGCGCGGTCAGGTGATCCTGCTGACCTGTCAGCCAGACCGCTACAGCAGTGTCCGCGACGCGACGGTCATCGAGTTGCTGGCGTGAACTCGCCTGAACCGTTACCCGTCGGCTAGCGCCAGGACCTCATCAAACCCGGCGACCAGGCACTCGTGGAACTCGTCGAAGTCCGGGATCGCGCCGGTGTCGACATCGATTCCCAGCGCACAGGTGTCGACGTAGGTCAGCAGTGTGACATTGACCGCTGAGCCGATGGTCGGCCCGAATGCGTACTGCACGCGGACTTTCGCCCCGGCGAGGTACACCGGAACACCAATACCGGGTACGTCGCTGGCCAGGAAGTCGACTTTGCGAAGTACCGAACCGATGTACCAGCGCGGCATCAGGTTCATCGCGCCGGCGATGATCTGGATGTAGGGCGTCGACTTCTCATTGCGCACCCTGGTGGTCCGCGCCCGGGTCTCAGCGATCCGTTCTGCGGGGTCGGCCATTCCGACCGGAACGTCGAAGCGCGCCAGTGTGATGTGATTGCCGCCTTCGCTATCGCCTTCGGTGCGGACGCTGATCGGCATGGTCAGGTGCAGATCGCCCACGGTGACACCGTGCTGCTCGTGGTAGCGACGCAAACCCCCGGCGATGCCGGCGACGAACGCATCGTTCAGAGCACCGCCACCGTTGTGCGCGGCTTCCTTCAGTTTGGGTAGCGACACCTCGTGCACACCGAGTCTGCGAACCGTCGTGCGTTCTTGCATCAATGTCGACCCGGTCTCGGCGACCGGGCGAATGGTGCGGTACACCGACGCGGCCAGCTCACCGGCGTCAGCCAGCGACTGCAGTGGATTGCGAATGGCGTGGAATAACAGCTTTGGTGCGGCGCCGGCGGCACCGGTGACTGCCTGGCGCACCAGGCCGAGGTCGTACCGCAACACGTCGACGTAGTCACTCAGCGGCCCGCGCTCATGCACTTCCGGCCCCCCGATCCGGGCCTCGACCGAATCGACCCCGCGTGGCTCCTCGCCGAGATCGAACAGATGCATCGCGATCTGCACGCCGCCGACCCCGTCGGTGAGGCCGTGATGAAACTTGCACAGCACCGCGGCCCCGCCATCGTCAAGTCCTTCGATCAGCGTCGCCGTCCACAACGGCCGGGCCCGGTCGAAGTCCGACATGGCCGCCACCCGAGCCATCTCCAGCACACCGTCGAGGTTGCCGGGTTCCGGCGCGGACACCCGCCGCAGATGGAAGGAAATGTCGAAGTCGGGGGCGTCCTCCCAGTGCGGCGGTGTGGGGGGTGGGGACTCCACGACCCGTTGGCGCCAGATCGGCAGGCTCCGCGACAAGACCTCGAAGCGGGACCGCACCACGTTCCAGTCCGGCGAGCGGTCCAGCATGATCACTGTCACCACCGTGGACCGAAGCCGTGGATCGGACTCCATCGCCCAGGTGAAGGCGTCGGTCTGGCTCATGAACTCGGTCATCTCAAGCATCAAGCTACGACCGGCACGACGCAGCAGCTAGTGACTTTCTTCCCTAACCGGGCGGTATTGGCAGAATCACCGGTATGGCCGCGGTGTACCGATGACGTTGGGCGCAAAACGCCGCCGCGCGCACGACAAACTGGCCGCGCAGCCGGGTGTGCGGTCGGTGCGACGACCGGTCACCGCGACCGTCGGCGAGCACTTCGACCTGTTCTATGTCCGCACCGGGCCTCCCGGCGACCACCCGCTGGTGATCATCCCGGGCGGGCCGGGCGTGGCCTCGATCGGGCACTACCGCGGACTGCGGCGGCGGGCCGCCGCGGCCGGACTCGACGTCATCATGGTCGAGCACCGCGGAATCGGCCTGTCGCGCCATGATGACTCCGGTGCCGATCTGCCATTGGCCGCGCTCACCGTCACGCAGGTGGTCGACGATGTCGCCGCGGTTCTCGACGACGCCGCCGTTGACAGCGCGGTGGTCTACGGCACGTCTTATGGCAGTTATCTCGCAGCCGGAATGGGTGTCCGTCACCCCGCGCGGGTGCACGCGATGATCCTCGACTCGCCATTGCTGAACCACGACGATATTGAGATCGTCCGCCAGGTGATGCGTGGAATGTTCTGGCACGGCAACGACCCGCGGACCGCTGAGTTAGCGGCCAAGGTCCGGTGGCTGACTGAACGCGGCACCATGTCGTCCAGCGACGCATTGATCGTCGCCGCCGTGTACAGCCTCGGAGGGGTGGATCTATTGCGCCGCCAACTCGACCTCCTGCTCGATGGGCGCCGCCTACTTTGGTCGGCCATGGACCGCGCGGCCCGGAGCATGACGGACCGAAAAGTGCCCTACCGCAATGAGTCCGATCTTGTCGGCGCAATCGGCTTTCGTGAGCTGAACTTCGCCGGCGTTCCGGACGGGCTGCCCTTGGATCCCGCGATCGCACTGCGTGCAGTCGCCGGCTCGGGAACGCCCGACTTCGAGTCCGAACCCTTCGATCTGGTCACGGCAATGCCCGAATTCGACTGGCCCACGGTGATCGTCTCCGGGGGCCGCGATCTGACCACTCCGTCAGCGGTAGCCCAACGCATCGCCGCGCTGATACCTGACGCCGCCCTAGTGCTGCTACCGACGGCCGGTCACAGCCTGCTGGACACCAGGGAACTGGCTGCGTTGCGGATCGCGGCCGCGGTCTGCACCGGCGAAACCGCAAACCTGTCGGCGCTCGGCGGCGCCCTTGATGCACTTGCAGCCCCGCCGGCGATGCGAGCGACCGGGGCAGCCGTCTCAGCCGCAGCCAGGATCGAAGCCGCACTGCCCCGCTTTATCCAGCGAGTTATTTCATGAAACCGATTGTGCTGTAGTCCAAGTCGCCGACACCCGCCGGTCCGAAGTTAGCCAGCTTGCTCCGCACCGCAACGTTGCCCGGCGACTGGAACAACGCCAGGCTGAATACCTCTTCCCAGAGCAGCTTGTCCACCTCATTGGCAAGCGCACGCGCCTTCACCGGGTCGAGTTCGTCGAGCACCTCTTCGACCTTGGCATCGATCGCGGGGCTGGAGATTTTGCCGAAGTTGCTCTCGGCTCCGGTGGTAAAGATTTGGTTGAGGCAGCACAGCGCGAAAGCGTCACCGACCCAGGAGAACTGCGTGATATCGAAGTCGCCCACGTTGACGTAGTTGGTGAAGAAGCCATTGCCCGGTTTGACATCCAATTCCAGCTTCACCCCGATCTGGGCGAGGCTGCTCTGCGCCACCTGCGCCACCTGCCGGCCGGGCTGGGAGTCGTACAACACATCCCGGATCACCAGTTTCTTGCCATCCTTCTCGCGGAACTCGCCGTTGGTCTTCCAGCCCAATGCGTCGAGCTCAGCCTTGGCCTTCTCGGGGTCATAGGCGACGACGGCGCTGTTGTCCTGATAGCCCTCCTGCCCGGCGACGAAGACGTGGTTGCCCAGCGGTGTCGGGGTTTCGACCAGACCACGCTGGGTCACGTTGACGATGGCTTGGCGGTCGATGCCCTTGGCGACTGCCTGCCGTAATGCCTTGTCGGAAAGGATTGCCCCGGGTGCGCCGTTGAAGGTCATATGAGTCCAACTCGGGCCCGGCGCCCGCCGGATCGAGATGCCGCTGGTGCTGCGAGCGATCTGCAGCTCATCCAGTGACGCGATGCCGGTGGCATCGATGGTGTCGTTCTGCAACGCAGGGATACGTGCCGCATCGTCGAGTGCCAGGAAGGTGAACGAGTCCAACAGTGGCGGCGCTCCCCACCATTTCGGGTTGCGGGTCAATGTGATTCGCTGCGCGGTGCGATCCACCTTCGACACGATGAACGGCCCCGCGGACGGACCCGGTGCCTCCAGTTGGCCCTTGTTGAACACGTCCGGGTTTGCGGTCATGCTCTTGGGCAGCAGCATGGTGTTGCCGGCGAACATGCCGCGCCATTCCGGGTAGTGCTGGGCGAAGGTCATCACGGCTTGGCGGTCGTCGACGCCGCGGGTGACTGAGGCCACCCGGTCAGAACCGTTCGGGGAGGCGATCGCGAACGCCTGGTCCTTGCCACTGGTGGCGTTGATCTGGGCGGCAATGTCTTCCCAGGTGATCGGTGCGCCGTCGGACCAGGTGGCCTTCGGGTTGATGGTGTAGGTGACGACCTGTGGGTCGCTGTTGGTCAACTCCACATTGGTGAAGTAGTCGTTATTGACCTTCATCGTGCCGTCGGGGGCGATGGTGAACGCCCGCGGCATGGTGGGCCGAAGGACGCCTGCGGTGTCGGCCTCGTTGCCGTCGATGTTGAGGGTGTTGAAGTTCGACGGCAGCGCGCTGATGGCCAGCCGCAGATTTCCGCCCTGTTGCAGCTTGGCAGGGTCTTGCGGGTTAACGTCGCTCGCCGAGCCGAGTTCGGCGTTACCGCCGGCCGCCGGGGTGGAACGCTGGCCGGATGAGCAGCCGGCCACTACCAGCGTCGTCGCTGTCCCCACCGCCAGCAGACGCATGATCGCGTTCTGTAGGCCCGCCGAGTGCGATTTCGTGTCTGTTCGGTTCACGGCACTGATGCTAGCGGCGATTCGGATCCGGTTGGGGGATAGCGGCGAGCAGTTGCCGGGTGTAGTCGTGGCGCGGGTTGGTGAAGACATCGTCGGCCTCGCCGTATTCGACGATCTTCCCGTGTTGCATCACGGCCACCCGGTGAGCCAGGTGTTTGACCACCGACAGATCATGCGAGACGAACAGGTAGGACAGGTTGAACTCATGCTGCAGATCTAGCAGCAGGTTGATGATGCCCGCCTGGATAGAGACGTCCAGGGCCGAGACCGGCTCGTCAAGGGCGAGGATCTTCGGCCGCAGAGCCAACGCTCGGGCGATGCCGATGCGCTGTTTCTGGCCGCCGGAGAACTCCCCGGGATACCGGCTGGCGTCAGCGCGAGCAAGCCCGACGATCTCCAGTAGCTCGGCCACCCGGATGTCAGTGGTGGTTTTGTCGAAGCCATTGACCCTCAGCGGCTCGGCGAGAATGTCGAAGACCGGCAGCCGCGGATCCAGCGCGGCCACCGGATCCTGGAACACCACCTGCAGATTGCGGCGCAATTCGCGGCGACCCTCGGTGCTCAGCAGTGCGACATCGTTGCCTAGGACTTCGATGGATCCGGACTGCGGTGCGCGCAGTTCCAGGATTTCGTGCAGCGTGGTGGACTTTCCCGAGCCGGACTCGCCGACGATACCGAGCGTGCGGCCCTGCGGTAGCTCGAAGCTGATGCCGTCAACCGCCCTGACCTCACCGATCTGGCGGCGGAACACCACGCCCTTGGTCAGCCGATAGGTCTTGGACAGATCCCGAACCCGAACGGCGATCGCCGTCTCGGAGCTCTCATCGAGGCCCGGTGGGTCGGTGGCCACTTCGAAGATGTCCGCCGCGCTGCGGCCGGCCACCTTATCGGTGTGGATGCACGCCGCCGAGTGGTCGGGCGCGACGGTAGCCAGGACGGGTTCGGTCTGGCGGCACTCATCGGTCACCAATGGGCAGCGCGGGCCGAACGGACAACCCGGTGGCAGCGTTACCAATGACGGCGGTGCGCCCGGTATCGGCACCAACCGTTCGCCGCGCGGAGCGTTCAGTCGGGGCACCGAACCCAACAGTCCGGCCGTGTAGGGCATCCGGCGATCGGCATAGAGGTTCGCGACGCCGGCCTGCTCGACCGCACGACCGGCGTACATCACCAATGCCCGGTCAGCGAACTCGGCCACGACACCCAGGTCGTGGGTGATGATCAGTACCCCCGCGCCGGTCACATCACGGGCGGTCTTGAGCACGTCGAGAATCTGCGCCTGCACCGTCACGTCGAGTGCGGTCGTCGGTTCGTCGCAGATGATCAGGTCCGGATCGTTGGCGATCGCAATAGCGATCACCACGCGTTGGCGCTCGCCGCCGGACAGTTCGTGTGGGAAGGACCGCGCCCGCGTCTCGGCCTGGGAGATGCCCACCAGTTCGAGAAGTTCAACCGCGCGTCGGTGTGCCTGTGCCTTGCTCACGGCGGGGTGGTGCACCGTGATCGCCTCGGCGATCTGATCACCGACGGGGTAGACCGGGGTCAGCGCCGACATCGGATCCTGGAACACCGTGCCGATGCGTCGTCCGCGGATCTTCGACAGGTCGGCGTCTGACATGCCCAGCAATTCCTCGCCACCAAGGCTGACCGATCCGGTCACCGTGGCGTACTCGGGTAGCAGGCCGATCACTGCCATCGCGGCCGCCGACTTGCCCGACCCCGACTCACCGACCATCGCCACCACCTCGCCGGGTGCGACCCGGTAGCTCAGGCCCCGGACGGCATACAGGTCACCGCTGTCGGTGGGGAAGGTGACCGCAAGGTTGCTCACCTCGAGCAGCGGATGTGTCACGGTCACTTCCTGCTCCGGTTCCTGGTCCGGCGTCGCCTCAGGCTGGTGCTGCCGGGGTCGAATGCATCGCGCAGGCCGTCGCCGGTGAGGTTGGCGCAGACCAGGATTCCCACCAGGACTCCGGCTGGGAACAGAAACACCCACGGGAACGTCGTGGCAGATTTGGTGCCGTCGGCGATCAGCGTACCCAGTGAAACATCGGGCGGCTGGACGCCGAATCCCAGGAAGCTCAAACCGGTTTCGGCAAGGATCGCGCCTCCGACATTGAGAGCGGTGTCGATGATCAGGATCGACGCCACATTCGGCAGCACGTGACGTGCGATGATCTGCCTGCTCGGCACTCCCATATACCGCGCCGCTTGGACGTATTCGCGTTCCCGCAGACTCATCGTCAGTCCACGCACCATGCGTGAACTGATCATCCAGCTGAACGCGGCCAGTAGGGCGATCAGTAGCGCGATATTGGCTGAGTTCTTGGTCCGCGGCGTGATGATCGCGATGAGAATGAAGCTGGGCACCACCAGGAGCAGATCTACGAACCACATCAGGGCCCGGTCGCGCCAGCCTCCGAAGTACCCGGCGATCGAACCGACCGTCGCCGCGATCAGCGTCGAGATCACCGCGACGGTGACACCGATCAGCATGGACTTCTGCGTGCCTCGCAATACCTGGGCGAGCACGTCCTGGCCCAGCGCGTTGGTGCCGAACCAGTGCGCAGGGCTCGGTGGGGTCTGCAGTGCGTAGAAGTCGAGCTCGGAGTACGAGTAGGGCAGCAACGGCGGCAACGCATAGCAGCCGATGAACAGCAGCACCAACACCACCAGCGATGCGACGGCCAGCCGATTCCGTAGGAAGCGGCGCGCAACCAGGGTGCGCCGAGAGACGAAGCCGGCCGGATCGATGCCGGAAGCCAATGGGGTTTCGGTCATGTCACTCGCACCCGCGGATCGAGGATGGCGTAGAGGACATCGGACAGCAGACCTGCCAGCAGCACGACCGCCCCGGAGAACACCGTGATCGCCGCGACAATATTGGTGTCCTGAGTGGCGATACCCTGCACCACCCACTCGCCCATGCCGTGCCAGCCGAAGATTTTCTCCACGAACACCGCGCCGGTAACCAAGCCGGCGACGCTGTAGGCGAACAGCGTCGCCATGGGTATCAGCGCGGTGCGCAGACCGTGCTTGAAGAGGGCCTGTCTCCGGGTGAGGCCTTTGGCCCGCGCTGTGCGGATGAAGTCCTGTCCCAGTACGTCGAGCATCGCATTGCGCTGATACCGGCTGTAGCCCGCGATGGCCATCAACGCCAGCGTGCACGTGGGCAGCACCAGATGCTGCAGCCGGTCGACGAACTTATTCCACGGCCCGCCGACAGCATCCGCTGAGGTCTCCCCGGTGTATTCGAACAGTTGCACGCCCAGTACCGAATTGACCCGCAGCGCAACCAGAATCAGCAGGCCGGCCAGAACGAATGTCGGCGTGCTGATAATCAGCAGCGACAGCGCAGTGATCACCCGGTCCGACATTCGGTACTGCCGGACCGCCCCCCAGGCTCCCACGAGCACGCCGATCACGGTTCCCAGCACGGAGCCGATCACCAACAACCGCAGGCTCACGCCGATCCGCCTCCACAACTCGTCGGAAACCGGTTGGCCGCTGACGGTCGTGCCGAAGTCGCCGCGCACCGCGCCGGATACCCAGTGGGAGTAGCGCAGCGGCACCGGTTTGTCGAGATCAAGTTCGGCGGCCTTGGCGTCGATCACGGCCTGCGGCGGGCGCGGGTTGCGCTGTAGCAGGCTGTTCAGTGGGGTGAACGTCAAGGACGTCAGGGTGAACGTCAAAAACGAGGCCAGGGCCAGCAGCACGATGTAGTTGAGCAGCCGACGCGCCAGGAACCGCGTCATCGGCGGTGCCCGGGCGGTCGGTGCATGCAGCACAGGGTAGTGCGGGCGCTGCCGATACCATCTCCACGACCCGACCATCAGAGAAATTCAGGAGGCCGCCTTGAGTGTCACCGACCAATACCTGGCCAACAACGCCGATTACGCGAAAACCTTCACCGGCCCGCTACCGCTGCCGCCGAGCAAGCATGTGGCCGTGGTCGCCTGCATGGATGCCCGGATGAACGTCTACGGCATCCTCGGCCTGGCAGAGGGCGAGGCGCACGTGATCCGCAACGCCGGCGGCGTGGTCACCGATGATGAGATCCGCTCACTGGCCATCAGCCAGCGACTGCTGGGCACCCGCGAGATCATCCTCATCCACCACACCGACTGCGGAATGCTGACCTTCACCGACGACGACTTCAAACGCGACATCCAGAGCGAGACCGGCATCAAGCCCGAGTGGGCAGCCGAGGCGTTCCCCGATGTGGAGGAGGACGTCCGCCAGTCGCTGCGACGCATCGAGAACAGTCCGTTCGTCGTCAAGCAGACCTCGCTGCGTGGGTTTGTCTTCGACGTCGCGACCGGCAAGCTCAGCGAGGTCACGCTGTAATTCCCCATCGACTCTGCGCTCAGATCGCGATCGGGGCCGGATCGGCGATCTGAGCGCAGAGTCGATGCCGTTGACGCTGCAGGGCCGCGCACGCTACCGTTCCTCATCCCGGTAAATCCGGTAAAAAGTACCGACTTTATGAGGAAACGATGGCGAGTCCTGTTGCCGAGGCGCCCAAAGCCCGGCGCTACGAGCTGAGTCAGCTGCGGTCGCTGGAGGCCGAGGCGATCCACATCATCCGCGAGGTCGCGGCCGAGTTCGAGAAACCGGTGCTGCTGTTCTCCGGCGGTAAGGACTCGATCGTGATGCTGCACCTGGCGATCAAGGCGTTCGCGCCGGGCCGGCTGCCCTTTCCGGTCATGCACGTCGACACCGGGCACAACTTCGATGAGGTCATCGCCACCCGCGACGAGCTGGTCGCCCACCACGGGGTGCGGTTGGTGGTGGCCAGCGTGGCCGACGATATCGACGCCGGCCGGGTGGTGGACAACGGGCCGTCGCGCAACCCGTTGCAAACGGTCACGCTGCTCCGCGCCATCCGGGAAAACAAGTTTGACGCCGCATTCGGCGGGGCGCGACGTGATGAGGAGAAGGCCCGCGCCAAGGAGCGGGTGTTCAGCTTCCGTGACGAGTTCGGCCAGTGGGACCCCAAGGCGCAGCGGCCTGAGCTGTGGAACCTCTACAACGGCCGGCACCGTAGGGGCGAGCACATCCGGGTGTTCCCGCTGTCGAATTGGACCGAGTACGACATCTGGGCCTACATCGGCGCCGAGAACATTCCGCTGCCCGGCATCTACTACGCGCACACCCGGCCGGTGTTCCGCCGCGACGGCATGCTGCTGGCGGTGCATGAGTTCATGGCGCCGAACGTGGGCGAGGAGGTGTTCGAGACCTCGGTGCGATTCCGCACCGTCGGTGACGTCACCTGCACCGGCTGCGTGGAATCGGACGCAGTGACCGTGGCGGAGGTCATCGCCGAGACCGCTCTCTCGCGGCTCACCGAGCGTGGTGCCACCCGGGCCGACGACCGGATCTCCGAGGCCGGGATGGAAGACCGCAAGCGGGAGGGCTACTTCTGATGACGGAAACCACGGCCCGGGTCGCTTCCGGACAAACCCTGTTGCGACTGGCTACCGCCGGTTCGGTCGACGACGGCAAATCCACCCTGATCGGCCGGCTGCTGTATGACTCCAAGGCCGTGATGGAGGATCAGCTGGCGGCCGTGGAACGAACCTCGCGGGAGCGCGGTAACGAATACACCGACCTCGCCCTGGTGACCGACGGGCTGCGCTCCGAGCGCGAGCAGGGCATCACGATCGACGTGGCCTACCGCTACTTCGCCACGGCCAAGCGCAAATTCATCATCGCCGACACCCCGGGGCACCTGCAGTACACCCGCAATATGGTCACCGGCGCCTCGACTGCGCAGCTGGTGATCGTTCTCGTCGACGCCCGCCATGGTCTGCTCGAACAATCCCGCAGGCACGCGTTCCTCGCCTCGCTGCTCGGGGTGCAGCACATCGTGCTTGCGGTCAACAAGATGGACCTCATCGACTGGGATCAGGAGCGCTACAACTGGATTCGCGATGAGTTCCACGCGTTCGCTGCCCGGCTGGACATTCACGACGTCACGACCATCCCCATCTCGGCGCTGCACGGCGACAACGTGGTGACCAAGAGTGATAGGGCCTCCTGGTACGACGGACCGCCACTGCTGAGTCATCTGGAGGACGTCTACATCGCCGGCGACCGCAACCTGGTCGACGTCCGGTTCCCGGTGCAGTACGTCATCCGCCCGCAGACCCGCGAGCACGCCGACCATCGCAGCTACGCCGGCACCGTTGCCAGCGGCATCATGCGTCCCGGAGACGAGGTGGTGGTGCTGCCCAGCGGCAAGATCAGCCGCATCACCGCTATCGACGGGCCGGAAGGCCCTGTGGCCGAAGCATTTCCGCCGATGGCGGTGTCGATCAGCCTGGCCGATGACATCGACATCTCCCGCGGCGATCTGCTGGCGCGCCCGCAGAACCAGCCCGCCGCCTCCACCGAGTTCGACGCCATGGTGTGCTGGATGGCCGACGAGGCCGCGCTGGAACCCGGCCGGGACTACGTCATCAAACAGACCACCCGCACCACCAGGGTGCGGGTCACCGGCCTGGACTACCGCCTCGACGTCAACACCCTGCACCGCGACAAGAGCGCAACGGCGTTGAAGCTCAACGAACTCGGGCGGGTCAGCCTGCGCACCCAGGTGCCCCTGCTCCTTGACGAATACACCCGCAATGCGGCCACCGGATCATTCATCCTGATCGACCCGGAGACCAATGTGACTGTCGCGGCAGGCATGGTGCGCGACACCGCGCCGGTGGCCACCCGTGCCGCCACCCCGAACACGGTGCGACACCAGTCACTGGTGACGGCGGGGGAGCGGCTGACCACGGGGCGCACGGTGTGGTTCACCGGTCTGTCGGGCTCGGGCAAATCCTCTATTGCCGTACTGGCTGAGCAGACGCTGCTTGAACACGGTTGTCCCGCTTACATTCTGGATGGAGATAATCTGCGCCACGGCCTCAATGCCGATCTCGGCTTCACGATGGCCGACCGGGCCGAAAACCTGCGTCGGCTGGCGCATGTCGCCACCCTGATGGCCGATGCCGGGCTGACCGTGCTGGTGCCCGCGATCAGCCCGTTGGAGGAACACCGCGAGTTGGCCCGAAAGGTGCACTCGGAGGCGGGGATCGAGTTCTTCGAGGTGTTCGTCGACACCCCGCTGGCGGACTGCGAACTCCGTGACCCCAAGGGTCTGTACGCCCGGGCGCGGGCCGGTGAGATCACCCATTTCACCGGAATCGACAGTCCGTATCAGCGGCCCAAGAATCCGGACCTGCGGCTCACCCCGGACCACACCGCGGCGGAGCTCGCCCAGCAGGTGATCGAATTGCTGGATGCTCCGGTATGAACCACCCGGTTGCGAACGATCACGAGTTGGCCGCGACACTGGCGACTCGGGCGGGCCGACTCTTACTTAAGGTGCGAGCCGAATTCGCCGACGCTGCCGCGCAGGACCGCAAGGCCGCCGGCGACCAGCGCTCGCACGACTTCCTGACCGAACAGCTTGCCGCGGCCCGTCCCGGTGATGCGGTGCTCTCCGAGGAGGGCGCAGACGACCCCGTCCGACTGCGATCGGATCGGGTCTGGATCGTCGACCCGCTCGACGGCACCCGAGAGTTCTCCGAACTCGGCCGTGACGACTGGGCGGTGCACGTCGCGTTGTGGTCGGGTGGTCAGCTCATTGCCGGTGCGGTTGCGCTCCCGGCTCAGGGTGTCACGTTGGCGACCCCTGAGGTACCTGCGCCGCCCCCGGGTCCGGCGGTGCCGCGCATCGTCGTCTCTCGCACCCGCCCGCCCGCGGTCGCCCTGCGCGTGCAGGACGCGTTGGGCGCGGCCCTGGTGGAAATGGGTTCGGCGGGGGCGAAGGTCGCCGCGGTGGTGCAGGGCCGCGCTGAGGTGTACGTGCACGCCGGGGGCCAGTACGAGTGGGATTCCGCGGCTCCGGTCGCCGTCGCCCGCGCGGCCGGACTGCACACCTCGCGTATCGACGGCTCGCCACTGCGGTACAACCAGGCCGATCTGCTA
>Ga0164294_10002878_pt1 | contig 15372 bp, 6 predicted proteins | sample GEODES005metaG_FD_111479 | JGI IMG/M metagenome (GOLD analysis project Ga0164294, IMG submission 111479) | Oligotrophic lake water microbial communities from Sparkling Lake, Wisconsin, USA - GEODES005 metaG | ecosystem: Environmental > Aquatic > Freshwater > Lake | place: USA: Sparkling Lake...
CACGACCGCGGCGCTGGTCGTTTCCGGGGGGAGCCTCACGAATGCAGCCGCGACGATCGGCAACGGCGGATCCGGCGTCGGCAGCGCCACGATCAGCGCCGGCACCTGGACAAACACCGGCAATCTCGTTGTCGGCGCCACCGACGCCACCGGCACGCTGTCGATCAACGGCACCGGGAGGGTGATCGTCGCCGGGGACCTCACCAAGGGCGACAACGGCACGATCAACCTCGCCTCCGGCGGCACCCTCCAGATCGGCAACGGCGGCGCCAGCGGCTCTCTCGGCACCGATCTCGTCAACGACGGCGCCCTCGTCTTCGCTCGTACCGGGAGCTCGAGCTATGGCGGCGTGATCTCCGGCACGGGCACCCTCACCCAGCAGGGGAGCGGGATCCTCTCGCTCACCGGCGCCAACACCTACACCGGCGGGACGACGGTTGCGAATGGAACGCTCAACGTCACCACCGGCGGCTCGATCGATCACGCCCTAGCCGATGTCAGCATCGCTTCCGGCGGAACGCTTGCGGTGTCGGGGGGAAGCGTTTCCAACTTCATCGGCACCGTCGGCGATTCCGGGACCGGCACGGCGACCGTCACCGGCGGCTCGTGGACAAACGCCGACGAACTCCGCGTCGGCTGGGGGGACGGCGTCGTCTCCGCCGACGGCACGCTCACCATCCAAAACGGCGCGGTGACCAACACCAACGCCTACCTCGGCAGCGGCGCGGGGAGCGTCGGCCGCGCCACCGTCAGCGGCGGCACCTGGACCAGCAGCGGAGCGGTGCGGATCGGGTTCGGCGGGGCCAGCGGATCCCTGACGGTCTCTGGGGGCACCGTCAACAACACCGATGGAATCATCGGGGAGGGTGTTTCCAGTTCCGGCACGGCTACGATCACCGCCGGCACCTGGACGAACTCCAGCGCCCTTGCCGTCGGCGCCGATGGCGGCACCGGCACGCTCACCATGAGCGGCGGAGCCCTCTCGAGCGCGACCGGCTCGGTCGGCTCTTTGGCCGGGAGCAGCGGCACCGCCACCATCAGCGGCGGCACCTGGACAAACAGCGGCGATCTCGTAATTGGACGCGAAGGCACCGGCACGCTTTCGATCAGCGGCAGCGGAACGGTGATCGTCGGCGGATCGCTCTACAAAGGGGTCGCGGGAGTCAACGGCAGCGGGGGCACGATCGAGCTTTCCTCGGGAGGAACGCTCAAGATCGGCTCGAATGACGGCAATCTCGAAACCGACCTCACCAACAACGGCACGCTTGTCTTCAAAAACTCGGTCAATTCGACCTACTCCGGCAGCATCGACGGCGCCGGCCGCGTGCGGTTTGAGATGACGAGCGCCAAAGTTCTCGATCTTTCCGGCAGCAACGCCTGGAGCGGCGGCACGGCGATCGACAGCGGCACGCTCCTCGTCACGAACTCCTCCGCCCTCGGCACGGCCGGCACGATCTCGTTTGGCGGCGGCACGCTCCAGTTCTCCTCCGCCAACACCGTCGACTACTCGTCGCGCTTCGACGGCTCGGGGGGCCAGACCTTCAAGCTCGATACCAACGGCCGGGACGTCACGCTTGCCTCGGCGATCGCCGGAGCCGGCAGCACGCTCGAAAAGCTCGGCGGCGGAACCCTCATCCTCACCGGCAATAACCCCTTCACGGGGCTTTCGACCGTGTCGGAAGGGACGCTCCAGATCGGCAGCGGCGCCGGGACCGGATCGGTGGACGGCAATATTCAAAACGACGCCACCCTCGCCTTCGACCGCTCCGGATCGCTGACCTACGGTGGCGTGATCTCGGGCGCAGGGACGCTTGTCAACCAGGGGCCTGGCACCGTCTCGCTCACTGGTGCCAACACCTTCACCGGCGACACGCTCCTCCAAGCCGGCACGCTCGCTCTCGGAAGCTCCGCGGCTCTCGGCACCGGTGGGACGATCTCGTTCGGCGGCGGCGCGCTCCAGTTCACCGCGGCCAACACCTCCGACCTGTCGACGCGATTCAGCACCGCCGACAACCAGGCCTACAAGATCGACACGAACGGTCAGACGGTGGCGCTTGCTTCCCACCTCACAAGCTCCGGCGGCTCGTTCGAAAAGCTCGGCACTGGCATCCTCACGCTCTCGGGCGCCAATACGTTTGCTGCAGGGACGACGCTTTCCGCTGGCACGCTCTCCCTCGACAGCACGGGCGCCCTCGGTTCCGCCGGGCCGATTTCGTTTGCCGGCGGCACGCTCCAGTACACGGCCAACAACACGACCGACTACTCCGCCCGCTTCAGCACCGCCGCCGGTCAGACCTACTCGATCGACACCAATAGCGAGTCGGTCACCTTCGCAAGCAACCTGACGAGCAGCGGCGCGAGCCTCGCCAAACTCGGCGCGGGCACGCTCGCCTTGACCGGCTCCAACGACGTCTCCGGTGGCCTTTCGCTCCAGGGAGGCACGCTCCGGCTCGGCAGCGTCGACGCCATCGGCGGTGGCGGCCAGATCGAGTTCCTCGGCGGCACGCTCCAATTCACCGCAACCAACACCGCCGACGTTTCCAATCGCTTCAGCTCCACCACCGGCCAGGCCTTCCGCGTCGACACCAACGGCCAGACGGTGGCGTTTGACACGGCAATCGCCGGCACGGGAAACACGTTCACGAAGCTCGGCAGCGGCGCGCTCACCCTCTCGGCCGACAACACCTACACCGGCACGACGACCGTCTCGGCAGGCACGCTGCGAATCGGTGCTGGTGGCGCTACCGGCTCGGTTGCCGGCGACATCGTCACGAATGCCGCGCTCGTCTTCGACCGCTCCGGCTCGCTCACCACTGCCGGCAACATCTCCGGCACTGGCTCGCTCGAGAAGCTCGGGGGTGGCACGGTGACGCTCACCGGCAACAACAGCTACGGCGGCGGCACGCAGATCAACGCCGGGACGCTTGCCGTCGGAAGCACGGGCGCACTTGGCAGCAGCGGAGCGATCTCGTTCGGCGGTGGCACCCTCCAGTATTCCTCCGGCAACAACGCTGATTACTCCTCCCGAATCAGCCCTGCGGACGGACAGGCGATCCGCATCGACACCAGCGGCCAGTCGGTGACCTTTGCCTCCGCTCTGGCAGGCGCTGGCAGCACGCTCGAGAAGCTCGGAGCCGGCACGCTCACGCTTTCAGCCGCGAGCACCTATGACGGCGGCACGAGCATCGGCGGCGGCACGCTCGAGGTGACCAGCGGCGGCGCGATCAGCCATGGAGCCGCCGATCTCACCGTCGGCACGTCGGTTGGGAATGGGATCCTGCGGGTGAGCGGTGGCAATGTCACCAATGACGATGCAATCTTCGGCTCCGCGGCCGGCAGCACCGGGGCGGCCACGATCACGTCAGGCAACTGGAACACCACCGGCGCCCTCAAAGTCGGAGCCGTCACAGGAGCCACCGGTGTGCTCACGATCCAAGGGGGAAGCGTCACGAGCGACTCGGCCTACCTCGGCTTCGCGGCCGGGAGCAGCGGCACCGCGACGGTCACCGGAGGCACCTGGACCAACAGCGGCGACCTCCGTGTCGGCAATGACGGCACCGGGGCGCTCGGGATCTCAGGCTCAGGCGTCGTGGCGGTCGGCGGCAGCCTTTTCCAGGGCGGGAGCGGGAGCATCGATCTCGCCTCCGGGGGAACGCTCCGCATCGGCCTTGGTGGCACGACCGGAGAGCTCCTCACCGATCTGGCCGTCAACGGCACGCTCGTCTTCGACCGCTCCGACAACTCAAGCTATTTCGGCGTCCTCTCCGGCACCGGGGCAGTCACGAAACTCGGGGGAGGCATGCTCACGCTCACCGGCCAGAACGCCACCACGGGGCTGACGACGATCACGTCAGGCACGCTGCAGATCGGGGACGGCACCGTCGACGGGGCGATCGCCGGAAATGCGCTCAACAACGCGACCCTCGCTTTCAACACGCTCGGCACAACGACCTACGCCGGGAACATCTCCGGCAGCGGCGATCTGACGAAGTCGGGGATCGGAACGCTGACGCTCACTGGGGCGAGCAGCTATTCCGGGGGCACGAACTTCGACGGCGGCACGGTCGTCCTCGGGAGCGCCGACGCCATCGGATCGACCGGCACGCTCTCCTTCGACGGCGGCGTGATGCGGTACAGCGGGGCCAACACGACCGACTATTCCGGACGCTTCAACACCGCAGGCAACCAGGCTTTCGCCGTCGATACTGCCGTGCAAGCCGTAACCTTCGCCACGGGCCTCTCCGGGGCAGGGAGCTCCCTCGAGAAGCTCGGGAGCGGCACGCTCACGCTCTCCGGGGCCAACACCTACAACGCCGGCACGACCGTGACCGCCGGCACACTCCGTATCGGCGACGGGGGGACAACCGGCTCGCTCGTGGGCAACATCGCCAACGCTGGTGCCGTCGTCTTTGACCGCTCCGATGACTCGACCTTTACCGGGGCAATCAGCGGCACCGGCACGCTTGCGAAGCTCGGCGCCGGCACGCTCACGCTCTCCGGCGCGAATACCTTCACTGGCCTGGCGACGATCCAGTCGGGCACGCTCCAGATCGGTGACGGGGGCACGACCGGAGCGATCGAGTCTGGAATCGTCAACGACGGCGTCCTCGCCTTCAATCGCTCAGACGCAAGTGGCTACGCCGGATCGGTGAGCGGCACCGGAAGCCTGCAGAAACTCGGCGCTGGCACCCTCACGCTCTCCGGCAGCAGCAGCTACTCCGGTGGCACGACGGTCAAAAGCGGCACGCTCGCCGTCGCCGCCGGGGGCGCCATCAATCACCCCTCTGCCGACCTGATCGTGGGCTCCGATGGCTCGACAGGGGCCCTGACCGTGGCCGGAGGCGCCGTCACCAGCGACCGCAGCTACCTCGGCTCCGACGGCACCGGTTCGGCGACGGTCACGGCCGGCACCTGGACGACCAGCGGGGCCCTGGTTGCAGGATTTGGTGTGACGGCCCCGGCCAACGGCACCCTCACCGTCAGCGGCGGCGCGGTGCAAACCGCGAGCGCCTTTCTTGGCGTCTTCGGAAGCGGCACCGGCTCGGCGACCGTCAGCGGCGGCACCTGGACCAACGTCGGCGATCTCATCGTCGGCTCCGACGGTGGCACCGGCTCGCTCGCCATCAGCGGCGGCACTGCAAGCACCGCAACTGCTCTCATCGGCACGTCGGCTTTGAGCACCGGCTCGGTCACCATCAGCGGCGGAACCTGGACCTCGAGTGGCAACGTCACGGTCGGATCGGCCAACGGCACGGGCACGCTCACGATCTCCGGCTCCGGAACAGCCCTGGTCGGCGGCACGCTCTCCCGCGGCGATTTAGGCTCGATCAACCTCGCCAGCGGCGGCACGCTCCAGATCGGTCTCGGGAGCGCCTCTGGAATCCTGGCCGGTGATTTGCTTAACAACGGCACGCTGATCTTTAACCGCAGTGATGAGTCGAGCGCCACCGGCTCGATCAGCGGCGCAGGGACTGTCACCAAGCTCGGTGCCGGCACGCTCTCCCTCGAGGGCACGAACACCTACACGGGAGGCACGACGATCGCCGCCGGAGCGATCTCCCTCGGCAGCGCAGCCGCTCTCGGAACGACCGGCACGATCTCATTCACCGGCGGCGGGCTGCAGTTCACCGCGGCCAACACCACCGACTATTCTTCCCGCTTCAGTACTGCGGCCAACCAGGCCTACGCCCTCGACACCAATGGCCGGGATGTCACCCTTGCCACCGGACTTACCAGTTCTGGCGGTACGCTCGCGAAGCTCGGCGACGGCACGCTCACGCTCACCGGAGCGAACACCTTTACCGGCCTGACGACGGTCGCAACCGGCACGCTCCAGATCGGCGACGGCGGCACCACCGGCTCGATCGCCGGGAATATCGACGTCGATTCCGACCTCGTCTTCAACCGCTCCGGCACGACGACCTACGGCGGCGTGATCACCGGCGATGGCAATGTCACGAAGCTCGGAACAGGCACGCTCATCCTCACCGGCGACAACCTCGCCATCGGCACGACCACAGTCGCCGCCGGCACGCTGAGCATCGGCAACGGCGGCGAGACTGGATCGATTCGCGGCGGCATCCGTAACGACGGCACGGTCGTCTTCAACCGCTCCAATGCCCAGACTTACTCGGGCAGCATCGACGGCACCGGAGACGTCACGAAACTCGGAGCCGGCACGCTCACCCTCAACGGTGACAACGCCTTCACCGGCGTGGCCCGAATCAACGCTGGCACCCTCGCCGTGGCGAGTGCCGGTGCGCTCGGCAGCGGCTCAAGCCTCCCGGAGATCTCATTCGGCGGCGGCACGCTGCAATACACGAGTGGCAACCAGGTCGACTATTCCGGCCAGATCAGCTCCGCCGCCGCTCAGACGATCCGGATCGACACCAACAGCCAAGCGGTCGCTTTCGCCACCGGTCTGGCCGGGGCCTCGAGCACGCTCGAGAAGCTCGGGGCCGGCACGCTCACGCTCTCCGGATCGAGCAGCTACACGGGCGGCACGACTGTCAGCGGGGGGACGCTTGACGTCACCACCGGCGGCGCCATCGCCCACTCGAGCGCCGCTCTCGCCGTCGGCACCACGACAGGCACTGGCACGGTTGTCGTCAGCGGTGGAAGCGTCTCCGTCGGCGATGCGACGCTCGGCCGCGACGCCTCGAGTGCCGGCACGCTCACCATGACCAGCGGTTCGTTCAATTCCACCGGGACGCTCCTCGTCGGCGGAGGAGCCGCGGCGACCGGGACGCTCAACATCCTCGACGGCACCGTGACGACCCGCGACACCGCGATCGGCTCCGGATCGTCGAGCGGCGTCGCGACCGTGTCGGGGGGCACCTGGACCAACACCGGCAATCTCTCACTTGGCAACGGCGGGTCGCTTGCGATCACCGGCGGAATCGTCGTCGTCGGCGGGACGCTCTCCGAATCGACGGCCAACAGCATCGATCTCCAAGCAGGGGGTGTGCTCCGCATCGGCTCGGGCGGGGCAGGGGGCGAACTTCAGGCCAATCTCGACTTTGACGGCGCGCTGGTCTTCGATCGCTCCGGGGCAGCGAGCTACGGCGGCACGCTCGCCGGCACGGGCACGCTCACGAAGGAGGGGAGCGGCACGCTCACGCTCACTTCTGCCGGAAGCTTTAGCTACACCGGCCAGACGACCGTCGCGGCCGGCAGCCTCCTCGTCAGCGGGACACTCGCCAACTCGGCGGTCGTTGTCGAATCGGGCGCGTTCCTCGGTGGATCGGGGAGGATCGCCCAGTCGGTGACGGTGGCCAATGGCGGCTTGATGTCGCCGGGCACCGATGGCACGATCTCGCTCCTCACCGTCGGCTCGGCCGTCCTCCAGGCGGGGAGCCAGGTGTCGTTCGGGATCCTCGCCGATGGCGGTCTCTCCGGCACCGCTGGCGTCAACTATGACTCGATCCGGATCACCAACCCGAGCGGGGTCGACTTCGCGGGCACGCTCCGTCTCGACTTTGCCAATTCGGTTCCCGTCGCCAATGGCCAGGGTTTCCAACTCTTCGCGCTCGACGGTGGAAATCCCGTCGGGCATTTCACCTCGGTGGTCGCCGCCGGTACCGGCGCCTACGCGGGGGTGGGATTCTATCGCCGCGGGCCCGACGAGTGGGTGTCAACGTACGGCACGACCGAGCAGTATCTTCGCTTCGACGAACTCACCGGGAGGCTCGAGGTGGTGCCGGAGCCGTCGACCTGGGTGATGGCGGTCGCCGGGCTCGCCGCAGCCGGCTGGATGGCCCGGCGAAAGAAAATGGCCCGGCGGCGGGCGGGTTGACCCCAGGCGCCCCCATCCGACGGTGACGGCCGGCGCCCCCCACCGACGGCGACGGCCGGCGCCCCTTTGCCGGGACGCCGGCCGTAACGTTGGCTGATGGTGGCCTCGGCCATCCGTGGCCCATGTCCACCCAATCGACCGCCGGCCAGGGGCCGGACGGGGGCCGCCGCAATCACTTCTTCGGCGCGGCCTTGGGCTTTTCCTGCTTCGGCTTCTTGTTCTTCTTGTCGTTCTTCTGGCTGTTGTTGCCCTTGCCCATCGATCGACTCCCTTCGTGGTGACGTTGGCGGACGCCTCGCGAATGCCGCCCGACGACGTGCCGGCTGCGGCGCCGGGCCAAGCCTAACGCGAACCCCGCCGACCGGGAAAGAGAGACTGCCCGCCCGATCCGCCGCTCCAGCCACACAACGAGGTTTTTTTGGCTCTTCTCCAAGGGCCTCCTGCTAGATTCGCCCGCAGGTTTAATGCGGGCCCGCCGCAGCGGCAGCGCCCGTGCGCCTGATCGATAACGCTCCGGGATCCCTCCAATGGCGACAGGTGACTCCTCCAACGGCCGCCCCGCTTCACCCCCGACCGACTGGCGGCGGCAGGCAGCAGAACTCCTCCCGGCCTGGTTCGCCGAACGGCTCGCTCAGGAGGGGACGCGCTTCGGCGTCCTCCTCGGTACCGGCCATGTCCTCATCGTCGACCAGGTCCGTAACGTCCGGGCGGCCCCGGGCGGGCAGGTGTGGCTCGACGTCGAGATCATCGTCCCGTTCAAGAAGGACGGCTTTCCCTGGGGTCATTTCCCCTTGGTCAAGCTCTCCGCCGACGAGCGGGCCAACAGCTCGATCAACGCAGCGCACATCGTGGCTGTCGTGGAGGTCGATACCTGGGAAGTGCCGCCGCTCCAACCGAGCGACGACTAGTCGTCCTTCCCGCGGGGGACCGCAGGGAGCGATGCGATCCGGGCGATGAGCGTGGCGGGAAAGAGGATCCCGCAGAGCGACTCGAGCGTCGATATCGCGCAGGCCGCCGCAGTCACCGGTGCCACATCGCCGAAGCCGGCGGTGGTGAGCGTCGAAAAGCTCAACCACACGAAATCGACCCATCGGAGCGGCCGGGTTTGCTCGACGCCGCCGACGAGCGTGTAGCCAATTCCACTACCGATGCCGACGAGCGCATGGAGGCTCGCGAACACGAAGCCAATCAGGACAAAGCTCGCGGCCCCGCAGAAGATCCGTTGCACCGGGGGCACGCAGAGGGCGAAGGCTGTCTTGATGCACAAGACCGCGGAGGTGATGCAGGCGGCGACGATCGTCACCCAGATTGGAAACCGCCACAGTGAAGGCACGCGGGGCAAACCAATCTCCCAGAGGATCGCGGCGATGCCGACAGCGGCGATTGCCAAAGCGGTGCGCTGGTAGCCCAGGAATCGCACCGTCAGCGTCGCCACCGCGAGCGAGGAGGCCGCATAGGGCAGCGGGACGAGTCGCCCGCCGTCGTCAAGGACGGGAATGAGGACGATCAACAGGAGTTGGAGCGCGAAAATCACGATCCCCTGCTGGGTCACCGGCGGTCGACGCAAGAACGTGAACACGGGGGGGCGATCTCCTCGCAAGCTTCTCCGGCCGTGGTCGGACTCCGGCCAGGGATCGTACGGAGAGAAAGCACGCCGTGGAACACCGAATGCCGGCGGAGCGCAGGCCCGCCGTCGCATTGGTGATAGCCGTCCTCGGCGCCCCACCAGAGCCCCGCCGTCGCAGTCGCCGTGGCGTTTCAGCGGCGGCCGTGATTCGGCTGGCCGTCGCTGTGGCGGGGGAGGGCCTCGATCCGCGCCGTGCGGTGCTCGGCGAGGAGTCGGGCATAGATCGGCACGGTGCGAAGCATGTCGCGGAGGTGCTTTTGGCTCCGCGAGAGAAGAATCTCGGCATGGGCCTCCTGCGCCACCCGCATCGGCATGTCGACCCAGACATCGTGGCCGAACTCGCGCGGGGGACGCTTGGCAGTCGCCGCTCCCCCCTTGCCTCCGAGCCAGCCGAACAGACTCCATCCTCCCGACGACGCCGCAGCCTGCTCGGTGACCGCCAGGGCCTCCTCGGCATCGGGGTCGAAGTGGAGCCGGAAGACGACGACGTCGTTGGCGGCCTTCCCCGAATGAGGGCACTTGCCCGCGACCGGAAGTTCGCGCGTGCGGATCATCCGCTTGATTGTCTGGATCGTGTCGTCGGCGAGATCGGCCTCGTGAGGCTGATCTCGGCCGATCACGGGGACCGTTGGCGGCGTTGGCCGTTCGACGGCCGGGACGGCCACGGTGCGACCGCAGCGACAGGCCATGGTACTACCGGCCCGCGTTGAAGAAACCGAATAGACAAGTCCACAGGTGCAGGTCACGGAGAGCGGCATGGTTCACCCCCTTCATTGGGAAAGAACGTTCCGAACCGTGGGCATCATGCCCAGACTGTTCAAGTCCGAGGCGCATCCTTGCCGTCTGATTGCCGAGTCTGTGGCTGGGTGTCGGTCAGGGTGAGGGCTTGCAGAATCAGGGAGCCTCGACGAAGGTCTCTCACGAAGGCCTTCTCCAAACGCAATCGTATCCTCCAGACCTCGAACTCCACAATTGTTGTCGAGAGCGCCGATGAGACAAGAGGGAAGCAGCCTAGGTGGACCCTAGGCCCGGAAAAAGGTAGTATTTCCTCGGGGAATATCGACACGAAGGGGATTTTCGCCTGCCCCAGCAGGCCCGGCTCCCGCCACGGAACACGCTCATGGCACCGCCACGACGGGACGCGCGACACGTTGAACCGATCGGCCGTGCTTGGCTTGCCCCACGCTCTTCGGCGCTCGCCCGACGGCGGACCCACGGGCTCGCCGCGCTGGTCGCGGCGGCCCTTCTCTCCCTGATCCCAGCGGCCCACGCTGACTCGATCGTTCCTGCCGATCGGGCCGTGAGCTTTACCGCCGACGTCGTGCCGATCCTCACCAAGGCCGGCTGCAACATGGGGGCCTGCCATGCCAAGGCGGGCGGGGGGCAGAACGGCTTTCAACTCTCGCTCCTCGGCTTCCAGCCCGACGAAGACTACGACCACCTCCTCAAGGAGGCGCGAGGGAGGCGGGTGTCGACTGCGGCCCCCGAGCAGAGCCTGCTCCTCCTCAAGGCGACCGCAAGCGTGCCCCACGGCGGTGGCCAACGGATCGCCCCCGACTCCGAGGCGCATCGGGTGCTCCTTCGCTGGATCGGCGAGGGGGCCGGACTGGGCCCGAGCGACCTGCCGGCGCTCGACAAGCTCGTCGTCGAACCGGCCGGGATGACGCTGGCGCCGGGGGCCAGCCAACCGCTGCGGGCGATCGCCCGCTACGCCGACGGCAGCACGCGCGACGTGACGGAGCTTGCGCTCTATGAGTCGAACGACCGGGCGCGGGCCGAGGTCGATGGGGCCGGCGTCGTCAGCATCGGATCGATCCCCGGCAGCGCGGCGGTGATGGTCCGCTTTCAGGGGCAGGTCACCGTGGCGACGTTCACGGTTCCCCATGGCGAGTCGCTTGCCGTCCTGCCGACACCGCGAAACTTCATCGACGAGCATGTCTTCGAGCGCTGCCGGGCCGTCGGCGTGCCGCTCTCGCCGGAGTGCGACGACGCCACGTTCCTCCGCCGGGTGTCGCTCGACGTCACCGGCTCGATCCCCACCGCCGCCGAAGCGGAGGCCTTCCTGGCCGACGCCGCCCCCGACAAGCGCGAGCGCCTCGTCGACCGTCTCTTGGCGAGCCCCGGGTATGCCGACTGGTTTGCCAACAAGTGGACGGCGCTGTTGAAAAACCGGCGCGACGACACGAGCGACACCGTGTCGAACTTCGCCTTCCACTCCTGGGTCCGCGACAGTCTCCTCGCGAACAAGCCGTACGATCGCTTCGTCCGCGAGCTCCTCGCCGCCACCGGCACGATCGTCGAGAATCCTCCCGTCGCCTGGTACAAGCGCGTCAAGGAGCCGAAGGACCAGATCGAGGACGTGGCGCAGCTGTTTCTCGGGGTACGGATCGGGTGCGCCCAGTGCCACCATCATCCCTTCGAGCGCTGGAGCCAGGACGACTACCACGGCCTCGCCGCCTACTTCAGCCAAGTCGGGAGGCGGTCGACGTCGACCCGCGGCGAGGATCTCATCTTCCACAAGCGCGGCGTGGCGGTGGCGGTGAACCCGAAGACGACAGCCAGGATATCCCCATCGGCGCTGGGCACCCCGGAAGGCCCGATCCCGGCCGACGAGGATCCCCGCCTGCGGCTGGCCGATTGGCTCGTCCGCCCCGACAACCCGTTCTTCGCCCGGGCCTTGGTCAATCGTTACTGGAAGCACTTCCTCGGCCGGGGGCTGGTCGAGCCGGAGGACGATCTCCGCGACACCAATCCCCCGACGAACCCGGCGCTCCTCGAGGCCCTCGCCGAGCACTTCCGGCAATCCAAGTTCGATCTCAAATCGCTCGTCCGTGCGATCGTCCTCTCGCGGACCTACCAAACGAGCACCGTGCCGCTGGAGGGAAACGCCGCCGATCTCCAGCACTTTTCCCACTTCCTCCCCCGCCGGCTCCCCGCCGAGGTGCTCCTCGATTCGATCGATGCCGTCACCGGATCGAGCACGACCTTCGCGAATCTCCCCGCCGGCACGCGGGCGATCGCGCTCCCCGATACGAGCTACAACCGCTCCTCTCCGTTTCTCCAGGTGTTCGGCCGCCCCGATGGTCAGAGCGTTTGCGAGTGCGAGCGGGTGCAGTCGTCGAGTCTCTCTCAGAGCCTCCACCTCCTTTCGGCAGCCGACATCAAGGGGAAGCTCTCCGCCGACGGCGGCCGGGCAGACCGGCTCTCGAAAGCCGACTCCACCGATCCCGAGAAGATCCGCGAGGTGTTCCTCGCCACGTTCGCCCGCCTCCCCACCGACGCCGAGATGGCGCAGGCCGTCGGAGTGATCGCCGAGCCGCGGACCTCGCCCGAAGGGCAGCCGCTCCCCGATCCCCAGGCCCGGCGCGAAAACCTCGAGGATCTCCTCTGGGCGCTGATCAATGCCAAAGAGTTCCTCTTCAATCACTGAACAACATCCATGGGCCGCCCCGCGGCGCAGGAGACTCTCGATGCCCCACCCACGCCCGCTGTGCCCGATCGATCGCCGCTGGATCGGCATCGGCGCCCTCGCGCTGTCGATGGCGGCCGTCTTCGTTGCCGATCTCCGCGCCCAGTCGGTCTGCCTGCCTCTGCCACGCCTGCTCACACTCGTGCCGGCAGGGGCCCAGAGGCCGGGGGACGGACAGGGGGCGACGACGGTCGAAGTGAAAGTCTCGGGCGAGCTCCTCGACGGCTGGGAGGCTGGCGGCGACGCGGTCGCGCCGCAACTCCTCTTCTCCCATCCCGGCATCACCGCCACGGCCATCCTTTCGGGCGAGGGAAAGCCGGAAAAGGATCGCTTCCTGGTGAGCATCGCCGCTGACGTGCCGCCGGGGCTCCACGATGCCCGGATGATGACGGCGCTGGGCGTGACGTCGCCGCGCGCGTTCACGATCGGGACGCATCCCGAGGCGCTCCGCACCGCGGCCAACACGACCCCGGCCCAGGCCTTTCCGCTCGCGCCGGGCATGGTCTGCAATGCCCAGGCGACCGCGCAGGCTGCCGATTACTACCGCCTCGAGCTCCAAAAGGGGCAGCGCGTCGTCGTCGACTGTGCCGCGCGGGGGATCGAGTCGAAGCTTCGCCCCGTCCTCATCCTCGCCGATGCCACCGGCGCCGATCTCGTCGCCGAACGCCGTGGTGGCCTCCTCGACTTCACCGCCCCGGCCACCGCCACATATCTCGTCAAGCTCCACGATCTGTCGTTTCAGGGGGGCCCCGAGTGCTTCTACCGACTCCTCACCCATGATCTCCCCGTCGGCGCTCCGCTCCCGGAGCGGCAGGCAGCCGTCGCCCCGGTCCTCGCCTTCTCATGGCCCCCCCCGGGGCTGCAGGCGAAGCCGACCACCGAAGAGATCGAAGGGGCCGATCCGAGAGCGGCGCAGCAGGTAACGCTGCCGCTCGATCTCGGCGGGCGATTCTTCCCGGCGGCCGACGTCGACAGCTTCGAGTTCGAGGCCACGGCGGGGGAGGTGTGGTGGATCGAGGTCGCCTCCGAGCGGATCGGGGCACCGACGAATCCCGCCGTCGTCGTCCAGCGCCGCCTGCCGGCGGGCCCCGACGGAGCCCCCGGGGCCTTCGAAGACGTGGCGGAGCTGGCAGACATTCCCGCCCCGATCAAGCCATCGACCAACCACTACGCCTATGACGGCCCTCCGTACGAAGCGGGCTCGGCTGATTGCCTCGGCCGGCTCGAAATCAAGGAGACGGGCACCCACCGCCTCCAGATCCGCGACCTCTTCGGCGGCACCCGCGATGAACCGCAGGCGATCTACCGGCTCGTGATCCGCAAGGCCCGGCCCGATTTCGCCCTCGTCTGTTGGCCGCTCCACATGGAGCTCCGCAACGGCGACCGGGCGGCCCTCTCCAAACCGCTAGCGCTCCGCAGTGGCGGGTCGGTGTGCCTCGAGGTGGCGGCGATCCGCCGCGATGGCTTCGACGGCCCGATCGACCTGAGCGTCACCGGCCTGCCAGAAGGAGTCAGCGCCGCCGGCCTGCGGATTCCAGCCGGCGCCACCCGCGGACAAATCCTCGTCAGCACGAGCGACGCCCCCCCGCGGAACCTGGCCACCATCTCGATCAGCGGCCGAGGGACAGCCGACGGCGCGCCGCTTGAACGCCCCTGCCGGCTCGCCGGCCAATGCTGGCCGATCCGCGATGGCTGGTCGGAGATTCCCTTCCCGCGGCTCCTCGCCGACACGACCCTCTCGGCCGGTGGCAGCGAGCCTTCTCCCCTTACGCTCCGCACGACCGGGGCTGGCGTTTCTGCGGCAGCCCCCTTGGAGGCCGTCGAGGGGACGGCGATCGACGTGCCGCTCGAGCTCATCAAGCGCGCCGACGTGCAGGGGGCAACGTTCCAGATGCGCGTCATCGGCCCCGGCTTCGATCAGATCCCCGGCTTCGAGTTCGACGTCGCCGCACCGAAGCCCCTCGCCATCGATCTTGCCAAGCTGAAGATCCCACCGGGCGACCATGCCTTCGCGCTGGTGACGAGCGCCGTGACGAAATATGCCCCGGTGGTGGCGGGTCAGGCCACGCCCCCCGCCGCCCCCACAGACATCGCCGAAATCCTCGTCTCGACGCCGATCCATGTGCGGGTGACTCCCGCAGCCAAGGAGGCCACGCCATGAGCCTGTTTTCCGCCAACTGCCCCGGTCCCTTCGGACGGACGCTGCCGCACGCCACAGCGATGGGGCGGCGAGAGTTGCTCCGCGTCGGCATGGCCGGCTTGGGCGGGCTGTCGCTCCCCGGCGTCCTCCGGGCCAGGGCCGAGGCGCCGGCTGCCGGCAAGCAGCCAACGGCGGTGATCATGGTCTGGCTCCCGGGCGGTGCCTCCCACATCGACACCTACGACCCCAAGCCCGACATCTCGAGCGAGTACCGCGGCCCGTTCCAGACGATCCAGACGAAGATCCCCGGGGTCCAGTTCACGGAGCTCCTCCCCCGGCAG
>Ga0164294_10002879_pt1 | contig 15372 bp, 9 predicted proteins | sample GEODES005metaG_FD_111479 | JGI IMG/M metagenome (GOLD analysis project Ga0164294, IMG submission 111479) | Oligotrophic lake water microbial communities from Sparkling Lake, Wisconsin, USA - GEODES005 metaG | ecosystem: Environmental > Aquatic > Freshwater > Lake | place: USA: Sparkling Lake...
GGATCAGGAACGCAGGCTGGACAAAGGCGGTGATGACCGCCAGCACGGCCCGCCCCAGCAGTTGCTGCTCGGCCTCCGAGAGCCCCTGGCAAGGCAGCTTGTCGATGGCCTCAAGCACCGCCAGCATGGCCGTGCCGGCAGCCGCATGGTTCTCCTCCCCCATCGCCCGGTGCATCGCGCGCAGCAGTCTGTCGAGGTGGCGTTCGGCCCCTTCCAGGGTTGCCAGAGGATCCTCATTCGCTGACCGATCCGGTTCCGTCGGCTGATCGGGCGGCTCGCGGTCTGGCGGCACGGTGCTCTCCACGCTCACACCATCAAGTTTCGTGATCAGGCGGGGATGCCAGCTGGTCGGGCAGGAATGCGCTATAAAGTTGGGGGTTGAGCGTCGGGTCGTTGTACATCTTCATCTGGCGGAATCGATGGAGGGGGCGGAGTCCTTGAAAAATCTCCCCTAGGAGCGCGTCGAGCGAAGCCACGAGTTGCTCCCGTTGAAGGTCGAGGACTCCGAGACGGGTGGCCGCGCGGGCCCGGTGCTCCCCGCTGGCGGAGGGCCTCCGAGCCTCCTCAAGCATGTGGTATCGCCGCAACTCGAGGACGGAAAGCCGGTCGAGGGCGGATGCGGGGGTCTCGGTGGCAGCGAGCGCCCCGAAAGGGGGGGCGATTTGCCGTTCGGCCAGAATCTCGGCGAGGAGATCGTCCACGGCCTCGATGGAGTCGTGGCGCGACTGGTTGTAGCGATCGATGGCCCGCTTCACCGCCGCCACCGCAGGGTCGCCGGCGGTGGGCGCCCGAGCCAAATCTTCCTCGTGCCAGAGCAGGAAGTTCCATCGATGGAGCGCTTCAATCCGATCCTGCAGGCCGCAGCCATCGACCTGAGGCTCCGCGTCGTGCCACCGGACCACGAGCTCCTGAAGCCACGCGGCGAGCTCTCCGACGCGGACGGGAGGGGAGGAGCTTGAGGCGGGAGGCATCGGGCTTGTCTCGCGGCAGACGGGAGGCGTTTGAAAGGGGCTGACGCCGAAGTTTTATCCCCGGGGGCCGGCGAAGATTCTGATTTGGCAGACCTTGCGGGGCAAGGGCCGCGACGGTGTCCCGGGAGGGGGCGGGCAGCGGCATTACGAGCGGCACAATCCCTACAACCACCGTGCCATGTTCAGTCTTCGTCGTGTCGCCCTTCGGACTTCTCTTTTCGTTCCCCAGATCTTTTTCCGCCTTTGACGATCAATACCAGTGGTAGGGATGGCATGGATACCTGGGGATAGAGCGGATTGACCGGCTCTCGAGGAGAGCCTGCCGTCTGCCGAGGGAATCGACCGGAATGCCCGCAACGCACGGACGACATCGGAGGGGCTGCGTCAGCCGACCGGGGAAGAAGTCCCCGATGACCCTCATCCGGGCGTTCCGTCGCTGGAAACACTGGGCGCTCTCAGCGCCTCAAGGCCTTCTCTCCACGGAGGCCGCACCACCTCCGCCAACGACGAGAAACTGGCCGGTCTTCTTCGTGCTTCTCGTCGGGTGTTGCTGTCATGGGCTCTGGCTCCAGCAGGCCGCAGCCCAGACCACGCCGCCGCCAACCTTATGGAGTTTTCTCGGCATCACGTCCGACCAGGAGTCGACGAACCCGGCGATCAAGGCTGCCGCCAAGGCCAAGGCGGCCAAACACAAAATCCACAAGAAGAAGGCCGCAATCGCCTATCTGGCCAAGCTCGGATGCACCGCGGAGCATCCGGAGGTGGGCCCTGCGCTGATCGCAGCAATGAGCGATCCCGATGAACCGGTGCGGTATGAGGCGGTCAAGGCCGTCTATCAGACCGCCGGGCAATGCCTGTCTCCAGAGTCAAAAAAGCAGGCGAAGAAGTCGATGCCGATTTCGGAGCGGTGCGGCGCCCTCAAAAAGAAGGTCGAAGCCGAGGTGTGTGGCTCCATCGAAGTCCTGTTGGGAAAAGCACCGCCGAAGGAGCACAAACATAAGCTCAAATCCAAGCTCCAATCGATGCTGGGGCGCGAGGAGTGCGTTGATCCGTCGGAGCAAGACTGCCCGCCGTGTGCCGGGCATGGGTCTTGCTGCAGTGATGAAATGACGGCGAAGCTGGTCAAGCTCGCGCACGGCCGGGACGACAAGGGTTGTTTCCTCGAGTCGAGCGCTCGGGTGCGCGAAATGGCCGAACGCGCGCTCCAATCGTGCTCGGCCTGCAACGGGGCGTGCGAACCATGCTCCAGGCTCTTTGGCGGCGCCGGCGACGGGTCCCGAGGACAGATGTACCGCGAAATGCCCCCTGACGAACCGCGTGAAATACCGATCGTGGAGGATCAGTCGTCGGCTTGTGACGATCGCGCCGTCATGGCAAATCCGCTCCGCCTTGGGCACGAAAATCTTGCCACCCCAGCTCCGATACTGGGGCCGGAACTGGAGGAGCCAACCGAGCGCGCCATGCAGGCCCCGCAGATCGACGAACTCCCACCGCCCGCGATCGAGTTCATTCCGCTACCCCCTCCCCAAGGCTCCGGATGAGGGCAAGCCTGTTCCCGTCGATGGGCCCTGGTCCGCCGGCCAGGAATCAGGCGGATGGCGGGCACGCCGGGCATCGACAAGGGGGGCACGAAGGCGATCCGAATCCAGGCACGAGCGGCCGTTGAGTCCACCGCGATCCGGGGGCATTCGGGCGATTTGCTTCCGGAACGTCGGGGAGGATACTCGGAGCAGGGCATCACAGCCTGCCTTCACCGTCCAGCGCCCCACGGCTTCGGAGAGTCCCTGCACGGCGGGGGCTGGTTTCATGCCTCGGTCTGCCTTTCTTGAATCGCTCAACCCGGATGATTTTTTCCATCCTCTCGAGGGGGAGAATCCGTGTGGGCTCGACCTGCAGTCATCCGACGAAGGTCGGAAGATCAGGGGGGGGCTCCGTGATCTCCGTAATGAAGCCCGCAAGATCGAGCGCCAGGCTGACGAGGGGAGCACCCGGTACCAGAGTTGGGCAGCGGCGATCCCCATCTGGAAAAAACTCCGGGACGAAGGGATCGAGGTCCTGAGGACGAAGAGCCGCGACCTGCATGTGCTGTCGCTGTGCATCGAGGCCTTGGCCCGCACGGACGGTTTTGAAGGGCTGCATGTCGGATTCGCGATCGCCCACGGCTTCGTGGAAACCTTCTGGGATCATCTCTACCCTGCACCCGATCCGGAGGAGTTGCCATGCACGCCGGAAAAGATCGCCGAAATACGCATTCTGCCGCTGGAGCGACTGGTGGGAGTCGATAGCGACGGCCTGCTCGCTCCGGCGATCTATCACATTCCGCTGGTTGAGCCGCGTGGAGGTGAGAAGTACGGGCTGAGCCATTGGCGCAGTAGCCAACAACTCGGCGCCATCAACGACCGCAAAAAACTCGAAGAGGCCATCGACCGCGGTGGCACGTCTCCGGCGGCGTTCAGCAGTGCAGTCCGCGATACGCCGATCGAGACGATCGCCGCCATCCGCAGCGAGATCATCGATGTTCGGGCGGCATGGGAGGGCCTGGCGTCGGCCGTTTCTACAGCGTCAGCCGGAAGCGCAAGCGTTCTCGTAGGGCCGATCGACGGTCTGTTTGATGACTGCATGCGTGCCATCGCCGTGTTCGCGCCATCGGCCGTCACGACTCCAGCCGAGCCGACGGACACCGCCGCATCAGCCGAGGGTGGAGCAGACGCCACGGATGACAAACCGACTGCTCCCGCCGCCGCGGCGATCACCAAAGAGACGCCGGCCACACGGGAGGAGGCCTTCGTGCGGCTCGAGAGAATCGCCGACTTTTTCGATCGCCACGATCCGCAGAGCCTGATCAGCGCTCATATCCGGCATGTGGTGAGGTTGGGACGGATGTCGCGTGAGGAATATTTCGATGCCCTCATCGACGACAAGAACGCCCTGAAAAATCTCTTCAAGACGGTCGGTATTCCCCGGCCCTGAAAAAACCAGGGCACCCCTGCTGCCGGGCGTGGACATCGTTCCCGGCGCATGGTTCGTCGGGGCTTCGTGCGGGCGCCACAAACGTCTGACTGGGATCAGACTCCGAATCCGGCCTCCGCCAGAACCGCGCGCAGTTTTGCCAAGGAACGCCGCTGCAGGCGGCTGGCCCAGGCTGTGCCGATGCCGAGGCTCCGAGCGGCATCCGTGAGCGTCTGATGACCGAAGAACGTGGCCCTGAGAAGAATCTGTTCCCGCTCCGGTAGGGCCCCGATCGCCGTCTGCAGAATCGTTCCCAGTTCGCGTTGCTCAGCGATGACCGGCACGGGGGGAAATCTGGCAGGGATGGCGGCCATCACGGGGTCGCCTTGCGGGGTTGGCATCTCGGCATAGACGCCACGTTCGTAGTCGGCCCGGTTGAACCAGGCCATCGTCGCCAGGCCATCGAGCACCGCTCCGCGGATTCGATGCCAGGCGAAGGTGACGAACCTCCGGTCAGGTCCGTCTTCGAATCGATCGATCGATTGCAACAGGCCGATCGCTCCATAGGCGATGAGGTCGTCAAGGTCGACCCGAGCGCGGACTTTCTGATGGACGAGCCACGCGATCGATCTGACAAGTCCCTGATATTCGTGGAAGATCCGATCGCGTTCCGGGTCGATTCCCGGCGGCAGCAGGGGGGGATTCTGGCGGTGTTTCATAGGGCATTAAAACCTCATCCACAGCACCGCGATCAGTGCCACGACAATCATTCCCTCGACCACCATGAGGCCATTGGCCACCCGCCGACGGATCATTTCAGCGCGTTGGGTTTCCTGCGTCCAGACGAGGTTGTCCTGGAGATCGAGCATTCGCTGGAACGCGCCACGCAGAAACGCCTGGCGACCGACTACCAAGTGGCTGGAAACGAGATAGACGCCGGCCAAGAGCAGATCTTCGGCATTCCTGCCAACCAGACTCGTGGCCGCGATGATCGCCACTGCTGCACGGGACACACCATACAGCCGCGATCGGAACAAGGCTGCGAGAATCTGCCGATTGATGGCGATTTCCCTGCCGCTCACGGCCTGCAATGAGCGATTGAGCAGGAGTCGCGACGCCACATCGTGCAAGGCGTCGGCGGTGCGACTGCATGCCCTTCCAATTTCCTCCGCGGTCGGTTTCAGCCCGGGGGGAAAGGGCTGTCCTATGGCGGCGACCCGCTGATCGGGGGTGAGTTGGGCCACCAACGGATCGAGCGAATCCGCTGGCCCACCAGCGTCGATTCCAAGAGCTTTGGTTCCAAGAGCGTTCGTTCCAAGAGCGTTCGTTCCAAGAGCGTTCGTTCCAAGAGCGTTCGTTCCAAGAGCGTTCATTCCAAGAGCGTCGATGAAAAACGTGACCGGCGCGCGGAGTCCAAACACGCGCTGCATCAGGAGGAGGTCTTCACCCACCACATCTCCCGCCGCTCCGAAGTCGATCGACGACGTCGTCGTCAACGGAATCGGCAGGAGCACGGCGGTCCCGTTGATCGGTGCGATGGTGCGGCGGGTTGCCATGACGAGTCTGCAGAAATGCGTCAATCGATCCTGACCACGCTTCCGCTCGGCTGCAGAAATCAGACCGTTGTTTCCGCTTCCGGTCTGCGATGCCCCCTCGACTCCATCCGGAGCCCCGGCGGCACGGATCCGCGACCCGAGCAACGCGGTCTGACCAATGTCCGACAGGCAGACAATCAGGCCTTCCGTCGAACCATAGATATGCATTGGAGCGCTGCCGGGGGGGGCGGCGACAACCGTGAGTCGGAGCGGGGTGTCGCGGAGCACCGCCTGCTCGAGGTCCCGTCCGTCAGTGCCCAGCAGCAGAAACAACGGAGTGTCGAGGATGTCGATCTGCTGACGCGAGATCTCTTGCAGGGCATCCCTCCAAGTCGTGTTGATATCCGGCCACATCGCGACGTAGGGACGCAGCCAATATTCAAATGCCTTGTACACACACAGCGGAATGGCGATCAGCAGCAACAGGATCAGAAGCCCCTTGCCAGGCTCCCACCACAGCAGCACCACGCCGGGTTCCCCACGCAGGAACACGGCTAACGCGGTCATGACGACGGCCATGACCAACACGGCAGCAACCCCCCAGGCGATCCGGGCGGCCAATGAAAGAGCGAGGAATCGCTGGAGGAGCAGCGACAGCCCCTTCAGAAGGAGGCCCGGAAGTTTGGCGAGGGTGTTCATGGGATGCGGAGGGGGGGCAAACGATCAACGCAGGCCAAACGCCCACCAGACAGAAATCATCAGTGTGGTGAGGAGGAGCGTTGTCAGCAGGCTCTGCAGAAGAACCTGCGAGGTTCCCCGCAAGGGGGGCGCACCAGGCACGTCAGGAGATGTGGGCGGAGGTGGGGCGCGGTGGACCTGCCAGAACAGCGTGTCGCCATGGGCGTGCAACCACGACTGCAACCCCTGGGGGTTGTCGCGGTACATGCCACGAAAACCCGCCACGACGGCCGCCACATAGATCCCCATGACATCCGAGGGGGGAAGGCTCACCGCCCTGTCCGCAGAGGTATAGAACTCCGTGGCGCGGGCCCTAGTGCCCTGAAGATCGACCTCCATGGCATGGTTTTCCCACCAGGCCTGACCATGCCATGGCACATCGACAATGAGCAATTCATCCGCCAGAGCGACGAGGGCATAGTGGGCAAGTCCCCACTCAGCCGCACTCGAGCCGAGCATCTTGGCCGAAGAGCTATCGAATGCAATTTTTAGCCTGGCGTGCTCCGTTTCCACCGGACCGGCCGTGCCGCTCGCCGCCCGATCGCACAGCGCAAGGACCTCGAGGAAGACGGGAAGTGCAGCGACCTCAAACTCGTGTTTCATCAGCGCACCTTCGACCTTCCTGCATCCCGCCGCCGCGGCTTCGCGGTTGCATCACTTCGGCACGGCAAACACAGCAAACTCCAAGGCCCCTGGCCGTTCCCCGCAGGCCACCTCCACGCGGCGTTGGCCCATCAGCGTCGCTCCGTTGGAGATCGAGGAATCGCGGAGGCGGATGGCAAGCGACTGACTGAGTTGAACCGCCTTGTAGGCTGGATTTTCCGTGCCGATACGGTAATACGTCCAGCCCATCCGGGCCGGCAACGCCCGCGGAGGACGATCGGTGGGGAGCAGTTGCAGGCCGGGAACGCCGAGTCTGAAAAGCTGCTCGACCTCCTCTGACGAGCCGAGTTTCCAATCGAGGTTGTTGTTGCCGGTCAGCAGGTCGCGGCACTCCTGTTCACTGAGATCGCCGCGGAAAATGCCGACATAACACTGCCAGCCGCTCTCCAGCCATCGCGGCTCGAGGGACACTGCGAGCGTGGCTGGTCGAACGCCGACGAAATACCGCTGCTCGAATTCCAAAACGGCCACGCGCTGCATCATTGTCTCGATCCTCGCCTTGACCTCCCGGAAGACCGTGGCCAGATCGTCGTGGTCGTAGACAGGCAATTCACGCATCATCCGCTCGGGTTCAAAGACGGCGAGTTGGCCGGCCAGGCGGCACAATTCGGTGAATGCCACCCGCGGGTGAACCCCCTTCGCGAATGCCACGACCCGCAGTGCGGCTTGCGCCTCGAGCAGCTTGGAAAGCATGAAGAGGCGGTCGATGTCCCCGGGCTCGGAACTCGAAAAACCGACCTGTCGGCTGACGGCCTGTTGGGAGAGCAGCTCCACTTTCCGGCTGACCATGTCGTAAGTCCCGCGCACCACGTCGCGGCCCAAGGGGGGCCATGCCTCGACCGAGAGCGACGGGGGAAAGTAGTCGGGGTCTATTTCCGGCGCGTCTTCACGGTTGCTTGCACGCCGCAACTGGGCGATCGGCAGCACCTCGTAGCCGGAAAGGTCCTGCGTGGAGAGCAACAGTCTCACGCTCTCGCTGCGATACTCCACCTCTTGGTCGTTGTCCCCTGTGGTGTCGTCCTGAACCGTCTGACTCTTCAATTCCCATCGGCTCAGCGTGGAAGATCCTGGCAGGGAGACATTGGCTTTGGAAAGATCGAGTTTCGGCACCGCCAGATAGAGACGCACGGTGCCAGTCGACGGGCCGACTTCATCGAATGCCGACGCAAGACCTGCTTCCTGGAGGACGAGATCCTGCAGGCTGAGGCGGCCGGGCCCTTCGTTGAAGTCGAGCCAAATGAGCGTGCCGTCTCGCATTCTGGCCTGGCAGCACCGCACCTCGACCTGCCGGTCTGCAAGGGCTGACTGGTCGATGTCGAGGCGAAGAATCCCGTAGCTGCACTCGTCACTCGCTTTCGTGGCGATGGAAAGCGACTCGTGCCAGTGGCGTGCGGTTGCCTGGAAATGCTGGGGGCGAAGAAACATTCCCTCCGACCAGTTGACAGGCAGATTTCGCATCAGAATCAGAGGAATGAATGGGGAGGGAATGCGGTCGAACGAGCGCCGGAACCGACGATTTTGCAGTGTACACAGGGGGGACGTGCGGGTAAAATCTTTGCCACGTTCACGCTGGGCGCCGAACTGATTCCCCCCGCTCTCAAGAATGCGGAGGAAGGTCTTCGGCCATCAGACGCGGTCAGGACCGTTTTGCCGTGCCAACTCCAGCGACGTCATCAGAAGGTCGACTCGAGTGGAGATCGTCGCCCCACACCAGCAGCCAATCCGGAAGGCTGGCGGTGCGACTCTCGGGCGTTTGGCTGATGATGGCCGCCGTCGGATTGTTGGCGCTGGCAATCTGGCTCTTTCTCTCGCCGCTGTTTCGCTGGCAGACGGGTTTTGTCGTGTTCGGTATCGACAGCTATCCGCAGTTTGCGGTCGATGTGGTCCCTTTTTTCGATGAAGACTTGGCCGGGTTGACAGATTCGCTGTCGGCCAGCCTGAACTCGCGTTTGGGACCAAAGCCGCTTCGCCTCACCGGGTTGGAATCGGCGGATGCCGTGCGGACGATTCTGCCTGCCCGGATGCAGCAACTTCCGCTGCGTCCCAAGGATGTGCTGGTGGCCTACGTCCGTGGCCAGTCCATCGTCGCCCCTCCGCTGTTGGATGCCGGGGTGGGGGCTTCCCCGCCTGGCGATCCGCTCGGCGGCTCGGCCTGTCTGCTGGCCACCGACTTCAGCATCAGGAGGGAGCGTCCCCAGGGCATCGTTCGGTGGCGGGAAGTCATCGAGTCCATCGGGGCCAGTCCCACCATGACGACCCTGATGGCGATCGATCTCGGGGATCTGGAGTGGGATCCCCGCTTGGGCGTTTTGGCAAACGTTGTCGCCAGGCAACTCGACGAGGATTTTTCATCGCCTCAGCGTTTGTCGACGAATCAAAACTGGATCATCGGGTCTCAGGATCTTTTTGGAATCTCCCGGGCAAGTTTTTCTGCCAAACGCACGCTTTTTGCGCGCGCACTCGAACTGGGATTGGAAGGGCACGCGGATGCGGCTCCCTGGGGAGATGCGGATGCGATCGTGGAGCTGGATGAATTGGCTCGATTCATGAGCGTTCAGATTGGGGAGTGGAGCTTGGCACTCACCGGTGGGCGTTTTCAGCAGCGGCCCGTGGTCTGGAAATTGGGCCATGGGCGCGTCGCGCTGGCCGATATTCCTGCGGGGATTGCGCTGGTTCGCGTGCCCAGGCCGCGGATCGCGTTGTTGAAACTGTTGAAAGGGAAGCCCGCAAATACCCCCAAGCTCCCAACACGGGGCAGCCCTGTGGTCGGCGGGGCCAATGACGAGGACGAAGGCAAGGCAGAGGACGGGGCCCGCCGCCCCAACGATGAGGCCCTGCGGTCGGCAGCGTGGAACAGCGATCAGACCACTGCACCGATTCGGCTTGTGTCAGGGGAACCGACGCCGGCCTCCCCCGCAAAGCCGTCCGTGATGGCAGATGCGGCACGAGCCAACCAATCGCCCCCTCCGTCCGGGGCTCCTGCCTCCTTGCCCGTGGACCAGGGAACGGCTCCCCTGACGGAGCCGCTCGAATCTCCGGCCGGGCTGCCGACTTCGAACACTTCCGCCTCCCCCGCGGTCAATCGCGCGGCTTCCAAAGGAGACGAAAATCGGCCTCTGAATGGGGCTTCAAAGGCGAGTGGCGGCAATCCGGACCCCGCCGACACGTTCGCTCTCGAAATCGACCGGATCGCGGCGAGGCGGGATCCACCGAATGCCCCGGCGCCACGTCTCCTACCCATCGACTTTTCCCCCCACATCTGGAATCGCCTGGTGAAGGTCGGGTTCGCGGCCGACATTCGCGCCCGAACGAACCTTCCCCGATCAAACCTTGCTTCCGGTCGTGCGTCATCAGAGCCATCCGAAAGCAGAGCGTCACCCAATCTTCTGGCCGGGGACGTCGCCCAAAGCCAACGATGGCTGTCGGCACAAAAGTTCATGCGCGAGATCTCCCTGGACGTCCAGCGTATGACGACAGGCAACGACTCCGCACCCTTCGTGTCTGGTCTGGCCGTGATCAATAACCTGCGCGATGCCCGGAGTGTCACCACGCAAGCCTCGCTGTTTCGGGCGTGGGATGAGGCTCCGCAGCAACTGCGAAAAGCCGTTGCCATTCGCAATGACGCAGTCGACACCGTGTTGGCGGCGGTGGAGTTCATCGGCAGATATTCCGGAGGGGCCGGTCCGCCTGTCGTCGATCCGATGGAATGCCGAGTTCTTGCAGAACAGGCGTTGGAGCTGGGGCGGACAATCTCCAACATGTCCCCCGATTCCCGGTCAGACCAGCGCTCGATGCAACTGCGACTGGCCTCCCTGTCGGAGCTTTGTTCGACCCAGACAGCCTGGCTTCGCGAGCTCGTCGTCCGCCCAGTGTCCCTGGCAGTCAAACGTGGAGACGCATCTCAGGATTCCCCTTTGTCTGCTGTCTCCGTTGATCTTCGGCAGTGGCGGGCTGCCATGGAGTCGACGCTTCTTTCCGGAAAGCAGCGTCAGATTTTGCCGGAAGAGTCGGGGCAAATCGATGACGGAGCAGGCGTGGGCGATGGTCCTACTGAAGCCCCGGAGACGACGGGGCATTTCACGTTGGACGTCGTCCGTCAAGCATGGCTGCCTGTCGACTCGCCCCCCCAGATCGACAGACAGTCTCTGCGGTCGATCGGCCAACTTGTCGAGGCCTTTGCAGCCGGATGTGATGCGGCGGGAATCGACTCGGTGTCGCCGGCTGGCGTTCCCCAGGAAGTCGCCGCCACTGCTGATGACATCAGGCTGCTCCGAAAGGAAGCTGGCGCACTGGCCAACGCCGTGAGCGATGATCGGACCGCGATTGCGGCGATCGTCCGACTCGGAGGCCGATCCGCAAAGCTCCTTTCCGGCGTTGTCGCGTCACTCTCCAGGGCACCGGGGGGAGAATTCGCGATCCTTGAATCCGATCGCATCGCAGCTCTCCTTCGGATCATCGATTTCCGCGACGTGCCGGCCTTGCCCCGGATCATCGTGGCTGCACCGCCGTTGGCACATCAGCGGAAGAAAGCTGCGATCGCTCTCCGGGCTCCCGAAGCAGCCCTCTTGGCCCGAGGAGCCCCCCTCTCCGTATCGCTGCAACTGCCTGAATTGGGAGAGGGAGTCTCCTACGACACAAACCTCCGACTGCGCTACGATCCGGCGGAATTGCAGGTCCGGCTGGAGGGGGGCCCCATCGTGGAGCCAGATCGTCCCCTCCCGTTGCGCGGCCTTCCAATCCGGGGACGGGTTTTGGATTTGAGGCTGGAGGCCGTGGGGTTCAACCGGACGGCAGCGCCTTGGAAATCGACCCGCCTGACCGCTATTGCCGAAACGGATGAGGACTATCTGCAGGCTGAGTTGGACCTCAAATTGCCCGAACGGCGTGACATCGTCTGGGCGGCGCGGCGAACCCCGCTGGCCGCACCTCGATTCAGCCTCGACAAGCGACCCACCGTCGGCGTCGGTGCCGATGGATGGGATTTTTCGACGGATCTGTCATCCGAAAACGCTGCGTCGGGGGTTACGGCTTCAATGCTCATGCTCTCTGCGCTGCCGGATCAGTCCACGTCATGGGAGTTTGGTGTGGTGAACACGGCAAAGTTTGCCCGTCAGGTTTCTTTGGATGTGTTCTCCCTGCCCGCTGCCAAGCCCGGTGAAACGAGAGAGGATGTCTGGCGGACGTTTTCGTCAGCCGTGGTGGCTGACCGATGGCACGGTTCACCATTGGCCACGATCCCCACGATGGCCTTGGAAAACGCCGACCGGATCATTCCCGTTGTTTTTCCGCCACCGAGTCCCGCCGCGGCGCCGCTGCCGGCCCCATCCGGTTCAACCGCCGCCAACGCCGTCCCTCCGCCCGTCACCCCGAAAGAAGACCCGCTCAGTCCCGATCTTGCCGTCGTCGTCCGGGAGTTGACTCCTGACCAGCCTCCGCTGATCAGTCTGACGAGGCTGATCCTTTCCGCAGAACATCCCCGCCACCGTGTGGCCGTGAACGCCGTGTGGCGCGCTCGCGAAAGGTCGATCGTGGTGTCGGTGAAGCCGGTCGCCTTCGAAGCGCCGGGTTCCACACGTGAGACCAGGTCACCGCAGGTCGCGAGGGTCTCCCTCGAGCCCCTTAAAGACGCGCCCGCCTTCAGAAAGCAACCCCTCGCCATCCGCAAGGGGACTGCTTTTCTCGGCCGCGGCCATGACTCCGACACGATGGTGGCGATCTGGAACGGCAACGCGCAAGATGGCAAAGCATGGCTGGAAGTGAAAGTCGATGGCTATCCTCGGGCGTTCGTTTTTTCGGTTGATTGTTCGCCAGCCGCCGATGGCGAGATCCAACTGCCGCAGTCCGATTGGCGATCGGTGCACATCACAAACCCGCTTGAAAAACAGATCATCCAGCTGGCGCCGGCCAAGGCTCTGCCGTTCAAGATGGCCATCGATCTGCCGGCAGATGCCGTGGGCGAAGGCGTGCGGACTGCCGGCGAGGTGATGCTGTCGTTGCGGGCGGTGTCTGACGCTGATTTTCAGTCCGAAACCGCCCATTCGGTTTGGACTAGCACCGAAGAAAGGCAGGCGATTTTCACTCGTGGGAAGGCCGAGGCGCCTGCCACGTTTGCCGTGAACACGAAGGTTCAGGACTGGGAGATCGATGCGTCGGGATTGGGATTTGAGAACGTGGACGTGGTGGCCGAAGTCAGCGTCCGCGTCCCTGGCTCGCAGCAGGCGCTCTCGGATCGCCGCCTGTTCGTGATGGATGCCAGGGCACCGGTGGTGGAGGCGCCTCCAAGCATGACTGTGGTCGTCGGCAGGCCGCTGGTGGTGCCGGTTCGAGTCACCGATGACCCCCGGGAATTCGCTGGCGGCCCCCATCTGGCCGGTGTTTCCGGCGTGGCGCGGGTCGAGTGGGGACTCGATCTCAAAGGTGTCGGCAAGCCGGCCGACTGGCAACCAGCCATCAATCTCGGAGATGGGACCTACGAGGTGCGCGTAGACACGGCCAAACTCCCGCTCGGTGATCGATTCCCTCTGTTCATCCGCGCCGTTGATCGCGCTGGATTGGAGAACACGCCCGAGCCAGTGTGGCTGGAATCAGCCCCTGTGGTGGCGAAAAACTCGATTCAGGGCAGGGTGATTCTTGAGGGATTGGGTGAAGCCGGCGTATCGGTATGGCTTGATGGTCCCGGGGATCGTAAAGCCGCGACCTCCAAGGCCAGTGGGGCGTTTGAGTTCGTCGATTTGGAGCCTGGCGACTACACCCTGCAGGCCTCGGGGCCGGTGCGCAACAGGGCGTATCGGTCTGAAGCGTTGAAAGTTTCTGTTCAATCTCCACCGGCCCCAGCGGCAAGCGTCACGCTCCAGTTGAAATAGGCCACGCCCGACCTTGCTGCCGGGTGGACGACGGAGGCCTCACGGCCGCTCCTGAGGCGGCTGCCGCTCGCACTGAACGCTTCGACCCGTACGTTGACTCTTACCCCACCTCGATGCGCGAGGATGGGGGGGCGCGACGGTGCGACGGATTGGATCGTGAGCGAAGAGGCGAGGGAAACGGGATGGCCCAAGAAAGGAACATCGACATGCAGGCTTCGTTCGATAGCGCGGCCCGTGACCGGGCCCGGGGCGCGCTTTTGGGCCTCGCCGCCGGGGACGCGGTCGGGACGACGGTGGAGTTTCGCTCCCCCGGATCGTTTCAGCCGCTCACCGACATGGTCGGCGGCGGGCCGTTTCGCCTTGAGCCGGGGCAATGGACCGACGACACGTCGATGGCCCTCTGCCTCGCCGAATCGCTCGTCGATCGCGGCGGCCACGACCCCGCCGATCAGATGCGGCGGTATGGACGCTGGTGGAAGAAGGGCGTCTTCTCCCCCACCGGCCGCTGCTTCGACATCGGCGGCACGACGGCATCCCAGCTCGCTCGCTTTCTCCGCACCGGCGTGCCCGTCGACCCTGATGTCGACGAAGACTCAGCCGCCAACGGCTCGCTCATGCGGTTGGCCCCCGTGAGCATCCGCTGGTCGCACGACCGCGACACGGTCGTCGAGATGGCGGCCGAGTCGAGCCGACCGACTCACGCCGCTGCGCGCCCCGTCGATGCCTGTAAGCTCCTCGCCGCGATGACCGCGGCCCTGATCCGCGGCGAAGCCTGGGAGACGGTGAGCGACGCCGGCTTCTGGTCTCAAGGGGCGCTCCATCCGGAGGTGGAGGCGATTGCCCGCGGAAGCTGGAAGGCGAAGGAGCCGCCGGCTATCCGTGGCACCGGCTACTGCGTCGATGCCCTCGAGGCCGCGATCTGGGCCGTGGCGGGAGCTGCCGACTTCCGCGAGGCGGTTCTCCGGGCGGCGAATCTGGGGGATGACGCCGACACGACCGCCGCGATCGCCGGCCAACTCGCCGGTGCCCGGTTTGGCGCGGCGGGGATCCCGGAGCTGTGGCTCGAGATCCTTGCGATGCGGAAGCGGATCGAGTCGCTCGCCGATGCGCTCCATGCGTCAGCAATCGGAGAGCGCGATCGCTGGGCGTTTGACGATGACTTCCACGCCTGGTGGGTCGATGCGGGGCGGATCCTCGCCGGGGAATACCCCGGCAGCCCTGATCCGGCCGAGCGCGACTTGAAGCTCGCGCTCCTGGCTGATGCCGGCATCACCACGATCCTCGATCTCACCCGTGACGACGACGAACTGGCCGCCTATGCGGAGCCTTGGAAGGCCCTCGGCGAAGTGCGCGGCCGCCCCCTCAAGCGGCTCCATCATCCGATCCGGGATTTGGGGGTGACGACGCCGGAAGGCTACGACGCGATCCTGGCCGACATCGACGCGGAGCTGGCCGCCGGCCGGCCGGTCTATGTGCACTGCTGGGGAGGCGTCGGGCGGACGGGAACGGTGGTGGGGCTCGTTCACGTGGCGCGCGGGGCCGACGCCGACGCCGCCCTCGACGCGATCCGTGCGGCACGGCACGGAACCCGAAAAGCCCACCGGCCGGCGCCGGAGATGGAGTGTCAGGTGGAGGCCATCCGCCAGGCCGCGA